>Ga0310694_10003106_pt1 | contig 16429 bp, 17 predicted proteins | sample 174DNAGHGhighgp2_FD_203884 | JGI IMG/M metagenome (GOLD analysis project Ga0310694, IMG submission 203884) | Sheep rumen microbial communities from Palmerston North, Manawatu-Wanganui, New Zealand - 1742 DNA GHGhigh gp2 (v2) (version 2) | ecosystem: Host-associated > Mammals > Digestive system... | reverse complement strand
CCACGGCGGGGCAGTCGTCACAGGCGATGTCGATCACGTTGATGACGTTGCCGGTGCTGCCGCCGCCCATGGCCAATTTTACGCGCTCGGCCAGGATAGCCCTTTCCTTGTACACGCAGCAGCGCATGGTGGGCACCTTGCCGGGCACGATCATTTTGGGAATATCCAGCACGTTGTCCAGCAGCGTGCCGTTCCAGGCCTGCCGGGCCACCTCCCGCAGCACCTTGTATTTCAGATGCTGCACTTTGGTATCAAATTTACGCATATTCGTTCCTCCGCTCTGGCGTTATGCGGTTCAGATTCTCACGCTCTTGCTTTTATCTCTTTTTCAAGGAAGGAAGAAACAGTATCCGGCGGCACAGAGAAAAACTCTCCGTCCACTGGGACACGCATGTCCTGCTGACATTGAAGGCGGCTCCAGGCCGATGCTCAGGTTTCCCCCGGCGATCAGCGGGCCGCGAGCCCTGGATGCGGCGGGAAGGGCCGATTGTAATTTCCGTTTTCCATTCCCCTTATCCAGATGACCGGCCGTCAGGAAACGGGACTTGCCGCCAGGGAGCATGCCCTCCAGACGGGCATGGAGATCATATTGGAGGGCGCGTCCGGATCGGCCCGGCTGAATCCGCCGCGCTTGAGCCGGTTCGCCGCAGGGCGGTTTGCCCCGCGTTTCCCTCCGGATATCCGTAATTGATTTATATATTTCGACTGATGATTCCAATCTTCCTTCATTATCCGGAAACAAAGCTTTGCCCGGAATGACGCCGGAGCGGATAGCCCTTTTCTTCGGTCATCATGGCGGGCAGTATCAGGCCGTCAGGCAGCGCGCGATAGCGAGAAGCCCGGCGTCACAAGGACAGGCAGGAGCGCCGTCAGCGCTTTTTTCTTCAGCATCCTGATCCATTTTCGCTGTCGGTGCGCGCAGAACGCACGGGCCCACAGCCGGACAAATATCGTTTTCCAGCCGCATGGATTTCCGCTGTATCGGTGTATAGCGCGCCCGTCCCGTTCAGCGGCCGGGCAGCCCGTCCAGGATGATTCTTGGCCGGTTCACGTCCTTCCTGCCTTTATTTCTTTGCAATCACCGTGATCCACGGCTTCGACGGATGATGATCGCTGGAAACGGACGAAAACCCCGCCTTTTTCAAAGCGGCTTCGATCTGCTCCGCGGTATAATTCTTCATGCCGTCGATGATCTTTTCAAATTTCAGGCTGGCTGCGTCGGTGCCGTCGGATTCATTGCAGATCATGAAGACCCCGCCGGGCCTGAGCACTTTGGCGACCTGGGCGAAGCATTTCTCCAGCCCCGGCCAGAAATAGATGGTTTCAAAGGCCGTGGCAAGGTCAAAGGATTCCTTTGGCAGGGTCAAACCGGATACATCCCCCTGCTGAACGGCGCAGCGGCCGGCGGCGATCATATCCTTGTTGTATTCCTTCGCCTTTTCCACGGACAATTCGGAATAGTCGATGGCCGTCACATGCGCCTTCGGATACATTTTCAGCAGCTCACCCGCGTTCCGGCCGCCGCCGCAGCCCAGGTCCACCGCCTTTGCAGGCTTCATTTCCGGCAGATGGGAAAAGCCCCAGTCCGCCATTCTGGCATGGCCGGAATTCATGCCGCTGAGCATCATCTTGCCCAGGAAGCCCTCCGGCTTCCGCGTCTGGCTCACATAGTTTTTGAACAGTCCCATGCTGACACCTCATTTCTGAAAATCAATTTTCACGATCACCATTTTCACCAGGCTGTCGCAGAAGCGGATCATCAGCCTGTGAAACATACCGACTTCATGATAAATATCCCGATAGCCGCGCATATAGCTTCTGGACGTGACAGAAGCAAAATCCCCGCTCCATTCCTTCAATTCCGCCGCGTCATCCAGCGAGAAGTAAGCGTCCACATTTTCGATCCCCGCTTCCTTCAGCCAGGTCTTTGTCATCAGCTTTGCCCCGCGTCTGTTGCAGGCGTCGAAGACAAGCGCCGCGCCGGGGAACCGCTTCGCCATCTGCCGAAGCAGCTTTTTTACATCCTCCGTCCTGAAATAATAGAATACGCCTGTGGCGTAGAACACCGCGCCGTCCGCAGCGTCGATCTCATCCATCCAGCCAAAGTCGTTCAGGTCACAGCCCAGGTTCTTTTCCCTTTCCCCCGCCGGGATCAGGTCGTTTCGGATGGCAATTACGTCCGGCATGTCGATGTTGTAACCGCTGCAGACGCCGTTATCGCATTTGCGGAAGGTATCGTCCAGGCCGCAGCCCAGGTTCACCACGGCGGCCCTGGGATGGGCCTTCAGATAGTCCTTCACCTCGCAGCCGATGCCATACTGCCGCTGCGCCACTTCCAAAGCGCCAAACAGCCCGGCTGCGCTCTCCATCTTTTTTCCTTTTTCCGCAAAATCATAATCCAGCATGGCGCAGATGCGCTCCGCCTCCGGATCGCTGAACAGATGCGGAAAATGCTCGGAGCACACCTTGCGGCCATAGAGCGGAATAATCAGCGTCTCCTGAACGGTATTTTTTTCAATGTGATATTTCTTCACATTACGTCTCCTTCTTCGGCCATGGCCAGCAGCGGTTGACCCGCCGGCAGTAGTCCTCATATTCTTTTCCGTACAGGTCCCTCAGCCACTTTTCCTCCGTCGCTTTCATCAGCGCCGTCAGGAAAAGCCAATACAGGAAAGGCAGCGGGAAAGCCATGCGTTTCCGATAATCAGGATCGCCCTGGCGCAGGCGATCATGGCGGCGGAATAAATGGGATTGCGCACCAGGGCATATGCGCCGGCAGTGACCAGCCGGTTTTGCTTGATGCCATCGTCGATCTTTGAAATCGGCACGGCGTAGATCCAAAGAGCGGCGCCGGACAGTATGAACAGAACGCCAAGTATAATAAACAAAGTCCGCGCCCCTTCCAGCTGTCCGGACGAAAAAACCGGCAGCTTCCGCAGAAAGAACGCCGCCGCCGTCAGCGCCGCGATGAAAATGTTGGCCACCCACTCCCGGATGCAGGCGACGTGCTCGTCGATCCTTCCCGTATTCAGGGGCTTGAAAATCGCCTTTCCCCGGAACAGCGCGCTCATGGATTTCTTCTGATGATTCGAATCTTTCCTTGCCACAGTGATCCCCCTTCCATTTTGCCTTCTGGCTTTTCTTAAGTCCTGTTTCTTTGGCGCATACTTTGTTCATCCTGCAAAACCGATTCGCCGTCATAAGCGCGGACATAAAGCGGCCGCGGCGCAGCCCAGGAACGCAAGCAGGAAGGAACACACCATACCCTTGGGCGTCCGTTTTTGTAATCAGGCCTCATTTTTTCGTTCCTCCTTTTTGATTGCGATGAGCAGCCCGCCCAGCATCCACAGATTGCCAATGCTGATCCAGCCCGTAGCCAGGGCATTGGTGAGCCCATGATCGCCCAGCAGCCGCATCAGCGCCATCCAGACCAGACCGAACAGCAGAGAAAACACCCAGCAGCTCCTGGGCAGCGGCGTATGCCCCGCCCGGAAGGCCCGCAGCTGCACAATGGCCGTGACGAAGAAGAATACCGCGAAAATCACCGTGGCCGGCAGCAGGAACCAGGCCAGCCAGGGCGTCATCTGCCGGACCACAGTGGCCGGATCGTCGGCGTAATAATGCTTGAGCAGATACACCATCATGCAGCAGGGCACGTGCACCCCGCAGCCGCCAAAGGCCAGACAGCCGACGATCCCGGCCCGGAACGCATGGGCGTCCTTTTCCGAGTAAGGCTTGATTATCCGATAGACCGCAAACCAGCACAGGCATTCCAGCGGGATCCCCAGGAGCCCCAGCAGGGCTGAGGCAAAAATCCGCCCGTCCGGAACGGACAGATACCGGGTGAACATGGCCGGAAGCTCCGTAACTTTAGGATCAGATACGCCCCAGCCCAGCAGCATGTCGCCGGTCAGGACAAGCAGGGCGGCAAACATACCCAGCTTCAGCAGATGCCGGATGCGGGGCCAATCCGGAGAATCGCCGCGATCAGAAGACGTTTTCATGCCGATCCCTCCCTCACGCAATCAGTGTGACCAGCCAGCCCGTCAGCGAAGCGGGGATCAGGGCAAAGATTATGCCCGGAAAAAGCATCCCCTTGGCATGGAACCATTTTTGATGATAGGCTCTGTCCATGTGCTCCGTCCCTTCCAGGCGGAATCGGGGCAGATTGGCAAACAGCACCCAGTCCAGGAAGCACATGTCATAAAGGCCGATCCAGACCATCAGCCCAAACGAAAGCCAGAAGCCCTGCCCGAAGGTTTTGGCTCCGGCAATCAGCGCGCAAACCAGTAAAATGCCTGTAAAAAGCAGAATGCCCATCCCTTTTGCCAGCAGCACGCTTTTGGATTGATAGCTTATGTCCACTCTTTCGTGGGTCTTGAAGTATTCTTCCTGAATATCGGGCGGATAATTGTGAATCCCCGCGGGGCTGTACTTTTTATCGCCGCTGGAACCGATGAAAACAGCCGCCGTAAAGATTGCCGCAAAGGCCGCCATTTCAATGATAATGACCCATACATTCATGTTTTCATCCTCCTTTATTTCCGCGTCTTCTTTTTGTATCCGCAGTCACAGTAAGGCCCGCCGGAGGCCAGGGTATATTCCCGGACAAAATCGGAAACGCCGCCCATCTCGCTCATGGTATAGTCCAGGCGGCACATGGCCGGGATCAAATCCGCAAGGCCCAGCTCCCGCATCAGCGTGCAGATGCCGCAGGCCGTGAACCGGGCTTCATAGCCGCTGCCATCGGGATACGGCCGGTATTCCATATTCCAGGAATAAGGATTCCGGTCGGCGGCCCGAAGCGCTGCCGCCGCCTGCATGCCCGCCGCATCCCTGGGCGTAAACTTTCTTTTCCCGCTCATGCGGCAAAACCGTTTCATCAGGCCGGTGGACATGGCTTCCCGGTAATAGACCGCGGCTTTTTCAAGCGTCGGCTTCCCGGACATGCACAGCAGGAAGGACGACAGCATGGCGCAGCTGACGATGTTCATTTTGAACCGGTCCGCCTTCTCAAACTCCGGCAGGCCGGATATGATCTCTCTGTACCTGCGTTTGGCCTGAAGGGTGATGCGTTTCGCCGTCTGCGCGTCATATTGCAGCACGTCAGTCAGCCGTTTTCTGAAAGAGCCGGAAAACAGCAGCCACATTCCCATGGGCATTCCTGCGTATTTCATTGGGTATTCCTCCCTCTTTGTCCATTTGGATGCTTGCAAGAAGAGAAGCGCATCCCATCTGGCCTGTTTCGCGCGGACAGGCGCTCCCGGTCTGCCGCCATGTATGCGCTGCCAAGCACAAAGGCATGTTGCTCCTTCCGGTCATTTACTCCGATCGCGCCAAGGGCCGATGTCTGACGGATGCATTCAGCATTGTTAGTCTTTGCTAACCCCCAATCAGAATGAAAGCCCTCCCACAGCCGTCCATCTTCTGTTCCGCTGCGGGATGGGCGAAATGGCCTTGTTAGATGCCACTTACTATTATACGCTCATTAACCGCATTTTTCAAGGTATAACAGGCAGAAAACTCTTCTTTGATCCTGCCTCGCTTTATTCTGATCGGCGGACGCGATGCCTTCATTCCGCCTTGCCACGGCGTACCCCTTTCTTTCATTTTCCGTCAGAACCCAAAAAAATCCCGATTCAGCGCCGATATACTGATAATCTATATTGACACAGTGTCATTTTTATGCTATACTTTCATCGCTGACACAGTGTCATTTTATGATCCGGAGGAATGAGCATAGCAAGAGGGTACCCTGTGCCGAAAGGAGAGGAAACGCGGCGCTTGAAAAGACGGCTGGCAGCACGAAACCGAATACGATCCGTTTCCGGGAAAAGAGGAGATGAAGCAAAATGAAAAAGAACATCGGCGCATCCCTGGCCCTGTATCCCTCGCCCCTGATCGTGGTGGGCGCGATGGCGGAGGGAAAACCCACCTGGACGCTGGTGGCCCACGCGGGCATCATGGCCCACAGCCATCTGATGGTGTCCCTGGTGCAGGCCCACTACATCAATAAGGGCTTCCGGGAAAACAAGAAGCTGTCCGTCAATGTGGTGGATGCTTCCTGGCTGAAGGCGGCGGACAAGATGGGCACCGTCAGCGGCAATAAAGTGGATAAATCAGAAGCCTTCGCCTGGACGATGGGCGAAAACGGCGCGCCGCTGATCGACGACGCCAAGGTGTCCATCGAATGCGAAGTGGACGGCAACTATGAGCTGGAACACTTCGATCACTTCGTCTGCAAAATCTTAGCGACCTACGCGGACGAAACCGTGCTGAACGAAAAAGACAAAATCAATTATCATGTGTTCAAGCCCGTGCTGTTCGAGTTCCCGACGTATGAGTATTTCGTGACAGGCGATAAAGCCGGCGACTGCGGAAAAATGAATCTGTAAGGAGGAAGACCCATGAAAAAGCTGACTGCTCTCTTGATTGCCCTGATGCTGATTGCTTCCTGCATTCCCTTTGCGCCGGCGGAAGAGGCCGCTGCGCCTGCCAGTCACATCCTGGTCGTTTACTTCTCCGCCACCGGCACCACCAAGGGCGTGGCCGAAAAGCTGGCGGAAGGCCTTTCTGCCGATTTGTACGAAATCGTCCCCGAGGAACCCTATACCGACGCGGACCTGAACTACAACAATTCCAAGAGCCGCACCTCCATCGAAATGGACGATCCCGCCTGCCGCCCCGCCATCGCGGGCGAGCTGCCCGATCTGACGGCCTATGATACCGTGTTCATCGGCTATCCCATCTGGTGGGGCGACACCCCGCGCATTGTCTCCAGCTTCGTGGAACAGACGGACCTGACCGATAAGACCCTGGCTGTGTTCTTTACCTCCGGCTCCAGCGGCCTGGGCAACAGCATGAAGCACTTAGAGCAGCAGTCCGGCGCGGGCAATTGGCTGGAGGGCAAGCGCTTCACCACCCGCACGACGGCGGAAGAGCTTGTCGATTGGGCCAAGGGCCTGGGTATTGAGCCCTGAATGGAGTTGAAACAATGCAAATGAAGCGGGCAAAGCATATCGTTGATATTCTGCTCGGAATTGGTCTTTTGCTGCTCATGTCCTATCAGGTTGTGGGCGAAGCGGGCCACGAATGGACGGGCATCGCCATGACGGCGCTAATGATCGTTCATCAGGTCCTGAACCGCAAATGGATCACAGCCCTGTTCAAGGGAAAGTATACGCCGCTGCGCATCACACAGACGTTCGTCAACGCCGCCCTGGTGATCTGCTTCGTCCTGACCGCCCTGTGCGGCGTCAACATGAGCGTGCACGCCGTTCCCTTCCTGGGGGATTTCATGCGGGCCTCCCTGGGGCGCAGGCTGCATTTGACCCTGTCCCACTGGTGCTTTGTGCTCATGGGATTGCACCTGGGGCTGCACATTCCCGCCATGCTGAAGGGCGTCAAAAGCCAAGCCCTCCGCCGGGCCGGCTTCGGTCTGTCCATCCTGGCGGCGGGGGCCGGTCTGTGGCTGTTCCTGCGGAACAACTACCCCAACTATTTATTCTATCGCGTACCTTTTGCTTTCATTGATTACGATAAGGCCGTCCTGTTGTTATTGCTGGAAGCGCTGCTGATCGCCTTCTTCTGGGTGTTCGTTGGCGCGCAGCTGCCAAAGCTCTTGAACCGCAGAGGGGATAAAAACGGCAAGCTGGTATCGTTGATCGGTATCCTGCTGGCAGTGGTCATCGGTATGGGATTGATCTTTGCTTTCCCAGCCGAAAACGGGGACGCCTGGAATGAAACCGCGGCTCCCTGGAGCGCCGAACCCATCGCGGAAGAAACGCCCGCTCCGGCTGACAGCACGGAAGCGCCGAAAACAGAGAGCGAGGAAGAGCAAGTGGACGATGGCTTTGTGTGGATCGCGGGCGGCAAATTCCTCATGGGCAGCCCGGAAAGTGAGAACTGGCGCATCGAGGATGAACCCCAGCATGAGGTATCAGTATCAGGCTTCTTTATGAGCCCCTATGAAGTGACCCAATCGGAGTATGAACGCCTGACGGGTGTGAATCCCAGCAATTTCAAAGGCGAAAGCCTGCCCGTGGAAAGCGTGAGCTGGCTGGACGCCGTGCGTTTCTGCAATGCCAAAAGCGCCGAAGCCGGGCTGACCCCGGCCTATACCATCGACGGGGAGAGAGTGACCTGGAACCGGGCCGCCAGCGGCTACCGCCTGCCCACCGAGGCTGAATGGGAATACGCCTGCCGTGCGGGAACGGCCACTCCCTTCAACACGATCCATGCCACCTCCCCGGAGGAAGCCAACTATTACGGCCATTACCCCTACGAGATCGAAGAAAACTACTTCCACGATGAAGTGCTGGAAACCCGCCCGGGCCGCTACCGCCAGACCACGGTGGAGGTCACCAGCTTCGAGCCCAATCCCTGGGGCCTGTACAACATGCATGGCAACGTGAACGAATGGTGCTGGGACCTGTACGGCGCATACGATCCCGAAAACACGGTCGATCCCACCGGCGCAAAAGAAGGCACCCGGCGCGTCTATCGCGGCGGCGGCTGGAACGATTTCGGCAAGAACCTGCGCTCCGCATACCGGGCCGCCGGGGAATTGGACATGATTTCCTTCAATCTGGGCATCCGCCTGGTGCGAAGCGCCGGAAACGCGTTGAACGGCACAGTGTCCATCCGCAGCGAAAGCGGAAAGCCCCGGGTCAACGGGAAAATGCTGATTGCCTACTTCTCCTGGAGCGGCAACACCCAGGGCATTGCGGAGGAAATTCGGCGGCAGACCGGCGCGGACATCTTTGAGATCGTCCCCATCCCGGCCTATTCCGATGATTACAACACCGTGCTCATGGAAGCCCAGCGGGATCAGCACGACAAGGCCCGGCCCGCTATAACCGATCCGCTGCCCAGCCCGGATGAATACGACGTGATCCTCCTGGGCTATCCCAACTGGTGGGCTTCCATTCCCATGCCCATCGCCACCTTCCTGGAAAGCTACGATTTCAGCGGCAAAACCATCCTCCCCTTCTGCTCCCACGGCGGCGGACGGTTTGGGCAAAGCCTGACCGCCATCGCCAAGCTGGCGCCCAGCGCCGTGATCTCCCCCGGGCTGTCTGTTCACTATTCCGGCGGGTCCGGCTTGCCCCGGGAGGTGCAGAATTGGCTGGAATCCCAGGGCATCCAAACGATTGGAAACGACTGATATTCCATCGCGTATGAAGCATCAAGCCTGATCTTTTGACAGGATTTCTGCAGCAGGAAAAAGGCAGCTGTCAGAAGAAATGCTTGCGGGCATCGCCGCAAAAGGGCATTCAGGTATGCAAAATGCCGGGAAGTGACTGTTTGAAGCCACTTTCCGGCATCTTCGATTCAGCTGTCTTTCTCTGTGAACCGCCTTGCTGCTGTTTGTTCAAATCATGCTTATTTGTCCGTCGATCCATTTCTCCTGCTTTGCTTCGTGTATCTCATCTCCCGGCTGCAGGCGGCCGATCAGCAGAGGCGACAGGGGATCATGCTGTTTCCGGTTTCTTTGTACGGTCTCCGCATCATAATTGGCATAGCAGTATCTGCACAGATGCGCGCAGGTATTGTATGCGCCGATGTCGCCGCCAAGAAAGCAGGCGCACTCTTTCCGCGCAGGCTGATAAGAAGAAGGGATCCTGATATGCTGGTGAAGAGCCTGTTCATACATGGAAACGGTCATGCAGCCGCCGCAGTCCGCTCCGAACTGTGCCAGCTCGCTTCCCTCCGCGCAGGGCCGGAGTATCATTCCATTCTGATCGGCAATTTCCGCCATGGCTTTTCCCAGAATAAGCTTCTCTTCATGCGATACCGTTCTGGCCTCCGGAAAATTCCGTTTGGTCTTCTCGTATAAATCAATGAAGCTGATGACAGCGGTATGCGTGCAGCCGGACAATGCTTTGGCCATGTATTCAAAGGCCCGGATGTGCCTTTCCACCGGATACGTATCGCTGATGAAAACAGGATCATAACGCCAGCCCATGCTGTCAACGCCCGCAATGTCAGAAAGGCGCTTGAAAGCGTCGATCACCTTCAGCTTGTTGGGCACATACGGTTCGATTTCCCGTCCATAGGGCGTAATGGTCACATACCAGAATTGGCCGAAAGGCCTGAGCAAATCCATATAGGGCAGCATGGGCTCCGGGTTTTTTGTGCAGAAGCCGATGATATCGACGACGTCCGGCGTGAGCCGATACCGGGTCACGGACCTGGGGTTATACGGATTCCGCACCATCACAAAGCCCGCCTTCAGCCGATTGACGAACCATTCGGAATAAAAAGCGGGGATGTCTGTGCGCTGGCCTGTGTTGACGATCATACGATCAGCTCCTGAATCAACCGGGACGAATCACCGCCAATCAATATGGAGCGATCCCTGATTTGCTCCGGCACCTGCATTTCTTCCATGTTCAGGCAGGCATAGACCGCATTTTCATTCTGATAAACCTGCTGCCAGAAGCTGTACTTGATGATGCCCGGGGTATTGAAACCGACGCCGATCTCCAGATAGACCATATTGGCCGTCTGATGCGCCGTCATCCAGCTTTCATATTCAGCGGCAGCCGCCCTCCACCCTTCATCCTCAACGAATTTATCATCGGAGCGCAGGTTCAGCGTCAGAGGACGAGCGCAGTTCGGGCACTTGGGAAGCAATGCGGATGGGATGGACAGGGCCGCCGTCCTGCCCTCCGGCAGGAACAGTTCATGATTCGGCCCGATTTCAAAGCCCTGGGCTTGAACCATGCTGCGGACAGCTTCTTCGTTGTCCCATGTTTTCCGGCAGCATGGCTTGCTGCACTGAAACAGGCCGTAATCCCCCTGCGTGTAGAACAGACGTTTCTTGCTGAACCCCGCTTTCTGGAAGCAGTGGTCCACGTTGGTGGTAAGCACAAAATAGTCTTTGTCCCGCACGAGGCGGAAGAGATCGGCATAGGTGCTCCCGGGCGGATCCATATAGCGGTTCACCCAGATGTTCCGGCTCCAAAAGGCCCAGAATTCCTCCTGCGTTTTATACGGATAAAACCCGCCCGAATACATATCCCGAAACCCGTATTTTCTGCCGAAATCACTGAAATACCGCTGAAACCGTTCCCCGCTGTATACAAATCCCGCGGCTGTGGACAAGCCTGCTCCGGCGCCGATCATCACGCTGTCAGCCTGTTGAATGCGTTCTTTCAGTGCCTGAATTGTATTTTCCATGCCAATCGCTCCTTCCTGCCGCATTTGCGGCATGTATATCTTAACACATTCCTGCCTGTCTTTGGAAGTACGCACCTTTATATTCCATAGTTACTTTTTTGTAAGCGGGTGATTGCAGAAGGCGCGTACTTGTGCGGTCCGGCTTTTCCCGTATGGCGAATTACGGGCCAGCCTCCCGGATCTGACAGAGAGGGGGACCGCATGGCCTTCACGCATCTTCCTTCCGGACCGCGCAAACGGCTCCTGCGGCTTGCGGCGCCGCCTGTTCGCAAAGGAGCAAACAAATATGCTCAGCAAAGAAAAAGAGCGCGCCGGCATTCCGTTGATCCGATCCCGGCGCGTCGTCGTTTTCCCTTCTCACACAGGCGTTTGCATGAATTCGTCGATGGCTTTCAGCACAGGCGCGGTATATGGCTCCCCGCCAAACAGCCATTGCTCATGCTGCATATCAAACTCCCGGATTTCCGGATCGCGGAAATACTTCAGATAGCGCTTCAGGTATTTTTCGCCCATTTTGTTGGCATAGATGAAATGCGCCTTGGTGTGCTCTGCATGAATGCCGTCTTCAAGCCTCGTAAGCAGATCGGTATAGTATTCGTTTCTGATGGATTCGGGCTTGAATTTGGCGAAGCAGCCCATGAATTTTTCCGCTGTTTCGTCGCTCATTTCAAAGAATTTCACGAGCTTTTGCTTGGTCTTTTCCCGCTTCTTTCCGCTCCCTGTAAAGCTGGTCAGCAGCGGCACCACCAGCTTGGACTGCAGCCAGGCGGCGCATTTCCCGTTCTGATCCAGATCGGGGCTGCCGAAGATGCCGTGATCCAGATGGATATTCTGCCGCAGGATCAGCTGCCCCACAAAGGTGCTGCCCAGGGACGAGCCGATTGCTCCGTCCAGCCGGCCGCCATGGTTTTGGATGACGTATTGTTCGATCTTCTCCACTACCGTGAGAATATCCGGGAAGATCAGATCGCTTCCGTCAAAGCCGTCATAGTTGACGCAAATCAGGTGGTATTTTGCCGAAAGCCGCTCCAGCACCGTGCCGAAATTCGTCTGATAATCGCAGGCCGTGCCCGGCAGCAGCATCAGGGTTTTCCCGTCTTTGAGGCCCATTTCATCAAATTGCATACGTTCATCCTCCGATCCACAGCGTGATCCCCGCCATCAGCGCCGCCGCAAAGGGAAACGCCATCAGGCGGATCAGCTGGTTTTTTGTGTTGAAGCTGCGGTCATGCCAGCTTGGGCAATCCCTCGTTTCCGGATAAAACTTTACAAAATACTGCCTGGTGATCACGATATACTGATCCTGCACCAGGATATCGAACAGCTTATAGCCGTACAGGGCGATCATATACCTCCCCCACAGCAGCCAGAAGCCATAGCCCCGGCGCAGGCCGTCCGCACCCAGAAACACATAGCCGCCCACGAACGCAGCAAGCATCATCAGCTTGAGCAGATAGCCGATCAGAAGCTTTCCCGGCGCGGGATCGGGATGATCCTTGGCCGCGTCCCCAATGTCCTTTGGCAAAAAGCCCATCACAAACCCGGTCTTTCCGAAATACGGGATGACCAGGATCAAGCCAAGGGAACAAATACAGATGATGGCCGTTACGATCAGGGTGGTCAGCATTGCGTTTTGATCTCCTTTGCGGGTGTCCTTTCGTTATTTCGCGTTCGGGCTTTTCATAAACCCGATTTCTTTGGCGCGTTCCTTGCTCATCAGGTGAAAATTGCATTCTTCGTCGCCATAGCCCAGGGTCCTGGTCCTGTCGAGAACGGCTCCCTGCATTTCAAAGGTGTAATAGTCCATCACACAAAGATATTTAGTGATTTCCTCGCAATGCTCCTGCTCCGTCAGCTTGCAGATGCCGCACTGCTTGTGGGTGATGTAGTATTCTTCCTTTCCCGGCACGGCTTCAAAATAGTAAAACCAGTTCATGGGATATTCTTGAATATGGTCTCTGGACCACTGGGACTGCCTGGTGCGCGCGGCGATTTCCTTTTCGGTAAAGGCGCTTTTCCCCTGCTTGGCTTTCACCATCAGGGGGCAGTACGCTTCCGCGCGAACCAGGCCCTTCAGTTGTTCTTCGTTGATTTTTCCTTCCGCTTCTTTGTACAGCGCGATCAAAAAAGCCGCGGCATACATCGTCATCACGAACATATTGTCTTTCATGCTCCCAATGCCGGGCGTCCGCTCCACAATCGCCCTGTATTCCGTAAGCACGCGCTTTTTATAGGATGGCATATCCATTTCGGGTATTTCTTTTGAGATATAGTCAAACGCTGTTTTGGCAAATACGAATTTGATAAACCCGCCGGTCACGCCGTATTTCATTTCATGCCTCCCGCTTCTTCACCCTGACATAGAAATCGCATTTTTCTCCGCCCGTGCCCAGCGTGGTGTGCCGGATAAATTCCAGGCCGGGGATATCGCCGTATGTGCATTCATCGTTGATGCAAAATATTTTCGTCAGTTCCGGCGTTCCCAATTCCGTAAAATAGCTGTTGTACGGGCACTTGACGATATCCATTCTGAACGATCCTTTTTCTTTCGGATAAAAAACGTTCTGAAACCCGGCGTTTGGGCCAAACATTTTTTTACTGATCGGGCCCCACATTTTTACGAAGAAGCGCCTGAAGCCGGGGAACTTTGCCGTCTTCCGCAGCCGTTCTCCCATTTCCTTTGACTTTGCCCAGGATGCCTCGGAAATGGCCCTGTACCCCAGTTCCCGGTCGCCTTTGATCTCCTTGACCGCCAGCTGGATCGCGGCGGCAGGGAAAATAAATCCCGCGTGCATCCGCTGCCCTTTCGGCAGATCGGGATACTTTTCTTCAATTTCTTTCAGGATCTCCTTCGCCCGTCTCCAGATCGCTTCCGCCTCCCGCTCGCCGACTTCGGCGATCAGGTTTTCTTTGATTCTGATTTTCTGATCCAGATTCATCTTGTGAGCGTCTCCTTTTTGCGGCGTTCTTCCGTTAGTTATAAATAACTCTTGCTTTGAATGAAAGCCCGTCTCGCAGCCGTCCATTTTCCATTCCGCTGCATGATGGGCAAAATCCTTTGTTAGATTACACTTACCATTATACTCCATGGTGTATTATTTTTCAAGGCATGTTATGAAGAACCCGCTGTTTTGAAACCGCTTTTACGGCTTCCGCGCGGAGGAATCCGACGGCGATGCGTGCCTTTTGGTGAACCTCCGGGAGATTCCGTGCGGCGATCACAGCGGCGAAAGAAGCGAGGCCGGGGACGAGCCATCCGAATGATTGCCGGCGAAAAACGCGCTTCCCCAAGGGAGCGATCAACGCAGCAGCGCAGACGTGACCGGCGCTTCTCCCATTTTCAATCACATTCCCATGCCTTTGATTAAGCTGCCCAGGTATTTCAGGCCCGCCTTTGTCACTGTTGATCTTCGGAATTCCACTGGCCTGGAAACAATAAGCAACCGTTTGACCAAAAGCGTTGCTTATTCCACCAATCAAAAAAATCTGCCCCTTGCATTGCGGGCAGTTTTTGTTTATACTCGGTTTGAAAATAAGAAACGCAAGTTTCCGATCCGGCATCAGGAGGGATGACGCATGGTCAAGACGCTGATCGCTTATTTTTCTCACGCGGGACAGAACTATTCCCACGGCAGCATTCGGAATCTGGCCGTCGGCAACACGGAAGTCGTGGCGAAGAAGATCCACGCCATGATCGACAGTGATCTGTTTTACATTGACACCGTCCGGAAATATCCTGACGATCACATGAAAAAGATCGAGCTCGCCAAGCAGGAATACAATGAAAACGCCCGGCCCGAACTGACAGCGCGGGTGGAGAACATGGATGCGTATGACACCATCATCGTCGCCTACCCCAACTGGTGGACGACCATGCCCATGGCCGTGTTCACTTTCCTGGAAAGCTATGATTTTTCCGGCAAGACCATCTGCCCGCTGATCACCCATGGCGGAAGCGGCTTCTCCAATTCGCTGAAGGATATCCAGCGGCTTTGCCCTAACGCCAAGATGACAAAAGGACTGGCGATCAACGGCGACGACGCGGCGACCTGCGACAGAGACGTTGAAAAGTGGCTCAAACAAATTGGACTTTTATAAGGAGGAAAACAACATGGAAACCATCAAGCTGAACAATGGATTGACCTGCCCCGTCATCGGCATCGGCACCTTTATGCTTTCTCCCGCGGACGCGGAAAACAGCGTGCGGGAAGCGCTGAACATGGGCTATCGCCTCATCGACACCGCCAACGCCTATGTGAACGAGCGGGCTGTTGGTCGCGGAATGAAGGAAAGCAAGGTCAAGCGGGAAGATATTTTCCTGTCCACCAAGCTGTGGCCCAGCGAATATGAAAACCCCAACGCTGTGGATGAAACCCTGGCGCGTCTGGGCGTGGAGTACGTGGATCTGCTGTATATCCATCAGCCTGCGGGCAACTGGCTGGCCGGGTATCGGCAACTGGAAAAGGCATACAAGGACGGCAAAGCCAAGGCCATCGGCATTTCCAACTTCGAGGGGAAATACATCGAGGAATTGCAGACCAAGTGGGAAATCGCGCCCCAGTTCATCCAGGTGGAAGCCCATCCCTATTTCACCCAGAAGGAGCTACGCAAGACCCTGGATCAGTACGGCATCCGTCTCATGAGCTGGTATCCCCTGGGCCACGGCGATAAGTCCCTCCTGCAGGAGCCGGTCTTTGCGAAACTCGGCGAAAAATACGGCAAGACGCCCGCTCAGGTGATCCTGCGCTGGCACACCCAGATGGGCTTCGTGGTGATCCCCGGCAGCAAGAACGTGGATCACATCCGGGACAACCTGAACATCCTGGACTTCGCGCTGACCGAAGCCGAAATGGCGGAAATCGCCCAGTTGGACAAGGATGTGCGCTACTATCACCGCACCGACGCGCAGCTTAACCAATTCGCTGCCTGGCGGCCAGATTTTGAAAAAGCATGATTTTCCTTTTCCATTCATAATGCCCGGATGCGGTTTTTCTTGACACGGTACGGCAAAAATCGCAATATTCAACCAGGGTTACTGAAGATCGAAAAAAGAGGAAACAACCATGATTTTGCAGGGAAACGAAGACCTCCGGGTCAGGAAAACCATCCAGGGCATCAAAATCGCCTTTGAGGAATTGATCTGTGAAAAGGAATATGGGAAGATCACCGTCAAGGAGCTGTGCGATAAAGCGCAGATCAATAAAAAGACCTTCTATCACTATTATGAAACCCTGGACGCGTTGCT
>Ga0310694_10003105_pt1 | contig 16434 bp, 14 predicted proteins | sample 174DNAGHGhighgp2_FD_203884 | JGI IMG/M metagenome (GOLD analysis project Ga0310694, IMG submission 203884) | Sheep rumen microbial communities from Palmerston North, Manawatu-Wanganui, New Zealand - 1742 DNA GHGhigh gp2 (v2) (version 2) | ecosystem: Host-associated > Mammals > Digestive system... | reverse complement strand
GCGAATTTTACCTTTCACTTTGCTCTATTTTTCAAATCGAGTGCAAAGGTACAACTTTTTTCTGATATATTAGTTATCATACTTTTAGATAATCTTATTATTTTGTGCATTTAGGCGGTTTTCGTGGTAAATAAGTGTCAAAAAATACACATTTCGCTATGTGAGTGACGATTTGTCGAGGTCTAAAAGAACCTCTAAAGGTACTTTCTTATCATAATTATATCATGTAATAATCTCAATTTATCATTATGTGTATTACTATAAATTCAATAAATGTACTTCGTAGAGCAGATGCGATGACGCTCGAATAGACAAAAATGCAATAAAAATGCTCACACTCTTGTGTATGTCAAAAAAAAGTAGTACCTTTGTCGCCGAATTTGTATTTTTATTATGGCAAACACACGAAAAGAGATTGTTGAGGAACTCAGGCAGTTGCTCGCACAGGATGTAACGGAAGTCAAAGACCAAGTTGACCACCTCAAAACCCGCTTCTATAGCAGCGAGGTTGAGTCGGACGTACAAGAAGAGGAATTATCAAGTGTAGCTGAAACAGAGACCGAGCCGGTATCAGCAGATGAAACGAATGATCAGTTGGGCGCAATTGATGCGTTGGAGATGGAGTTCAAAGAACTGCTGTCGCAATATAAGGCTAAACGTGCTGAAGTGGCTGCGGCTCAAGCGAAAGAGCAAGCGGACAACTTGGCGCGAAAGCAGTCTATTCTCGATGAGATGAAAACTATGGTAGAGGGCGCTAATGCCGACGGAGTGATGACTAATCTGCAGAAAATGCGTGAGTTGCAAGCAGCATGGAAAACCATCGGAGCCGTTCCTGTCACCAAAACACAGGAGATACGCAAAGCTTACCAGCAATACCAAGAGCAGTTCTATGACTTGGTGAAAATCAATATCGAACTTCGTGATTTGGATTTCAAAAAGAATCTGGAAATGAAAACGCTTCTTTGCGAGGCAGCAGAGCGTTTACAGGAGAATAATAATATCGTTGAGGCAAGTCGTGCGCTTCAGCAACTGCATGACGAATGGGCGGAGATTGGACCTGTAGCACGTGAACAGCGTGAAGAGTTGTGGAATCGTTTCAAAGCTGCTTCTACTGTCATTAACAAGAAACATCAGGCGTTTTTTGATGAGTTGCATGCTAAAGAGCAATCCAATTTGGAGGCTAAACAGGCAATTGTTGAGCAACTGAAAGCTATCAACGAGCCGATAGTTAATGGCACTCCTCTTTCCTCTAAACAATGGGAAGAGTTAACGGAGAGAATCCAAAATCTCCAAAATGATTGGCGCAAAATTGGCTTCGCGCCGAAGAAACATAACCAATCCATCTATGAGGCTTATCGCGCTGAATGTGACCGATTCTTCCATGCCAAAACTGAGTATTTCCGCGAAATACGCGATATTTTTAGTACTAATCTCAAGCATAAACGGTCGCTCATTGCGCAAGCGAAAGAGATAGTAGATGAGCAGAAGGCAAAACTTCTTAGTGGTGAAGTGACACGCGAGTTTTGGAATGAAGCAACGGAGAAGATGCAAGCATTGCAGAGCGAATGGAAGACAGTGGGCGTTGTGGCACGCAAGTACTCAGATGATTTGTGGAAACAGTTCTCCGATACCTGTGATGAGTTCTTTAATGCAAAACGTGACGCTGTTAAAGGTGAGCGCATGAAAGCAAGAGGAGAAAGAGCGGAACGTGCTGCTCGTGCTGCCGTTTACCAAGGTGTAGAAGGGCTTCGTCGTATGCGTGACAAACTTCAACAAGAAATAAAAACCGCAGAGAATAATATCCTTTTCTTTACTGCCAAGTCCAAAGGAGCCAACAAACTTGTCGATGACATGCAAAAGAAAATTGACGCCCTCAAGAAGCAGCTTGAAGACGTGAAGGAGAAAATTGAGACGGAAGAGGATTGACAATATAAGTAATGCCCAAATGGTAAATGTCCAGATGGAAAATGGCTTGATAGTATATAAAGATGTTGAGATAGACCAGGTTGACCAGATTGTGCTTCGCGACGTTAATGTGGAGGTTGGCGCTGGAGAACTCATCTATTTGCTTGGAAAAGTTGGTAGCGGCAAGTCATCGTTCATGAAGACGATCTATGGCGCATTACCTATTGCAGGTGGCAGTGCACGCGTGCTAGACTACGACATGACGTCCATTCGTCGCAGAAAATTGCCATACCTGCGACGCCGTTTAGGCATTATCTTTCAGGATTACAAACTACTCACTGACCGCTCTGTGGAGGAGAACTTGCTATTCGTTTTGAGTGCTACCGGATGGAAAGACAAGCGCTTGATGCGTAATCACGTGCATGAAGTGTTAGAGCAGGTTGGCATGGAGACCAAAGCATACAAGCGTCCTTATGAGTTGTCCGGAGGAGAGCAACAACGTGTAGTTATTGCACGTGCGCTTCTTAATTCTCCGGAGATTATTCTTGCCGATGAGCCAACAGGTAATCTGGATGCAGAAACAGGTCGCGAAATCATGGAATTGCTGTATTCTATCAGCAAAGCTGGAATCACAGTCCTTGTTTCTACCCATAACATGCACTGGCCAGAGCAGTTCCCCGGCAAAAAATGGGAGTTTGAGAATTGCAAACTGAAAATAGAAAACTGAACATGAGTATCAACGAGCGGCAAGACGAGATAATTGAAGAGTTCGGCGCGTTAGACGACTGGATGGACAGGTATGAACTCATCATTGACTACGGCAAAGAATTGACGCCGATGCCCGATTCAGACAAGACAGAACGCAACCTGATTGATGGTTGCCAGTCGAAAGTGTGGTTTACGGCTACGCTGCGTGAAGGCAATATATATTATACCGGAGAATCGGATGCTATTCTTGTCCGCGGTATAGTTGCAATGCTTATTGAAGTGCTCAGCGGTCATACACCGCAGGAGATACTGGACGCCGAACTCTATTTTATTGATCGGATAGGATTGCGCGAGCACTTGAGCCCTACACGCAGCAATGGGGTGGTGGCAATGCTCAAGCAGATGCGCATCTACGCGCTGACTTTCCTCGCTACCAGTTAATCCGATTTCACAAATCCTACATCTTCATGACCCTTCCTATCTATTTAGTTGGTTATATGGGAGCAGGGAAAACCACTGCCGGAAGAATGCTCGCCGAGAAACTCGGTTGGCATTTTGTTGATTTGGATGAAGCGTTCAAGGAAATTCACGGCTATTCTACGGCTGACTATATCCGCCAGTTCGGTATAGAGGATTTCCGTAAAAAAGAGAAGTATGTGCTGGAGGATTTGGCTGACCAAATTCCGTTTGAGAAAATTATCTATGCTACGGGTGGTGGTTACCCGTGCTGGGAGGATAATATGGAGTGCCTGCGTGAATTAGGCACTAGTATTTATATCCGATGGAAACCTGAACATCTTGCGAAACGTTTGAGTCTTACAGACTTGAGCGATCGTCCTGTCTTGCAGGGACGTACGGAGGAAGAACTTCTGCAATTCATTATTCCTCAACTGGAAGCGCGTGAGCCGTTCTATGCTAAGGCGAACCATATTTTGGACGTTGATATATGCGACGAACTGTCCGACGAACGAATCGCCGAAGAATTGTATGAGTTCTTAAAATCTTAAATGATAAATGTTCTTAATATTCCCATGTGTCATTGTCTGTCCAGTTAATGTGTCCTGATTCTGGGTCAATGGCAGCAAGAGGGAATATGGAAACGAAAGGAGGAGTGATTGTTCGGAGAACTTCTCCTTCCTTATTATATACGCGCGCGCAAGAAGAACATTGCGGCGCACAAACAGTGAGGACGGTTAGCATTGAGTCTTCGGAAAATTCGTAGGTCTCAAGCGTAGTGCTGTCTGTTAGCGCTATGCGTGAATACTGCCCTTCATGAACCTGAATCTCAGGTGTGCCACCTAATTTAAAAAGCATGGCAACAGCTGATATGAAAAGAATAAGTGACCGCACTGTTACTGTTGTATTTATCTTTTGTTTATTTCTGACTAATCAGAGCTACCGCATACGCTGCGATGCCTTCTTCGCGTCCCACGAAGCCGAGATGCTCAGTAGTGGTAGCTTTGAGACTTATCTGTCCCGGGGATACATCCATCACTTGTGCCAGACATGTCTGCATTGCATTAATATGCGGATTCAACTTGGGAACTTGCGCACATATGGTGATGTCGCAGTTGCTTAATTCATATCCGGCCTCGCGGAGCATTTCCATTACGCGGCGAAGCAGAATCTTTGAGTCAATCCCTTCGTACTCATTGCCTTTGGTGTCAGGGAAATGATAACCGATATCGCGCATGGCTGCGGCCCCTAACAACGCATCGCACAGCGCATGAATAACTACATCGGCATCTGAATGACCGAGAAGACCCTGCTCGTATGGTACCTCAATCCCCCCTAACCACAGTTTGCGGTTAGGGGCGAATTGATGTACATCATATCCGAAGCCTATTCTCATAAATTATAACTACTTATTTTTTCTTCTTGTTATCCACAAGATCTTTGATGCCGGCGAGGTCGAAGCCCAATGTGAAGCGCATTGTTTGATCGAGCGGGTTAGATGCTGCCAGACCTACGCAGTATGAGATATCAAGTGTTACGATGGAGAGGTGGAAACCTGCACCAAAAGTAATGTAGTTACGATTGCCTTTGTAGTAGTTTTCATAACTATAACCGGCACGTGCAAAGAACTGCTTGTTATAGCTATACTCGATACCTGCGCCCCAACGAACCTCACGAAATTCTTCTGCCGCTCCGCCTGGAGCATCTGCAAATGACTGGAACCAACCTTTAGCCGGGTTCAACTCTGAATACTCGGTTTGGGTGTATTTTTGGGTAGTCTGGTCTGGAGCAAAGCGGGAAAGACGGCTTGGTACAAGCAGTTTGTTTGCTTCCAAATTAAAGGTCAGGAAGTTATACTTATTAATCGGCAGTTCGTAACCTACACCGATATTCATACTTGAAGGGATGAAGTTACTGCTTCCGTCGTCTGCGTACGTCATCTTGCCGCCGAGGTTCTTCAGCGTGAAACCGACACTCAGGTTGCTTGTGCCCATCGGCAACTCAAGCGGCTGACGGTAGTAAATACCGATGTCGGCTGCCATTGACCATGCCGGATGCATCTCCGTGCCGCCGCTGACAGAACTGTTGTAACCATTATTCAGGTCTGAATAGAGGAAGCGGATTGCTACACTCATGGATACATACTCATGTAGTTTGCGGAAATAACTGAGGTCCAACGCCCATTCGTTCGGACGTACGCTTTGAATAGTGGTTCCGGTAGCGTCCGTCAGGGCTACGTCACCCATTGAGAAATACGTAAACGATGCGCCCAAACCGCCGGCGAGATCGCCGAAGTTATAGAAACCGGCGAGATAAGCGAGGTCGATATCGCCTACTAATTTGCGCAACCACGGTGTGTAGTTAGCTGTCAAACCACCCTTTGAATACATGTAAGCATACTTGGCGGGGTTCCAGAACTGTGAGTTAAAATCAGCATCTGTGGCTACGCCTACGTCACCCATTCCTGCTGCACGAGCATCAGGAGCGATTGACAAAGACGGCATTGCCGTAATCAGTGGGTTCATCGTGTCATCAACTGTCTGAGCGCTCATTGATACAGCGCATAACAGAGCAGTGAGAGAAATAAGAATTTTTTTCATTGTTAATTATTTGTTGTTTTGTTTGTTGTTTTCTGTTTTTATATTAGAGCCTATAGAATCCTATAGTATCTAATTTTATCATATTGTTTCTCAAGCGATATGCTTCATAGGCAATCATTCAAATTATCAATTATCAATTTTTCTTATCGTGTAACTATAATCTTTCCTGACGCAGTACTGTATTTGCTGGACGCGGATTTAATCTTGATGGAATAGACGTATATTCCTGGTTGCAGCCCTAAAGACGGTAGGTTGATGGAAACAGCGTCAGGGTTGTCCTGTGTATGGCGGTAAACCATCTGACCGCCAGTGTTGAATAGGTATAGTTCTGTTTGTAGCAACTCGTCTGGCTGGTCGTAATTAACTGTCATATTCACGATGCCTTGTGCCTGTACTGGGTTGGGGTAGGTTGTGACAGAGCAGATAGATGGATCCAAACCCGCTTCTACAATAAAACTGAGCGTCTTGGTGGTGCTGTTGTTCAGCAAATCCCACGCTCGGAATGATAAACTATGTTGTCCGTCCGCCAATTCTTCCATCAGGTAACTCACTTGTCCCGCCTGATAACTGTTGTTCGCTGCCGTGAAATACTCGTTTAGAGAGTAAATCTGTTTCGGATCGTCATCAATAATGAGCATGAGGTCGTGTCCTATACCGGCGCCTGCCGTATTGATACCGTTCTCGTCGTACAAGTCGGCAAAGAAACGCGGTGTTGAATAGGTCTTGTCACCTTCGTGGAATGCTTTGGTGTTCAGGTAAATCTCCATTTGCGGGCCTTCTGTATCTGCCGCTACTATCGAACCTGTGCCGCCTATGGTAAAGTCCTCATAATGACCCACTGCTTCTGCTGTCTCCAGTGAATCGGTGGTGACGGCATAATAGACGATACGTCCTTTGCCGAAATTGTAGCGGATGTCCTTAGGAACCATGAACGTGTAGGTAAATTGGCCGTCTTTTACGTCGGTGGCACCTGAAAAGATTGTACTCGGGTAATCATTGTATTCCACTACTCGCGGCTCGCCACCCGCTTCGTCATTGTCACGCGTCGGGATAGACTGCATCTTGTCGTAGATAGTGATATCCACTCTTCCGTTGAAATCTGAAACAAGGAGCTTGTCCTCATCGATGATACGTCCTTCAACATGCTGCACACTCAATGCATTCAGTGTGTCTATATTTGTGGTTGTTTGTACCTGATAGTCGGTTGGGTAGTTCAGCCGCATGGCCGGATCGCCGAGGAGCACGTATGCCAATTTGTTGTCATCGTTGTTCAGGCGGTTTTTCCCTATAGCCGTTGCCTCGCCTAACGTCATCGTGTAATGGTAAACGTCCGAATGACCGAAGAGCGTGTCGCATACGCTACGGTTGAGTTCTGTGTTAGGCGTAGCATACACTGTACGAGTGGCGGCGAGTACACCTATCGCTCCGCCTTTCGGATTCAGCAAAGCCGTTTCCGCTGCCGACCGTTTGCCTGCATCGCATTGCGCGAAATTACAGGTGGCAAACAGCCAGAACGCTTGGTTGCGGTTGGTCATGCCTTCTATATCTTTGAGGTTAAGAATAGACTCATTGGTGATGGCGTTGTAGCCTCCGTGACCCGAATAATCGAAGAAAAGAACACCGTTGCGTAGCAGGTTAAGAACCCGGTTCTTGGCTAAGGGATAACTCTCGCCGCTGGCGTTCACTTCTTGTGGATAAGCATCCAGAAAAATCTTGTGTACCACGAAATCGGGGTTTTTAACGCGCACCAATTCAGCACTCTTTTCTGAGGTCTCTGTATGCGTGCCGTTTTCACCGTCGTCGGCAAGGTACACTAATTGGTTTTTCCATTTGCCTGTCTGCTCGTTACGGATATAGCGAATAAGTTTGTCGACAGTTGTTCGGGCTTCTCCTACACTCTCCACTGGCAGACGACCGACTCCTATATCCATCCGTCCTTTTACATCGTTGATTCCCTCGTTGTCGTCCAAAAATCCGAAGTAATCGTCCGTCGCGTAAGCTTTCACTTCGTTGAGTGAATTGAGCGATTGATAGGTGAGCAATAAGTTACTGCCGGAGTTCAGCAGTAGTTTGCGGTTGTCAAACGAACCGTGACCCATCAGCAAAAGCCAGCGTGGTTTGGTGATACCGTTGCCGTCTGCGCGGTCGTACAACATCTTCATCAGCCAACGATAGGCCGTGGCATCCGGTGTGCCGGACGAGAATTCGTTATATACTTGCTTGTCTGTAACTACGGCCCAGGTAATTCCTTCTTTCGCTTCATGAGCTTTTGCTAAGTCGGTGGCTGTTTCTTCGTAGCCTTCGGGGCATATAATTACGTAGTCGATGTTGTTCAGCGCGTGCAGATTCTGATTCTTGACCTCGCCTTCCACTTGTGCTTTGACGAATAGGTTGCCGCCGGGTTGCACGGCAACATACTCATGTACGCCGTCCGCTTGCGTGCCCGTCCAGGTCAACTCGCCGTTCTCATAGGTGACTGGCATACGTGTGATAGCGTCCAAATGGCTAACGTCCCATACTTGAGTTGAGGCATCGGCGCCGGTCATGTGGAAACGTACGGGCACAGCTGTATTGAGATTGACAAGCGTCCGCACGGGTGTCCAACTCCCGTTCATCTTCAACTCGCAAGGGGTCGTGAGTTCGATATAGTTGAGCCATCCTAACGCGCCTGTTGAACTGTTTTGCAGGTGTAACTGAACTTCCTGTTTGTCCGTCGCGGTAAGACCGCTCATGCTGATTGTTCCTTCGCAGCCGAACGTGTAATGGTCGGGAATAGAACTGATAGTTACGTTTTTCGAGGAGCCGCCGTTGAGACTGGCGGAAAAATACGACGGCGTCGGAGCGTTAGCGGCAAGGTCAATCTCTAAGTAACTGGTACTGCCTTCTATCGCACCGGGGGTGGAGAATAGGAATGACCGTTTTTTGTTCGCTGTAAACTGCTCGCCGTAGAAAGTACGTCCGCCACCGGAGACACCGTTCCTGTCTATCAGGTTGATAGAATCTTTGTCTTGTACCTGATAGAGTGGGTAGGTGGTTACTTCTGTAGGACTGCCGCTGACAGAGGCGCTTTCAGGAAAACTCATCGGCGAACCCGTATTGTCTGTCAGCATGTAATAACCGTAGTCCGAATAGGTGTTGCGCGTGTGTATGAAACGGCCTTTGTCTGCATCGTAGGACCAACTGATTGGACCTTGGACATAGAATAGAATGAAATCTTCACCTTTATAGACAGGTACTTGCGGCAGGTCGTCTATATTGCGCATGCTGAAATCCTGTTCTTTCTGCGCACCGCCGTAACCGAATACGCGTACCTGTTCCGGATCCAGACCGGCATTACGCAACTCGCTGAAACTCATGCGGCACACGCCGGACTCGCTCACACGTACTTTTACCCATTTGCCTTCTGCCAGCACGGAGCGGTTGGCATAGCTGTGGATTCCTGCGACCATGGGCAGGCTAAGTACTGCAAACAATACTATGGATAGGATTTTTCTCATTTGATTTTACAATATAGTTTTTCTTCGCCGTCTATCTCCTGGCGGATGATATCTTCTTTTTCCACCCGTCTGGGGGCGCACTTTTTTTGGATGTATATCAGGTCTCCCTGACGGATGGTCATCACTTTGCTTGCTTCTGAAATCGCCTCTTCGGGACTTAGAACCAATCCCTTTGTCCAATCTGCTTCGTCACTTGGTACTTCACACCACTCTCCGATAGCCAATGAATAATCGAAATCAATAGCTTTAGTCCAAGGGCGGCCCGATGATTGCAGGTCTCGCAATATATCTAACGCTGCAAAATCTGCTCCCGGAGCTACGGCGTCATAATAGCGATTGGCAAACTTCAGCCCTATTTCTTTGCCCAAACGGCTCACGCGGAGAATAAGACACTCTGTCACACCTAATTCCTTGGTCCAGTCCGGAATGAACATAGGCTTGCGGCCGTTCAGCAAACAACTGTCACCTTTTAGCACCATCTCCGTTTGACCGTCAGTATATACAAAACCTATTATTTTCATTCAAACAGCAAAAAGCGTGCAAAGTTACAACTTTTTTTTGATATATGCAAGTCTCTAAAAAAAAAGTATTACTTTTTCTTAAAAAATCCCACTTCCGATAGCCAATAACTATTTAGCCCGTATAAATAATTGCACAGGTGTACCTGTGAAATCCCACCATTCGCGCAACTTGTTCTCCAGAAAGCGTCTGTACGGCTCTTTCACGTATTGAGGCAGGTTGGCGAAGAACACAAAAGTCGGTATCTGAGTGTTCGGCAACTGTGTACAGTATTTGATCTTGATGTACTTGCCTTTCCAGGCAGGAGGTGGATAGTTTTCGATAAGCGGCAGGAATTTCTCGTTCAACTGTGCTGTCGGTACTTTTTTGTTCTTGTTCTCATATACGTGCAAGGCGGTCTCTACCACTTTGAAAATCCGCTGTTTGGTCACAGCGCTCGTAAAGATGATGGGGAAATCCGTAAACGGCGCGATTCGCTCGCGGATGGCACTCTCATATGCTTTGATGTCTGAGTTGGTTTTGCTCTCCACTAAGTCCCATTTGTTGATACAGACAACGAGCCCCTTCTTGTTCTTTTGGATCAGAGAATAGATGTTTAAATCTTGAGATTCGATGCCACGCGTCGCGTCTATCATAAGAATACACACATCGCTGTTCTCGATCGCACGGATAGAGCGAACAACCGAATAATATTCCTGATCTTCTGTCACTTTCGCTTTCTTGCGGATACCTGCTGTGTCAACAAGATAAAAATCCTTGCCGAACTTGTTGTAACGGGTGTAGATACTGTCGCGTGTCGTACCAGGTATGTCCGTCACGATGGTACGTTCTTCGCCGATAAACGCATTTAGAATGCTTGACTTGCCGGCATTGGGACGACCGACGATTGCAAAACGCGGCAATTCTTCCAACTCTTCGTCGCTGTCATCCTCCTTGCGAAAACGGCTTACTACTTCGTCCAACAAGTCGCCGGTGCCCAAACCATTCTCCGCCGACATGATAAACGGCTCACCTAAACCCAGTTTGTAGAACTCTGCTGCACCGTATTGGTTTTCAAAGGTATCCACTTTGTTCACGCATAGAATAGTTGCTTTCTTGGCTTGACGGAGAAGATGTGCCACTTCCATGTCAAATTGTGTCACTCCTTCATTCACATCTACAACCAGCATAACCACATCTGCCTCGTGAATGGCAAGGTTCACCTGACGGTTGATTTCGCTCTCGAATGTGTCATCGCTGTTAACAACCCATCCGCCCGTGTCTATCACAGAGAACTCACGTCCACACCATTCGGCTTTGCCGTACTGACGGTCACGAGTAGTGCCTGCGGTGTTCATCACTATCGCCCTACGTGTGCCCGTTAGGCGATTGAAAAGAGTCGATTTCCCCACATTGGGACGACCCACTATCGCTACAATATTTGCCATAGTATTTTATTTTTAATTCGTGATTTGTAATTCGTAATTTACTCACATCCTCTACATTCGCCGCAACTCTCACCTTTCTTCTTGTGGCAACCGCCTCCGCAGCAACCGTGAGGATGACGAATGGCTTTCAACTCGCCTTCGGTCACGTCGCGGATATCTAAAATCGTTCCTTTGAAATGCAGATCCTCGCCTGCATAAGGATGATTCAGATCGATGGTCACACTCTCATCCGTGATCTCGCATACTTGTGCTTTGACCACTTGTCCGTCGGTTGTGTTCATCGGTACGATGGCGCCTACATAAACACGTTCCTCATCGAACTCGCCGTCGCCGTTGAAGAACATTTTCTTCGGCAACTCCATCAGACCTTCCTCAATATACTCGCCATAAGCATCTTTCGCTGCCAACACAAAATCAAATGTCTCGCCGGCTTCTTTGCCTGACATAGCAGCTTCAAAAGCGGGTAACATCATTCCTTCGCCTTGACACCACACTAACGGAGTCTCCTCGGTCGATTTTTCCATTAACTCTTCTTTGCCTTCCTCGCCGTTGATATACAACTCATAAGTGGCGCGTACTACTTTTAAATTCTCAATTTTCATATCTCTAAATATTTTTATGACCAAATAAATGACCTTACCACCAGTTGACGCGTGAATTCGTTCGCTGGTTGCTGTTGGTGTCGTATTTGAGGTCGCTCAATATAGACGCGTTTACTCCGATGTGGAACGTGTAACTCTTGAACTGACCTATCGGGTTGATACTGGCCGTCATGTTCCAACAATGGAGATCACGGCTGATATTTACGGTACATGCTGTCACTTTCTTGTAGTCGAAATTGTACGTCATGCTCGCACTCACTTTCCAACCTCTGCCCAAACCGATATTGCCGTTCAGGCTTAGGTAGTTCGAGAACTTCATCTTGTAATACATCTTTTCGTAATCGAACTCGCCGCCTGGCGCATAGGCCAATGAATAGTTTATGGAAAAACTCCATGGGAAGTCGGTCTTTACATAGCCGTCATCTACTTTCTCTTCTTTCTTTTTACCGCTTCGTTTGGCGTTACGGTCCATGCCTTCGCCGTCTTTCTCAACTGCCGTGAGTGCCTCGCTGCCTCTGCTGACTGACTCTGGCTCTTCCTCTTCTGGAGGGGGCTCATCGTTCTTCGGCTTGCGACCGTTGATTTTGTCCTTCCATTTCTTAATCGTACTATTACTGAATGTGTAACTGAAACTCCATCTCAATCCGCTCCAGTGAGGGAAACGGCCGTTATTCCAATATTGTTTGTTGGTTCGTCTCGGTGAACCGTTCACTATCTCAAACATGTATGGGTCAAGAGTCGTGTTCAGGTTCAAACTGTAGTTGTTCAGCTTGGGGAATTTGAGACGCAGGTTAACGCTGAATTGACTCCAGTTCATGGAATCGGCGGCGAAGTTGTAACCGCCGTTGATGCTGAAGTTGTCTATCAGACTCACCACTCGGAACGGCACTTTTCCTGTCGTGTCCTCTTTGTTGACAATCTTCATCTCCAAGTTGTTGGACACTCCGAAATTGAGGGAGGCGGACATGCCGCGGCTGACACTTCCAAATGAACCGTTCGCAAAGCGGGAATAGACCTTGTTCTCAAATATAGGGTTGCCTGACTCATCGGTCTTTGGGAGCTTCTTGCCTGTGATGCTGTCTATCTCGTTCGTGTATATCGGCTGGTCGTAACTACCCCAATAACCCCAACCGCTCGCCCCGAAATCCGGATGGTAGGAGAAACTGAGCGTCGGAGTAACTACATGGCGGAATTTCTCCACTTTGCTATTTGGGAATAGTTTCTTTAACGGAGTGTAGAATCCGTAGAGCTTAGTGCTCATGCTCACGCCCACATCAAAATCGAATACGTTGAAAAAACCGGTCGTCGTGTCACGCGCTACGCCGTTTAGCTCTTCGTCCCAACGCTGGTCTATTCGGGTAAAATACATCTTGTCACGGATGTTGATGTTGGGAGTGATACTCAAGTATTTGAATAGCGTAAAACTCGCATTTATCGGAAGGTTATGACTGATTCCTGTCTGCCAATCACGCAAAAAATCCGAATGGAGAAAATCTTTCTCTTTGATGCTATTAACCGCTATCTTGCCGTTCAGAGTATAACTCATTTTGATCTTCTCGTACCATTTCTCCTTGCCGCCTACTTTGCCTTTACGCTTGAGGGTCGCCTGACGCCATTGTTTGAAAGGATAGACGCTGCTCATCGTTACCGTCAACTGTGGTGCCGTAAGGGTCAATGTCGAGTCTTTCGTTCGTTGAGTCAGGTTGGCGCTCATGCTCAAACTCCACGGACTGTCAGGAAAACGTTGAGTGTAGTTAATCGTACTGCTCTTCGTGTTTTCCGAATAGAGGTTCGAGTTGTAGTAACTGTTGATATTACTGCGGTTGTAACCGCTGGTCGAGAAATTAACACTCGCCGAAAAAGTACTGTATGGATTGAATTTCGCGTCTTGTGAATGGCTCCATGTGACGCTGAAGTTCTTGCTCACACCGTAGTCGGGCAATCCTCGCTCTCCTGTTACGTCGTTTCGGTAGTTGATACTCAGATTTCCCGAAAAACGGTAACGCCATATGTATTTCGACTTCGCACGGATGGCCCATGTGCCGCGGGTATAGATGTCTCCCGTCAACTCCAAATCGATATAGTCGCTTAGCGCAAAATAGTATCCCAGATTCTGTAAATACAAACCACGCGTGTAGTCATCTCCGAAATTAGGCATGATCAAACCACTCGAATACTTGTCCGTAAAGGGGAAAAATCCGAATGGAACAGCTATCGGAAGGGGAACATCGCCAACTACCAAATACGCCGGACCGCTCGCTATATAGTCGCCAGCTTTCACTTTCGCTTTCGTTAGGTTGAGATAGAAATGCGGATGTTCGTGGTCGTCGCAGGTCGTGTACTGACCACCTGCCATCAGCATCTCGTCGTTGTTCAACTTCTTTGTCCGGTCGGCTATGATATAACCTTCGCCCTGTTGGGTCACTACATGGCGAATATAACCCTTCTGAGTTTTGATGTTATACGTTATTTCGTTCGTCTCATAACTGTCCTTGCCGTCTTTGAACACTGGTTTGCCTTTCCATTCGTATTCGAGACTGTCATACACGCCGCGAGCATAGATAAGGCTGCTATCCATGTTCATGCGGATATAGTCGGACTGAAGTTCCATCGACTCGTATTTCAATTCTCCTTTGCCGTGGAGATAAGCGATTCCGTTGTGCATCATAATCATCGAGTCCGCCGCCTGATAATGGACTGGAGCCTTCAACGAGTTCTTCGTCTTTATACGCGCATGTCCGCTCCCTTCTATAGGTCCTTCTACTTGTCCACTATCCCCTGCCAACACCTGTACACTATCACCATTTGCCGCCTGTAAACTATCACCATTTGCCGCCTTCACACTATCCACACTTGCCGCTTTCTCGCTATTTGTGCTGTTTTCTTTATTGGCTGAACGGCTCGAAGGTGCATTGGGACTTCCCACCTTTTGCAACGACACTTGGCCCTGCGCCGACGTCGGACAGAGCAGGTAAATTGTCATCAAAACAACACTTAATAATATGTGTACACGTACGCGCACAATACGCCAAATTAAAAAACGGCGGCAAAGGTACAAAAAAAAAATGACATATGCAAACGCACATGCCACTTTTTGTGTTTTTTCCTGCTTTTTTATGCAGAAATGTATGGAAAATTATTTCCTCATGTTGCCTTCAACTTTCCACTTGCCGTCCACTTTTAAGATTTTTTGCTCGGACTCTTTTTCCTCATCGCCTACGCGCGTAATGTACTTAACGGTCGCCGATTCGCCGTCTTCCGATAATACGGTCTCGGTAATCTCGTAAGACATCTCTTTCATCGCTGCCTTATCGTCCTCGCTCAAAAATGCATCGTACAGGGAAACCATCTTCGTTTGTTCCTCGCTCGAAAGATTGGTGTAAGACATAGCTTTCGCAAAGTCTCCGCTTTTCATCGCTTTCAGATAGTCTTTCATTACTGCTTCAGGACTGTTTTTAGAGCAACCGGCAAAGCATACTGCCATTACGGAAATGGCCAAAATTCCAAGAATTTTCTTCATAATTGTTTTGTTTTTAATTGTTTGACATATAGGGTATTAGACCCGTTTTCTATATCGCTTGGATAAATACATTTTCCTTCTTTGCCTATGATGCTCGGTATGTCGTGCCGCACACCGTCGCTGACATCTATCCCTTGGTGCAAATAGGCCTGCCATACCAACTCGCTACAATACATCTGGCTCGTGTCTTGAAGCAGGTAATTGTTGTCAAAGGTGACGTGCTCTTCATACTTGTGCAGACTGTACAAAGCCGCTCTGCGCGAGGTCTCATCAGGACATCTTATCCGCAACCAAGCACCTTTGATGGCTCGATTGCGCGAGTAAAAATCCCGGATAGGCTCGTTTTTGATGTACTCTGGGATTCCTTCCGGCGTTTCTTTCGGAACAGCATGAATCACATGCCATTCGCCTTCAGTACTGTCGTACAGCAATATACCTATATGCGAGTACTCCGAATGGCTGCCAAGGGTCACCAAAAAGCTCTCTAAACCATTTCCGCAACGCAACACCAAATCTCCGTCTCTGAAATCCTCTTCGCCGCTTATCTCGACTATTGGTAACAATTCCTCAGCACTCTTTCCCTCATAAGAGACCTTTCTGCAACCTCCGCTTACAAAAAGTATCATTCCCAACAATCCATATAGCCCTTCTCTCCCGTACATAATTCATTCGCATATTTCCATCAAAACACCCTGCTACGGGTCCGTTAATGTTTGTTGTTTGCAATCTTTTGCTTAGACCACTCCCTTATTGCTTAGACCACCCCCAATTTGCAATCGGCTGCAAATTTACAACAAAATTCTCACATATGCAAATTTCTCCACTCTTTTTCTCAATTTTTTTCTCTCTTTTCTCCAATTCCTCCTCTCTTTCCCGCTCTTTTTTCTCCAATTCCGTCCTTCTTTCCTGCTCTCTTTTCTCCAATTCCTCCCCTCTTTCCCGCTCTCTTTTCTCCAATTCCTCCCCTCTTTCCTGCCCATTTCCAGTCCATTTTCCATTGGTATCAGGCTCGTTTTAGGTAATGATGGACTTATAAAATAACCCATATCGCTTTTGGCTACATCTTTTTAATGTAACAGCCAATCAACCTTTTATCACTCCACATACCTGAGTTCTACCTGACAGCACTAGACCATACCTATACCATATCTAGACCATACCTAGACCATACAAGGTATGTTACCATACTCTCACAGTACC
>Ga0310694_10003103_pt1 | contig 16443 bp, 13 predicted proteins | sample 174DNAGHGhighgp2_FD_203884 | JGI IMG/M metagenome (GOLD analysis project Ga0310694, IMG submission 203884) | Sheep rumen microbial communities from Palmerston North, Manawatu-Wanganui, New Zealand - 1742 DNA GHGhigh gp2 (v2) (version 2) | ecosystem: Host-associated > Mammals > Digestive system... | reverse complement strand
GGCATCCTTCAGCCGTTTTTCCTGCCCCCCGTTCTGCATAACGTCATCCGTTTTTGCTGCGGAGAAAGCAAGTTTTTCCGCTTCCTCCGCAGCCACGGACAGGATCAGTTTGGTTGGACGCACACCGGTCAGCGATCCCCACGGAAGTCTGCGCCCGGTATAGTCCGTAAGGGTCTCATAAAAAAACTGCTTAAACGCTTTCTTAAAATCGCCGGCCTTCTCCATGGTGTACCGGCGGTCTGCCGGCAGGACCTCTCCCGCGGAAAAAAAGACCTCCGCACGTCTTTCCTCCGGAAGCGCCGTGATCCTTACCCTGTCCGGAAGCGGCGCATCTTCACCGTCGGAAGCCTCGCCGATCAGCTGTTTTGTTTCCTCTCCGGGATAGAAAGAAGTTACGAGCGCATAGCAATCGTACTCATATTCTTCTCTGTTGAAAACAAGTGTGATCATAAAGAATCAAAAGAAAGGATTATTCTGTTTCTCGTGGCCGACCGTGGTCGCGGGTCCGTGACCCGGATATACCTTCGTGTCCTCCGGAAGTATAAAGATGCGTTCTTCCACGGACCGGATCAACTGTCCCATTTTTCCGGTCGGAAAATCCGTACGTCCGACGGACTCCGCAAAGAGGGTATCTCCGGCGACGAGGATCCCGCCCTCCTCAAAGTAAAAACAGCATCCGCCGATGGTATGACCCGGGGTTGCGATCACTTTGCATTTGAGCCCCGCGTATTCCAGCTCGTCATTGTCATGCAGCCATCCGTCCGTCTTCAGCGTGACCGGCTGATGCATCTGCGCCGATACGTTAACGTACGGATCTTCGAGCAGCACATGCTCCGCCTCCATCGCATAGATCTTCGCACCGGACGCTTCCCGGAGCGCATCCGCTCCGCCGATATGATCAAAATGTCCGTGCGTCAGCAGGATAACATCGATGACGAAACCGTTCTCCGTCATCTTGTCATACAGATATTTCCCCTGTGCAGCGGGGTCAAAAAAGATCACATGTTTTTCCCCTTCACGATACACAAAGTAGCAGTTTGTCATGCAGCTGCCCAGTGTGATCTTTCCGATCTTGATCTCACTCATGTTGCCTGCCTCTCAATCTCCACGACATCCGGGATGCTCTTCAGTTTTTCCACGATCCGCTCAAACTCTTCCCTGGTCGCCGTTTCGAAACTCATATGGATCGTCGCGGTTCCCTGACGTGAGGTTTTGGTACTCATCGAAAGGATATCGATATTTTTATCCGTCATCGTACGTGAGATATCCGCCAGGAGACCGGTACGGTTATTTGCAAAGATCACGATATTTACTTCGTACCTGCTCTGCGGGTTGTCCGCCGCATCCGCCGCCCACTCGGCCTCGATCAGCCGGTCACGCTCTCCCTCCGGAACCTGCAGCACATTAGAACAGTCCGTACGGTGGATCGTCACGCCTCTTCCGCGTGTTACAAAGCCGACGATCTCATCTCCCGGCAGAGGATTGCAGCATTTCGGGAAGCGGACCGCCACATTTCCGAGACCGCGGACGACGATATTCGTCCCGCCCTTTCCCTTCGGCTGCTGCATGCGTTTTGCTTCACTGTCACGGACATCCTGCAGGACAGCCTCATCCGTGACCTGTTTTTTATGATCCTCTTCGTACAGTTCGATCAGCTTATTAACGACCTGGCCTTCTTTCAGTCCGCCGTGGCCGACGGCCGCCAGCAGGCTGTCCCAGTCATTGAAACCGTGCTTGTTCAGAAGCACGTTCATGTATTCCGGTTTCAGGAGGTCCGCTTCCTTCAGACCCTTGGTCTTGCAGTAAGCCGTAAGTGCCTCTTTTCCGCGGACAATGTTTTCTTCCTTAAACTCGTTGCGGAACCACTGATTGATCTTGCTCTTCGCCTGCGTTGATTTTACGATGGAAAGCCAGTCGCGGGATGGTCCCTTGGAATTCTGGGACGTCAGGATCTCGATGCAGTCACCGTTCTTGATCTCGTAGTTGATCGTAACGAGCTTTCCGTTGACACGCGCACCGATCATCTTGTTTCCGATCGCCGAGTGCACGCTGTAGGCAAAATCGATCGTCGTGGATCCCACCGGCAGATTCTTCACATCTCCGGTCGGAGTAAAACAATAGACGCTGTCAGAGAAAAGATCCAGATCGCTCTTCAAGAGTTTCATGAACTCTTTGTTATCCGACATATCCCGCTGCCACTCGAGGATCTGTCGAAGCCAGGTCAATTTCTCTTCCTCCTGCAGTTCCGGACGCTTTCCGTCGGAAACTTCCTTGTATTTCCAGTGCGCCGCGATACCGTATTCCGCCGTCCGGTGCATCTCATAGGTCCGGATCTGAATCTCGAAGGGAACGCCGTTCTGACCGATCAGTGTCGTATGCAGAGACTGGTACATGTTCTCCTTCGGCACGGCGATATAATCTTTAAATCGTCCCGGGATCGGCTTGTAGATCTCATGGATCACGCCCAGCGCCGCATAGCAGTCACGGACGGACGCGACGATGATACGGACCGCAAACAGGTCGTAGATCTGGTCGATCGTCTTATGCTGGTTCTTCATCTTTTTATAGATACTGAAGAAATGCTTGACGCGGCCGTCGATCTTGGCCTCGATCCCCGCTTCCTTAATATGCTTGCGGACTTCATCGACGATATCCTGCACATTCTGTTCCCGGACGGATTTCCGGTCTGCGATCTGCTGTGAGAGTTTCCGGTATTCCTCCGGCTCCAGATACTTCAGGCACAGGTCCTCCAGCTCGACTTTGATCTTGGAGATACCGAGCCTCTGAGCAATAGGTGCGTAGATATCCAGCGTCTCCCGTGCTTTCTCCTCCTGCTTTTCTGGGATCATATGGGAAAGCGTTCGCATATTATGCAGACGGTCGGCAAGTTTGATCATGATAACTCGGATATCCTTGGCCATCGCCAGGAACATCTTACGGAGGTTTTCGGCCTGCAGGTCCAGTTTGTCCTGTGTATACTGGATCTGGGAAAGCTTTGTCACACCGTCCACGAGGTTGGCAACATCCTCGCCGAACTCCTCTTTGAGTTCTTCGATCGTCATGATCGTGTCTTCGACGACATCATGCAACAGCCCGGCCACAATCGTCTCTTTATCCATCTCCATGTCCGCGAGGATGATCGCCACGCAGAGCGGATGGATGATATACGGTTCGCCGGATTTTCTCAGCTGGTCTTTATGGAAATTGCACGCCGTTGTATAGGCCTTTTCGATCATGGACAGATCGTCGGAAGGATGATAGCGGCGGACTCGCGACAGCAGCTCCGAGTAAAGTGTCTCCGGAGACTGGAACTCGGCAATGTCTTCGATCCGGCCGTCATCGATCACGACCGCCACATGTTCGTCCGAAACATCGGGGGTCAGGCTGTTTCCCTTTGCCGGGATCTTCACTCCGAGCTCCGCGGTCCCGAGCGGTGCAGTGACCGTGATCCGGTCCATGATATCCTCCACGACCGCTTCGGCTTCCTCCGCATTCTCCCGTTCCGCAGGATTTAACAGGGGCATCTGCTGTACGATCCCCATCGTCACCCGTTCGTCGGAGCGTGCCGAGCGCGCGTTCATCGCAGCAGTCTGTGCCGCAAACTCTTCCCGCACGGAATCCGCCGAAACGTGTTCTGCGCTCTCCAGCCCGGGCTTATTCCCGATCTCGTTTTCTTTTCCCGTATCCGTCATAATCACTGACCATCCGCTGTCCGAAGTACCGGTCGTACTGTCGGAACTTCAGCAGTTCCTTACTCTCCCTCGTAACTCACACAACTGTCCAAACGGTATTTTGCGATCTTCTCCCTGCCTTTCAGGTCCGGGAGCTCGATCAGCACACAGACTCCCGCGACCTCGCCGCCGAGTTTTTCAACAAGTTTGATCATCGCCTCGGTCGTTCCTCCCGTCGCGATCAGATCATCCACAAGCAGTACGCGGCTGCCCTTCGGGAAACTGTCCACATGCATCTCGATCTCGGTACTGCCGTACTCCAGATCATAGCTCTGGGAGATCGTCTCTCCGGGAAGCTTGCCCTTCTTCCGGATCAGAACGAAAGGCTTGTGCTCCTTATAGGCCATGGGCGCCCCAAAAATGAAACCACGGGATTCCGCACCGCAGATCACATCATAATCCAGATCCTTTACCTTTTCCAGCATCGAATCGACCGCGAGCTGCAGTCCGTCCGCGTCCTGTATGATCGTCGTGATATCGCGAAACTGCACTCCCGGCGCAGGAAAATCGGGGATCGTGCGGATGTAGTCTTTGATGGTTTTCATAATGAAGTGCCTCCTGTTCTTCACCGCTTCTGTTGCGGAATATATATTTTAACACATAATGAATAAAATAACAAATATTTGGGTCGCCCTATACTCACTCGGCACCAAAAAAGAGGCGGCTGCATGCAAGCATGCCCCGCCTCTTCCTTAGTGCCTCGTTCGTGCACGGCTTGTAGGGCTTAGTACATCCCTGCGCCTGCACCGCCTGCCGGCATTGCCGGGGTATCTTCCTTGATGTTGGCCACAACAGACTCCGTGGTAAGCAGCGTGCTTGCTACGCTCGTTGCGTTCTGCAGTGCACTTCTCGTTACCTTTGCAGGATCCAGGATACCTGCTGCCACCATGTCTACATACTGCTCCTTCAGAGCATCGAAGCCGGTACCTGCCTTAGACTCGCGCACCTTGTTGATGATGACGCTGCCCTCGAGACCTGCATTGCTTGCGATGTGAGCCAGCGGAGCTTCCAGAGCCTTCAGCACGATGTTCGCACCGGTCTTGACGTCGCCCTCTAAGCTTTCAGCCAGCTTTGCGACCTGCTTGGAAGCGTGGATGTATGCGGATCCGCCGCCTGCGATAACACCTTCCTCGACAGCCGCTCTCGTTGCTGCCAGTGCATCTTCCATACGGAGCTTTGCTTCCTTCATCTCGGTCTCGGTAGCCGCACCAACACGGATAACTGCTACGCCGCCGGAAAGCTTTGCCAGACGCTCCTGAAGCTTCTCTTTATCAAAGTCAGAGGTTGTCTCATCAATCTGATGCTGGATCTGAGCCACACGATCCTTGATCGCCTTCGGCTTGCCGGCACCGTCTACGATGACCGTGTTCTCCTTCTGAACCTTTACGGACTTCGCACGTCCGAGCTGATCTAAGGTTACTTCCTTAAGATCCAGACCGAGCTCATCGCTGATGACCTCACCGCCCGTCAGGATTGCGATATCCTTCAGCATCTCCTTGCGGCGATCGCCATAGCCCGGAGCCTTGACTGCAACTACATTGAACGTACCACGCAGCTTGTTGACGATGAGCGTGGTCAGAGCCTCGCCCTCGACATCCTCTGCGATGATGAGCAGTCTCTTGCCGCCCTGTACGATCTGCTCGAGAACCGGAAGGATCTCCTGGATGTTGCTGATCTTCTTATCCGTGATCAGGATGTAAGGATCATCAAGGATCGCTTCCATCTTGTCCATATCCGTGCACATATATGCGGAAATGTAGCCACGGTCAAACTGCATACCTTCAACCAGATCGAGCTCCGTCTGCATCGTCTTGGACTCCTCGATCGTGATAACGCCGTTATTGGAAACCTTCTCCATCGCGTCTGCAACAAGCTGTCCTACCTCATCATCGCCTGCGGAGATTGCTGCAACTCTTGCGATCTGCTCCTTGCCCTTGACCTTCGTGCTCATCTTGCCGATTGCCTCGACAGCGCAGTCCGTTGCCTTCTTCATACCTTTACGCATGATGATCGGGTTCGCACCTGCTGCCAGGTTCTTCATTCCTTCGTTGACCATCGCCTGCGCGAGTACCGTTGCGGTCGTCGTACCGTCACCGGCTGCATCATTCGTCTTCGTTGCGACTTCCTTAACAAGCTGCGCACCCATATTCTCGAATGCATCCTCAAGCTCGATCTCCTTTGCGATCGTCACGCCGTCATTCGTGATCAGGGGCGTTCCGTAGGTCTTGTCGAGGACAACGTTTCTTCCCTTGGGTCCGAGCGTCACCCGTACCGTATCCGCGAGCTTATTGACGCCCGCTTCCAATGCCGCACGCGCTTCTGCGCCGTACTTGATCTCTTTTGCCATGATCTTTATCCTCCTTAAATAATCTTAGCTGAGCTTCGCCAGAATGTCATTCTGTCTTACAATGATATACTCGACATTGTCGATCTTGACTTCCGTCCCGGAATACTTGGAGTAGATGACCTTCTCGCCCTTCTTGACCTCCATCTTGACTTCCTTACCGTCTACGACACCGCCCGGTCCTACTGCGATGACCTCCGCCTGCTGCGGCTTTTCCTTATTCTGTCCCGGAAGAACGATCCCGGATTTCGTCGTTTCTTCTGCCTCAAGCTGCTTAAGTACGACTCTGTCTCCTAATGGTACTAACTTCATAACCGATTGCCTCCTTTTGGTCTTTGTTTTGTCTGTCAGCACTCATTCACATCGAGTGCTAACCATCACTGCATACTATAGTTTCTTCCCCTTTCTTTTGCAACGCCGTATTTTTATAATATTCTTTATCTGTCTCGTTTTTACTCTCGTTTTCTCCGATTTTCTCCATATTTTGCATCTGATTTCTCTTTTCACTGACTTTTCACTTCACAAACATGGGAAAAAATGATACGATTATCATAGCCGAATTATAGCAATACAAAATTTTGACCACAAAGGAGTGGACCCGTTGCAACAGGAAGATCCGAGAGAGGTTCAGGCTACGCAGAATTCACGTAAAACAGCGAATCTCAGGTACTATATCCGGCAGCTGATGGACGGAAACAGTTTTTTCGGTATCCGTGTGATCTGCCAGGTTTCTTTGAGTGCGTTTATGGCCCTGCATATCTTCACGGCTGTTCTCTTCCTTTTTGCCAATGCCTGGGTGATGCTGGTCGTCAACCTCCTCTGTGCCGTATTCTACATTTCGGTCGTCAAGCCCCTGCTGGATAAGGAAAGTTATATCCCGGCTCTTCTCGTGGTCGTTGCGGAGGTCATTGCGCTGGTGTCGTTTTCGACCCTGTCCCTCGGAAGGGGAACCGGTTTTACGCAGTATCTCTTTGCCACATGTACCGTTTCTTTCTACTTTACCTATGTGGTCCAGGAAAAACGGCGCGGACTTCATGCACTTCCTCTCATCCTCACCGTCCTGATCCTGCTCGTCTATTTTATCGATTTCGGAATATGCGATTTCATTTCCCCGCTCTTCCCCTTCGGACGTCATCCGCAGGGATGGGCGACCGCGTTTTACATCATCAATACGATCTTCACCTTTATCATTATGGTCATCTTCTCCTACCTCTTCGTATGGGAGATCCGCAATAAGCAGCGTGTCCTGACCGAGCAGAATGAAAAGCTCGACGAACTTGCACACAAAGACCCGCTGACGAAGCTCTATAACCGCCGCTGCATGAGTATGGTCATCGAGCAGCGCATGGAACAGCTCAAAAAATCCGGCAAACGCTTCACGATGATCCTGGGAGACATTGATGATTTCAAAAAAGTCAACGACACCTACGGACATGATGCCGGTGACCTTGTGCTCGTGACGGTTGCCAATACGATCATGAGTAACGTCCGCGGTGATGATGCGGTCTGCCGCTGGGGCGGTGAGGAGATCCTCGTGCTCGTTTCCGATCCGATGGAAACGGCTGCGCTCTGTGCAGAACGGATCCGGCGCGCGATCGAGTCTACCGATATTGTATTCAACGAGCAGCATATCCACATCACGATGACATTCGGCATCGCCGAATCCATCCCCGGCTACCGGATCGAGCATCTGATCCAGCAGGCCGACGATAAACTGTACTACGGTAAAAAGCACGGCAAGAATCAGGTTGTGGCCAAGATCGGCTGAACGCATTCCCCGTGAAGATCAAAAAGGCGGGCGGATAATGCTTGCTTTTTTTGTTTGTTTCATATAGGATAGTACGGGCGTACATAAACAAACAGTTCGGAGGAAGGAAAAACATGATCGCAGCAAATAACGTAACCTACCGCGTCGGAAAAAAGGCGCTTTTCGAAGATGTCAACATTAAATTTATCGAAGGGAACTGCTACGGACTGATCGGTGCAAACGGAGCAGGTAAGTCCACCTTTTTAAAGATCCTTTCCGGTGATCTCGATACCACGAAAGGAGATATTACGATCACCCCGGGGCAGCGGCTTTCCGTGCTCGAGCAGGATCACTTCAAATACGATGAAAACACGGTCATGGACACCGTGATCATGGGCAACCGTAAGCTCTATGACATCATGAAGGAAAAGGACGCGATCTACGCGAAAGAGGACTTTTCCGATGAAGACGGCATCCGCGCCGGCGAGCTGGAAGCCGAGTTTGCGGAGATGAACGGATACGAAGCAGAGGCTGATGCGGCAACACTCTTAAACGGACTCGGGATCGATACCGCACTGCACTACAGCGTCATGAAAGACTTAAACGGTAACGAAAAGGTCAAAGTCCTTCTGGCAAGGGCGCTTTTCGGCAATCCCGACATCCTGCTGCTCGACGAGCCTACGAACCACCTCGACCTGGATGCCATCGGCTGGCTCGAGGAGTTCCTGATCAATTTCGACAACACGGTCATCGTGGTCTCCCACGACCGTTACTTCCTGAACAAGGTCTGCACCGCGACCGCAGACATCGACTACGGCAAGATCCAGCTCTATGCCGGCAACTACGACTTCTGGTATGAGTCCAGCCAGCTTCTCATTAAGCAGATGAAGGAAGCAAACAAAAAGAAGGAAGAAAAGATCAAGGAACTGCAGGAGTTCATCTCCCGCTTCTCCGCGAACGCTTCCAAATCCAAGCAGGCGACCTCCAGAAAGCGTGCTCTGGAAAAGATCCAGCTCGATGAGATCAAGCCCTCGAGCCGGAAATACCCCTACATCGACTTCCGTCCCGACCGTGAGATCGGAAACGAAGTACTCTTTGTCGAAGACCTGTATTATGAGACTCCGGAAGGAACCCCTCTCATCAATCACGTTTCCTTTACGATGGGACACGAGGACAAGATCGCCTTCGTCGGCGGCAACGAGCTGGCCAAGACCGCACTTTTCCAGATCCTCGCGGGAGAGCTGGAGCCGACGAGCGGCAGCTACAAATGGGGTGTCACGACCTCGCAGGCGTATTTCCCGAAGGACAATACGAAGGAGTTTGATAACGATCTGACGATCACCGACTGGCTGATGGGATACTCCCCGGTCAAGGACGTAACTTATGTGCGCGGCTACCTCGGACGCATGCTCTTCCCCGGCGAAGACGGCGTCAAGAAGGTTAAGATCCTCTCCGGAGGCGAGAAAGTCCGCTGCCTGCTTTCCAAGATGATGATCAGCGGCGCCAACTGCCTGATCTTTGACGAGCCGACCAACCACCTGGATATGGAATCCATCACGGCTCTCAATAACGGCGTCATCAAGTTCCCCGGCGTCGTACTCTTCGCCTGCCACGACCACCAGTTTGTACAGACCTCCGCAAACCGTATCATCGAGTTCCTGCCGGACGGCACCATCGTGGATAAAGTCACGACCTACGACGAATACCTGGAGAGTGATGAGATGGCGAGAAAGCGCACCGTCTATCAGGCTCAGGTGGAGGAAGATGAGAACTAAGCTGTTCTTCTTCGACCTTGACGGAACACTGCTGACCGGAAAGAAAACGATCTCTCCCGCGACTTATGAAGCATTAACCCGCTGGCATGCCGCGGGACACCGGATCGCGATCTCTTCCGGCCGCCCTCTTCCCTCCGTACTGGAGGCCATCCGGGAGAACGGGCTCTTCCCCTTTTCCCCCTTCGCTATCGCATTTAACGGAGCACAGATCTATGACTGCGCCTCCCGAAAAACGATCCTCAAAGAAACCCTCCCCCTTTCCGCAGTCCGGACGATCACCGGTATGGCAAAGGAAGCCGGGCTTCATATCCAGACTTACAACGATACGCATATCCTGACGCCGGCGGTCGACGACGAGATCCGGTACTACACCAGGGTGATCCGGATGCCGGTGCAGGTTCTTCCCGATTTTCCGGAAGGGATCACCGAGCCCCCGTGCAAGATGCTCTGCATCGACTTAAACGGCCCCGCCCTGCCGGATGCCTTTGCCGCGCGCGTGACGGAACATTTTTCCGCCGCTTCGTCCGAATGTCCGGTCACCGCGATCCGTTCCAACCCGTACTACCTCGAGATCTTCCGTTCCAGTGCCGGAAAAGGGGCCGCCGTGTCCGGACTCGCCTCACTTCTTAGTATCCCCCTCGAAGATACCTATGCCGCAGGCGATGCACCAAACGACATTTCCATGCTCCGGGCCGCGGGGTGCGGCATCGCCATGTGCAACGGAAATCCCGAGACCCGTTCGGCTGCCGATCTTGTCACCAAAACCGATAACGATCATGACGGTCTGGCCCCGATCCTGCTCCGTTTTCTGCACTGATCCGCCGTTTTACGTATTTGACATCACAAAATAAAAAAGCTATAATACAATAAGTTGTGTATGGATTCGCATCGAGGCTTTTATATGGTGCGAAAATTTTTCTCAAGAAAGGAAGCAGAAACTATGAAGAAATGTCCGAAATGCGGCAAAGAACTCGCTGACGACGCGCTCTTCTGCAACGGCTGCGGCGAAAAGCTGGACGCAGGCACTCCGGATACGGCAAATACGCCGGCACCGGCTCCCGCTCAGGCTCCGGCTCCCGCTCCTGCAGCAGGCGCTCCTGTACCTCCGCCCGTTAATCCGGGGGCAGTACCTCCGCCTCCCATGATGAACGGTCAGGCTCCGCAGGCTCCCGCTCCGAAGAACAATAACAAGATGGTCGGGATCATCGCGGTTGCCGTCGTAGCTGTCATCGTGGTTGCGATCGCGGCGCTTCTCTTACTCGGCGGCGGCGGTTACAAGGCTCCGATCAAGAACCTTGTCAAGGCAGCGAACAGCAAGAGCACCAATGTCACAAAGTTTATCGACTGCTGCGCTCCGTCTTTCGTTTCCGGCACCTATAACAGTGCACGCGGTCTCTTAAAGGGCGGCGATGCCAAGGAAGAGCTGGACGAGGCGATCACCGAGGGCTTCGAGGATTTCTATGACGGGCTCGAGGATACCTACGGTAAGAACTGGCGGATCAGCGTCGAGTTCAAGGATGCCGACAAGCTCAAGGATGATGATGTCGATGATATCCGGGATACTTGGGAAGATTTCGCTGACACGATCGAGAACCTCGCGCTGGATGACGAAGATACCTGGGAAGACCTCGCTGACATGCTGGAGGATGAGTATGACACCGAGATCGATCCGGAGAAGATGGCAAACCTGATGGAGAAGTTCGTAACCCAGCTTAGCGAAGTCAAGATCACGGCCGCTTACGAAGTCAAGGTCAAGTACACCATCAAGGGTAAGGAAGATGACATGAGCGACAAAATGACGCTTACGGTAGTCAAGTGCAACGGCAAGTGGATCATCGATCCGCTCTCCACGGACATCCCGGGCGTAGGCTCCCTGTCCTCCCTGATCTCTCTTGCAAGCTCCTACTATTAAACCGATAGCAGACCGGGAAATCAAAAACTGCTCCGCCTGAGGCGGGGCAGTTTTTTTAATGTCTGATCCCTGAAAAAAGATCCCCTCTTTATACGTCGACGATAAGATAGCGTCCGTCCCCGACCTCGAAGACTTCCTCCACGGCTGCGATCTCATCCTCGCCGAGCTCGGTGATATCCATGCCGAGGCCGTCCAGATAGTCAAGGACCTCCTCCTTCGAGTCCACGACCACAGCCATGGAAGCACTCAGGTATTCTCTCGCCTCCTCCGCCGATTCCGCGACCTTCTCGGGAAACAACTTCGTCTGCTGCTTCAGGAAAACCTCCACCACCGCATCATCAAATTCACTGCTCATTTTTCTCCTCCTTCTTTCTGAAGTATTCGTTCGATATGCTCACGGACCGCCTCGCCCGGCAGGCCCTTGATCGTCTCAAAATCGCCGTCGTATCCCTCGACGTATTTCCCGAAGATCCCTTGGATCGCATAGGCACCGGCCTTGTCATCCGGTTCTCCGGTGGATACGTACCGGCAGATCTCCTCCTCCGTCATGGGGCGCACCTTAACAGCCGCACTCTCGCAGAACGTATCCCGCTTCCGCCTTCCCTCCTCCGTATAGATCAGGGTGACGCCGGTATATACGTGATGCGTATTTCCCGCAAGAAGCCGAATCATCCGTTTGGCGTCCCCGCGGTCTGCAGGTTTGCCCAGGACCTCATCCCCGTATGCGACCAGTGTATCTGCCGCAATGATGAGTACCGGCGATCCGGACGGATCGTCGCCGCTCTCCCGCCGCTTTATAACGAGGCTTTCCACTGCCTCCGCCTTCCGTCCGGACAGTTCCTTTACGATCTGCTCCGGCGGCATCGCCTCATGCTCCTCCGATACCTCCGGCAGGATCACCTCATAGGAAAGCCCGATCCGGTCCAGGATCTCACGCCTTCTCGGAGAACCGGAGGCCAGGATCACCCTCACGTCTTTCATTTCTTTTTCTCCGACCGGCTCCGCGAAGTCTCCCGCCCGTTCCCGTTATGAACGACGGGGGTAAAACACCGGCGGTCTTTTGCATGCTCCGCTCCCGCGCTTTTTGCCAGTTTCCCGGCGCGGGAAGCCATCTCCATCTGGGAGTTGATGCGCTCCGCCTTCGGAACCTTCTCCTTGCTATAGCTTCCGTCAGGTGCAAGTGTATGCTTTTTGACGGTATCCCGAAACTGCAGGTCAAGGATCTCCAGCACCCGCTGCTTCAACGCCGCATCCTCCAGCGGGAACATGATCTCTACCCGGCGTTCCAGATTTCTCGGCATCCAGTCCGCACTGGCAAGATACACTTCCGGATCCCCGTCGTTATCGAAGGTAAAGACCCTTCCGTGCTCCAGAAAATCACCGACAATGGAGTATACCGTGATGTTGTCGGAAACTCCGGGGATGCCGATCTTTAAGCAGCAGATCCCGCGGATCATCAGTTCCACCTTGACTCCGGCGCCGGACGCTTCATAGAGCGCCGCGATCACATCCGGATCACAGAGGGAGTTCATTTTTGCGCGGATCCCCGCACTCCTTCCCTGCTTCGCATTCTCCGTCTCCCGGCGGATCAGTTTTATCAGCCTCTTCTTCAGCCACAGCGGGGCGAGGGACAGTTTGTTCCAGCCCATCGGCTCCGAATAACCGGAGAGCATATTGAAGACTGCCGTCGCATCTTCGCCGATCTGCGGCGAATCCGTGAGCAGACCGAAATCCGTGTAAAGTTTTGCCGTGGCATCGTTATAGTTGCCGGTACCGAGATGCACGTAGCGCCGGATCCCGTCTTCTTCCCTGCGTACAACGAGTGCGATCTTGCAGTGCGTCTTCAGTCCGACGAGACCGTAGATGACGTGGCAGCCTGCCTGCTCAAGCATCCTCGCCCAGACGATGTTGTTCTCCTCATCGAAACGTGCTTTCAGTTCCACGAGGACCGTGACCTGCTTTCCGTTTTCCGCCGCTTCCGCAAGCGCCTTGACGATCGGCGAGTTGCCGCTGACACGGTACAGGGTCTGCTTGATCGCGAGGACATCCTTGTCCTGCGCCGCCTGGCGGATAAACTCCACGACCGGCAGGAAACTCTGATACGGATGGTGCAAAAGGATGTCTCCTTTGCGGATCGCCGCAAAGACATCACTGCCTGCCGGGATCTGCGGCACCTCTACCGGCTCCGGCAGATGGGCACGGTACTCATCAAAGCCCTCCATCCCGTAGACCTTCATCAGGAAAGTCAGATCCAGCGGACCTTCGATCTCGTAGATATCATCATCCGTGACGTTCAGTTCCTTTTTCAGGGTTTTCAGCAGCCTCTTGTCGATCCCGTCTTCCACTTCGAGACGGATCGCCTCTCCCCACTGTCTGCGCTTGATCTGCTTTTCGATCTCTTTTAAAAGATCCTCCGCCTCTTCCTCTTCGATGGAAAGGTCGGCATTACGCATGATACGGAACGGGGATGCCCCGAGGATATCGTAATTGGAAAACAGTCTTCCCACATTCCGCTCGATCACCTCTTCCAGCCGGATCACGGCGGTATATCCTTCCGGAGCGGGAAGGGCGACAAAACGCGGCAGGACGCTCGGGACCTGTACGGTCGCAAACTCCTGGTGTTTTTCTTTGGCACTCCCTTTTTTGGTAAGCAGCGCACAGATATTGAGTGATTTATTCTTCACCAGAGGAAACGGTCTCGACGAATCCACCGCCATCGGCGTCAGTACCGGATATACGCTCTCCATAAAATAGCGGTCCGCAAACTCCGCCTGGTCCTGCGACATTTCCTCATGATGTTCGATCATCAGGAGCCGGTGCTCCCGGCACTCTTCCAGCAGATCCCGGTAGGTCGCGTACTGTTCCTCGACAAAGGAATGCAGTACTTTGTATAAAAGTTCCAGCTGTTCGGACGGCTTGTAACCGGCGATGTCCGGCTTGGTATAGGACGCATGCACCATATCCTTCAGGGATGCGACACGCACCATAAAAAACTCATCCAGGTTGGATGCCGTGATGCTTAAGAACTTCAGCCGTTCAAACAACGGAAGTTCCCGGTCCTGCGCCTCGGAGAGAACGCGTCCGTTAAAGCGCACCCAGCTGACTTCCCGATTGGTATAATACTTCGGATCTCGATAGTCCATCGCTCTATCCTTTCTTACGGATCACCGGCCGGATCCCGTATACTTCTTCAAAAAACGCCGCATGTCTGGTAAAACGTTCCGCCTCAAAGAGCAGATCCGCTCCCGCCTCCACCGTTACCACGAGACGGTCTTCCTTCAGGCACGCCTCGATACTGTGCACCTTCTGCTTCTGGCTCTTATCCAGGGCATTTGCGATCCGCAGAATCGCGGTGAGTTTGGCGATCACGAGATAGTCTTTCTCCTCAAACTCCGTATGCGTACCGAGTTCCTCATAATATTCAAACTCGTCATGATTAAACTTTACGATGTATGCGACCATCTCCCGCTCTCTGTGGGAAAGCCCGATGATCTCGGTGTTCATGATGATCGCATGGGAACACTCTCCGACATTGGTCATATTGATGAACTTACCGCAGTCATGCAGGATCGACGCAAGCCGCAGAAGCAGCCGTTCCCTGTTTCCCATCCCGTGTGTAGAGCTTAAGCCGTCAAAGACTGCGAGTGCGATCTCCTCAATGGCCGCGGAACGTTTCCTGCTCCCGAGATATCTGCGGCTGATGGTCCCGGCGCTGGCGATGATATCCTTCTCAAAATCCCTTGCCGCGATCTTAAGCCCTTTATCCTGCGCATATTCATACGCGATGCCGTCGCAGAGCGTCGCTCCGGGCGCCCAGATCTCCTCCGCTCCCCAGGCCAGGATGATCCGTTTCAGGATCCCCGCCGAGAGTTTCAGCAGGCTGACATTTTCTTCCGGGATCTCAAGCTCATCCGAGAGTTCCTCTTCCCCGCGTCCGTTCAGCGATTCCGTAAACTCAAGCAGACGTTTCGCCGACACGACCCGGTCGGAACTCACCCCTGGAACCGCGGCTTTCCATTTCGGGGAAAGATAATCATCCATCAGGATGAGGTGCTGTACCCGCCGCTCTTTCATATAGATCTTCTGAAAGACATGAAGCTGTCCGCCGATCATCTCATCCAGCAGGCCCTCAACCTGCAGGCTTCTCGGCTGCATCTTGTTCAGCCGCTCATGCAGGCGGAGCACACCGAGCTTTAAGCTCTGCGTCGTGATCAGACGGTCCTTGTCGAAAAGCGAGATCTGAATGCTCCCTCCGCCGATGTCCACGATCGCCGTTTCCTTGCCGATCACGTGGTCAAACTGTTCTCCCTGTGCCGCGATCGCCTTGTAATCGAGAAAGCGCTGCTCGGAGTTGGACAGGATCGTCAGCGCGACGCCGCTCCTGTTTTTGATCTGATCGAGCAGAAGCTCGGTATTATCCGTCTCCCTAAGCGCCGATGTCCCGTAGGCCCGGTACTCTTCGACACGGTACTCTTTCATGATGGCACGAAACTCCTGCAGGATACGGATCAGCTCCTCCATCTTCCCGGCGCTGATCTTTCCCGATACGTAGGAATCCGTCCCGAGTGCGAGACGGTGCCGTACATGATCGATCTGCTTGAATCCGCCGTTTTTCGTGATCTCGTAGATCTTCATGCAGATCTCGAAGCTGCCCACATCCAGTGCGGCAAATGTTTTTCCTTTTTTCTCTGCCATGATCACTCCGTTTTCTGTTCACCGAGCAGCCGGTCAATAAACTGTCTGGCCGTGCGCCCGGACAATCCGCTGTGAGAAAGTTCAAAACGGTTTGCGAGTAAATGCAGTTCTTCCGTCGTGTAATTCAGCCCGTGACGTTTCGCGAGTTCGTCCACGATGCGGAAATATTCCTTCTGTTCCGGCGAACCGTAATAAATGGATACGCCAAAACGTGCATACAGGGAGAGTTTCTCCTGTAT
>Ga0310694_10003102_pt1 | contig 16445 bp, 13 predicted proteins | sample 174DNAGHGhighgp2_FD_203884 | JGI IMG/M metagenome (GOLD analysis project Ga0310694, IMG submission 203884) | Sheep rumen microbial communities from Palmerston North, Manawatu-Wanganui, New Zealand - 1742 DNA GHGhigh gp2 (v2) (version 2) | ecosystem: Host-associated > Mammals > Digestive system... | reverse complement strand
TAGGTCGTAGCGGCGCGATGCAGGTAGCTGCCCACCCGCCTCTTTAGCTCAGTTGGCCAGAGCACGTGATTTGTAATCTCGGGGTCGTTGGTTCGAATCCGACAAGAGGCTCTCCTTAACTCCGATAACTCCTCTAGCTTCTCTAACTCCTCAACGTTCTTGGACTCCATCAATATCTTAACGCTGAATGTTGGTATGGCCAGTCATGATGGTGACTGGAACTGGGAGCATGTGTACAGTCCGTTTGCGCGTCTTTACTACGTGACTGAGGGCGAGGCGCAGGTGGTGCTGCCCTCGGGTACCTACAGGCTGACGCCAGGGAAGCTCTACCTGATTCCGCCGTTCACGACGCATAGCAACATCTGCACGGGGCCGTTTGCGCACTATTACGTGCATATCTACGAGCCTGACGTGAACTCGAGTCTCTTTGACGAGTGGGACTTTCCCTTTGAGGTGGATGCCGATAAGGCCGACCCCCTGCTGATGCAGCGGCTGTGCGACATCAACCCTTTCCTGAAGCTGCCACAGTCGAATCCCGATGTCTATGACAACCACCAGATGCTGATGAACAACCTGCGTCAGAACATGAACCGTCCGTACAGTGACAAGGTGGAGTCGAGGGGTATTCTCTTTGTGCTGCTGTCGCGTTTCATCAAGCATGCCACGAGGAAGCACGACACGGCCGACAGTCGCATACAGAAGACGGTGACCCACATCAGGCATCATCTTTCGGAGGAACTGTCGCTGGACGAGCTGGCGTCGATGGCTTGTATGTCGAAGGATCACTTCATCCGCATGTTCCGTCAGGCTACGGGACAGACGCCCACGGCCTATATCATTTCGCGACGCATGGAGAAGGCCGAGCTGCTGCTGGTGACTACGAATATGCCTATCAAGCAACTGGCGGTTGAGGTAGGCTATCGTGACTCGTCCTACTTCAACCGCCTGTTCCACAAGTACGTGGGGCTGTCACCTGTGCTCTATCGCAAGGAGCGCGTGATGTGACTTAATGATAGAGGTGGAACATACGTTCCATCATCTGCCACTTCTCGTTGGAAGAGGCATCGGGACTGCATCCTTGCATCTTAGAGACAAACGCTTCCCATTCGGCCTGGCGCGGCTGTTGGGCCAGACGGCGCATGCCTTCCTGCCAGTCGAAGTCCTCGGAGGTCTCGACAATCATCACCAGACGGGTGCCCAGGATGTAGATCTCCATCTCGAGGATGCCTACGGCACGGATGCCATCGACAATCTCCTTCCAGTGGTACTCCTCGGAGTGCCACTTTCTGTATTCGCGAATCATCTCAGGGTCGTCGCGCAGGTCGAGGGTCTGCACATAGCGTTTGGTCTTGCTCATAAACGTGTGGGTTGTTAGGATGCGAAATCAACCAGAATCCTGAACACTTTACCTGGGTTCTGGCTCCACCAGTGCATGGTGTCGAGAGCCTCCTCGGGTTTGATGATACGGGTGATGAGTGCGTTGATGGCTTCGTCGCCGTCGGCGCCGTGACGTTCCAGATAGTGGATGACGGCACGGAAGTCGGAGGGCTGGGCATTGCGCGAGCCGCGGATGTCGAGCTCTTTCTGTACGAAGTACTTCGTCTGGAACGACACCTCGCTCTTGGCATAGCCGATGCACACCACACGGCCTGTGAAGGCCACCTCGTCGACAGCCATCTGGTAGGTGGGTACGCTGCCCACAGCCTCGATGACCACATCGGGACCAAAGCCGCTGGTCATCTCCAGCAGACGCTGGTGAGCATCCTCGGTACGGGTGTTGATGGTATAGGAGGCGCCCATCTTCTTGGCCAGCGCCAGCTTCTCGTCGTCGATGTCGGCAGCCACAACGGTAGCACCACGCATGGCTGAGCGCACGATGGCTCCCATGCCCACCATACCACAGCCGATAACCATCACCACATCAACATCGGTGACCTGGGCACGACTGACGGCATGGAAGCCTACACTCATTGGCTCCACCAGGGCACAGACCCTGGGCGTGAGCAGTCCGGCAGGGATGACCTTCTCCCAGGGCAGCACGATATATTCCTTCATGGCACCGTTGCGCTGGACACCCAGCGTCTCGTTGTGCTGACAGGCGTTGACGCGCTGGTTGCGACATGCGGCACACTTGCCGCAGTTGGTGTAGGGGTTGCACGTGACCACCATACCAGGCTTCAGACCCTCGGGCACATCTGCGCCCACGGCCTCGATCGTGGCTCCCACCTCGTGACCTGGAATGACGGGGTTCAGCGCCATCGTGTTGCGGCCCATAAACGTATTGATGTCGCTGCCGCAGAAGCCTACGTAGTGTAACTTCAACATCACTTCGCCCTGGCCAGGAGCCTGGGGCTTTTTCATTTCAATGACATTCAACTCTTGGTTGTGTGTAATCTGAATTGCTTTCATCGTTTTTATGAATTTAGGGGACGTGGACGCAGGCGGTAGGTCCTGTATCCGTAGAAGAAGATAAAGAAGAAACAGAGCAGGGGCAGGAAGAACGAGAAGTTCACTGCAGGCATGCCCATGATGACCTTCTGGTCGATGAGTGCGCCCTGCAATGGCGGCAGGATGGCTCCTCCCATGATAGACATGACGAGGAAGGCGGCACCGAGGTTGGTGTCGGGGGCCTCCACGTTCTCAAGGGCGATGCCGTAGATGCTGGGGAACATGATGGACATGAACAGACTGATGAGCACCAGCATGTAGAGTCCGAACATGCCGTCGATGAAGACGGCGCCCAAGGTGCAGACGGATGCGCCTGTGGCAAAGACGGCCAGCAGCAGGCGCGAGTTGACATACTTCATGATGAAGGTGCCCACGAAACGGCCTGTGAGGTTGAGCGACATAGCTGCGATATTGAACATCTGGGCCTTTGCCCATGAGAGTCCCAAGCGCTCGGCATACTGGATGATGAACGTCCAGCACATGATCTGGGCACCCACATAGAAGAACTGCGCCACAACGCCGAGACGGTAGTTGTGGTTGTGCCAGAGGTTGGACAGCGTCTCCTTGACGGGACGGTGTATGCCCTGGGACTTCAGCTGCTCGCTTTCTGTCTTCGGCATCTTCTTGAAAAGGAAGATGACAAACACGACGAGAACGATCAGTCCGATAACGATGTAGGGCGTGCGGATGGCCTCCAGGTCGTGTATGCGGATGCCGGCTTTCTCTACAGCATCCTTGGCGGCAAAGGTCAGCTGGCCTGCCGCATCGCGCTCGTCAGAGAGCAGGTTGGGCAGCACGATGAGCGAGGCAACAGCCATTCCCGTGAGCGAACCCACAGGATTGAAGGCCTGGGCCATGTTCAGTCGGCGGGTGCTGTTCTCCTTGGCACCCAGCGACAGGATGAACGGGTTGGCTGTGGTCTCGAGGAAAGCCAGACCGAAGGTGAGGACATACAAGGCGAAGCAGAAGAAGGTGAAGCTCTGCTGCTGGGCCGCAGGCATGGCCAGGAGTGCACCTGTGGCATAGAGGGCCAAGCCGATAAGGATGCCGCTCTTATAGCTGTACTTGCGGATGAAGAGTGCCGCAGGAATGGCCATCGTGGCATAGCCGCCATAGAAGGCGAACTGAATGAGCGACGCCTTAAAGTTGCTCAGTTCCATCACCGTGCGGAAAGCGGCCACCATAGGATTGGTGAAGTCGTTGGCAAAGCCCCACAGCGCAAACAGCGACGTGACGAGAATAAACGTCAGGAGGTATTTCCTTGGAATCAGTTTCCCTTTCTCTTTTTTCTCTTCTGTACTCATATCTTTGTTTGTTTTTATTCCGACATATTCTTAATATAAGGTAGCTCGGGCAGGTTCTTGAAGCCATAGAAGCGCAGGGCGTTCTTGCCCAGGAAGCGTGCCTTCTGGTCGTCAGTCAACTCTTGGCTCTTCGTGATGAAGTCGTACGACATGCGGTAGGTGATGGCTGTGATGGTGCGCGGATAGTCCGAGCCCCACATCAGACGGTCCCAGCCCACCCAGTCGGCTGCCTCACGGATGCTGCGGACGGCAGAGGGGTAGGGGTAGAACTCAGCGTTGTAGAGCCAGGTGATGCCACCCGACTCGATCATGACGTTGGGGCCCTCGAGGGCCAGCTTCACCTGCTGTTCGAACGACGGGGTGGTGACCATACCGAAATGGCCAATGGCAACACGCAGGCGGGGACACTCCTGAATGACCTCGCGCATCTGGCTAATCTGCCGTTCGTCGTCAGCCAGACACATCGACAGCACCATGTCGTGCTGCTCCATGTATTTGAACAGCGGCATCAGCGTCTGCAACGGCTCGTGGTAGCGATGGCAGGGTAGGGCGATGCCTTTCAAGCCTGCTGCCAGAACAGCGGCAGCCTCGTCAACAGTCCACGCCATACCCATGCAGAAGAAACGGTCGGGATAGCGCTGCTGCACCTGCTTCAGGTAGTCGTTCTGGTTGCCGTCGATGACTTCCTGCACGACAACGGCCCCTCCCACCTGCGCGTAATCCATATTAGAAAGGAATACCTCGGCGGTGTTCTGGCCGTCTGTCATGAAGGGTGGTAACATCTGCACCTCCTCGTCCATGAAGATGCTGCGACCATTCTTCAGCGACAGGATGCGACGGCCATCTACCCACGTGTCTTGCTTCAGCCAAAGGTGTGAGTGGGAGTCTATCAGTTCATAGTTCATAGTTCATAGTTCAAAGTTCACAGTTCATAGTTCACAGTTCATAGTTCATAGTTAGGAGTTTGCCCACGAAACGCGCTGTTGGTTGCCGATAATGTCACGTACTTCGCGTACCAAGTCCCAGTCGGGCTCTTCGTTGACCCACTGGATGTTTCTTTTCACGTTCTGGGGATTGGCTGACGAAAACAGGGTGCTGGCGATGCGGGGATTGCTGACGCTGAACTGTACGGCGAGCTTCTCGATGGGATAACCCTTCTCGGCACAGTAGCGGGCAGCCTTGGCACAGGCATCCACCAGGGGCTGGGGAGCAGGGTGCCATGCAGGTACGCCACGCATGGAGAGCAGTCCCATACTGAGGGGTGAGGCGTTGATGACGCCCACACCGTGCTGCTCGAAAAAGTCCAGAAAATCGGTCAGCTTGTCATCGTTCAGACTATAGTGGCAGAAGTTCAGTATGCTCTCTACCATTGGCTGTTGGCAATGCTCTATGACCCAACGCAGGTTCTCCAATTGCAGGTCGGTGATGCCGACATGTCCCACGAGACCTTTCTTCTTCAGTTCCACAAGGGCTGGCAGCGTCTCGTCAACCACCTTCTGCAGACCGCCATCCATTGCTGCCTGGAACTCAATATCGTGCACGTTGATGATGTCGATGTAGTCAACGCCCAGACGTTCCATACTCTCATAGACGCTCTCCGTAGCACGACGGCCCGAATAGTCCCACGTGTTGACGCCGTCCTTGCCGTAGCGTCCCACCTTGGTACTCAGGTAGTACTTGTCGCGGGGGATGCGCCTCAGGGCTTTTCCCAGCACGGTCTCGGCCTTGTAGTGGCCGTAGTAGGGACTCACGTCGATGAAGTTGATACCACCGTCGATGGCTGCTTCCACAGCCTCGATGCTCTCGGCCTCCTTTGTCTCGTGAAACACACTACCCAGTGAGGATGCTCCGAAGCTGAGGCTCGAGATGCGCAGACCTGTCTTTCCTAATTCTCTGTACTCCATGATTTGTTCTTTTTCTGTTGATGCTGCAAAATTAGACATTTTTTCTGATACTTGGCGCATGATGATGGCAAATACTTTTTGCAAAAACATCAAATGTCGATATTGTGCTATAAAATACCGATATTCTTGATACGGAATACGAAGAATGTTTGTACTTTTGCACCCAGAATTACTAACTAACGTTTTTTCGATATGACAAAATTGTTTTTGATGAAAAGATTCGTGGCGGCTGTCATCGTAGCAGTAGTGTCCGTGTTGTCGGCAACGGCACAGAAGCCCGAGACCGACGTAACCGTCCAGCAGGGTTCCTACGACGCCTCGTGGGAGAGTCTGGCAGCCTGGGAGTGTCCTGAGTGGTTCAAGGATGCGAAGTTCGGCATCTGGGCCCATTGGGGACCGCAGTGTCAGGCTGAGGATGGCGACTGGTATGCCCGTTTCATGTACTACCAGGGTTCGGGTCAGTACAACTGGCACGTACAGCATTTCGGCAATCCCAGCGAGTATGGTCTGAAGGAGCTGATACGCGACTGGAAGGCTGAGGAGTGGAATCCTGAAGAGCTGGTGGCCCTGTACAAGAGCGTGGGTGCCCGTTACTTCTTTACGCTGGGTCAGCACCACGACAACTTCGACCTGTGGAACTCGCCCTACCAGGAGTGGAACTCGGTGAACCTGGGGCCCAAGCGCGACATCGTAGGCGAGTGGGCTGCTGCCTGTAAGAAGTATGACCTGCCCCTGGGCGTGTCGATGCACGGCTCGCATGCCTGGACCTGGTTGGAGCCCTCGCAGAACTATGACGGCAACTTGACCAAGGCCGATGGCACAGGCAAGTGGTGGGAAGGTTACGACCCCCAGGAGCTGTATGCCCAGAACCATACGCACAGCACAGGTTGGGAGAACAGCGGTACCATCCACAGTCAGTGGGGGTGGGGCAGTGGTGCCTCGCTGCCTTCTGAGGCCTACAAGATGAAGTTCCAGAACCGTGTGCTGCAGTGCATCAACGACTACGATCCCAAGATGCTGTATTTCGACGACACCGTGTTGCCTTTCTATGGCTGCGACGATCAGGTGGGTCTGAACATCCTTAAACATTATTATAATAAGAACGAGCAGGCCGACGGCTCGGCACCTGTCGTGGTGATGGGTAAGATTCTGGAGGCTCAACACAAGAAGGCGCTGCTGTGGGATGTGGAGCGTGGTGTGCCCGATCGTGTGCAGGATGACTACTGGCAGACCTGTACCTGTATTGGTGACTGGCATTATAATGTGAACCGCACCAGCTACAAGAGTGCTGAGCAGGTGGTGTCGATGCTCATCGATATTGTCTCGAAGAACGGTAACCTGCTTCTGAGCATCCCTGTCAGGGGCAACGGCACCATCGACGATCGTGAGCGTGCCGTGCTGGCTGGCATCAAGGAGTGGATGGACCAGAACAGCACCAGCATCTATGGCACCCGCCCCTGGAAGACCTTTGGCGAGGGACCGTTGGCTGAGGCTGCCAACCCCCTGTCGGCACAGGGCTTCAACGAGAACAACAACTACTCGGCAAAGGATGTGCGCTACGTGCAGCGTAACGACACCGTCTTCGCAACCATCATGCGCTGGCCCTCTCAAGAGACGTTCACCTTCACCTCTCTCAGCTATACCTCGCCCTACTACAGCGGCAAGGTGAAGAGCGTCAAACTGCTGGGCTATGGTCCTGTGAGCTATCAGCAGACCCTCGACGGTCTGCAGGTGACGCTCCCTGCAACACCTGTCAACAAGATTGCGCCTGTCTTCGTCATCACCTTCGATGGCGAGGACACAGGTCAGCTGCCGCTCGATGAGCTGATCAACCTGTATGAACAGAAAATCGAGCAGCTTCGCCCCATGACCGGTAACGGTACGGGCAAGCTGCTCACTTCTTCACTAGATGCTTTCGCTGAGCAGGTGAAAGCAGCGAAGAGTGCCGTTGGCAATCAAGATACGGAGAAAGAAACCGTAGCAGCCCTGAATGATGCCTACGTGGATCTGATGCAGAACGGCTACGTGGCAGGCGGTCAGCCCGAGTTGAACGAGGAGGAGGACCTCACTACAGAGCAGCTGGTGCAGGCCTCGGCGTTTGCACGTAAGACCAGTGTCACCACACGTTTTGCAGAACCCAAGAACTGGACTGTGGAGAACTTCAAGATTCCCAATGGCAACGATGGTACCAAGCAGGGCCTCGACAAGTATCCTGGCTACGACTGCCTGATGCTGGGCATCTGGAACGACAGACAGAACAACCAGTCGGGTGACCTCACGAATGCACGCATCTACCGTACCGTTCATCTGCAGCCAGGACGCTACTATTTTGGTGCTGCCTACAACACCACCTACAGTCTTAACAGTGAGGGCTATCTCTTTGCTGCCAACGAGCTGATGGCTACTGCCGATATCCCTGAGAAGTCGCTGGCGTACTATGCCATCAATAATGCTCCTGACACCAATGCGGATGCGTTCTATGGCCTGTTTTTCACCCTCTCTGAGGAACAGGATGTCATCCTGGGCTTTCAGGTGAACCTGAACGAGGGCTCAGCTACGCAGGAGTTTCGTGCCAAGACTGTCAAGTTGCTTTCTTATGGTGATCGTCTGACTACCGATATCACAGAGGAGTACCTGCACGAGAGCAAGAATTTTACACGTATTGATGAGAGTGTCACCACACGCTTTGCTGCACCCAAATACTGGTCGGTGGACAACTTCAAGATTCCCAACGGAGGCGATGGCACCAAGCAGGGTCTCGACAAGTATCCTGGCTACGATTGTCTGATGCTGGGCGTGTGGAACGACCGTTCCAGCAATCAGCAGGGCAACCTGGCTAATGCACGTATCTACCAGACTGTCACCCTGCCTGCCGGCGAGTACTTCTTTGGTGCTACCTACGAGGCTAACTACCAGTTGAACAAAGCCTATCTCTTTGCATCCAACGAACTGCTGAGCACGTCAGCCATCCCTACCCAGGCGCTGGCATGCGATGATATATCAGCAGCAGGCAAGGATAATGCCACCTTTCATGGTGTCAACTTCACGCTCGAACAGGAGCAGACTGTCGTGTTGGGCTTTCAGGCCGATCTTGCCAGTGGCAGTACCACCCAGGAGTTTCGTGCCTCGGCAGTCAAACTGCTGAGCTTAGGGAAGCTGGACAACACCAGCGGCATCTCGGCTGTCGTTGAGAACAACGAGCCCATTGCCACTCAGTACTACACCCTGAATGGCACGCGTCTCTCCTCACAGCCTCAGAAAGGCTTCTATATCGTGAAGAATGGCGTTAAGACAAGAGTTGTTGTAAGATAATATCGATGAGCTCCTGACAGTGGCCTGGCAAGATGATGTGATGATTGCCGATAGGCTCGGTCAGGAAATACGAGGCCAGGCGATGGTCCGTCAGCTGTATGACCTGTTGGGTTCTGCAGAGGTCGGCCTTCGCCTGGTTTCTGATGAGTGTCCCCTCAGCCACGAAGTAGCGCGACAGGTCGCCAGCCACCTTGAAGATGGTGACAGGCCCCTCTTTCATGTAACCTCTGATGCCCACGCCGATGCCCGACTCGAAGTGTGTGTCCAGCTCGTAGCGTTCCACCATGTTCAGGGGTATGGTACAGTGGGCAAACAGCATCTCGCCCGTTTCGGGATTGATGCTGGCAGGGTTGGCCTGGAAGCCTGTGACACCTGTCAGCGCCTGAGCAATAGTCATCGAGAGCATGGCTGGCACGTCACCCTCACAGCCTGCGATGATACCCTCGGCATTCAGTTTTGCCAGAGCGATGCAGCCTGTGTTCCTGACAGTTGTCAGCAGGTCGAAGCAGCGGATGGTGAGTCCTTGCAGCTGATGGCGTGCTACCAGCACCTTCAGGGCGTCGTAGATCTGGTTGGCACCAGGCAGGGCTTGTCTGATGGCTTCGCTGGGAGCCTTCTCCTCAACGGTTCTCAGGGGTGTTGTCTTCAGTTCGTCCAGCAGCTCCTGCATGGGGATGTCTATGAGCTGGATGCCTGTGCTCTGGTTGACCTGTTGCTTGTCTGCATGACTTGATATCAGCCAGTCTGAGGGCTCGCCGATGATGCCCAGCCGACAGCCTTTCAGCCACTGTAGGGCCTCGCCTGCCTTCTCTAACAGACTGATGCGTCTGGCAATGTAGTCGGCACTACCATGAATGATCTCTCCCCTCAGTTTCTGTTGCCTGAGAAACGACAGGATCTCCATCGATGCTGCCAGCGAGTTGCTCTTGCCTGATGTCAGCAGGTAGAACGGACGTCCGGACTGTGTCTGCAGCGTGGGCAGCAGTCTGCGGAAGATACCCTCTGTGCCTCCTGTCCTGACGTAGATGAGGTCGAGGGCATGACTGCCGTAGTCGGCATAGTCGTTGCCCTTCATCTCATACTGTATGTTCAAACTGCCCAGAAACGACTGGGTCACCTGGCTCACGGCCTGTTCATCGTGAAGTTCCGATGTTAGTGTGTATATTGCTGTGCTCATATTTGACGAATGTACGAGTTTTTTGACGAGAAGACGAATGGACGAAATTTTTGACGAGAAGACGAATGTACGAAATTTTTGACGAATGGACGAAATTTTTGACGAGAAGACGAATGTACGAAATTTTTGACGAATGGACGAGAAGACGAGTTTTTATTTTTGGATTTTATGGTATATGCGTGATTTGGGAACTATTTCGAGTTTCTCGGCACCGAAATTGATGAGGAGTCCATTATCTATTCCAGTAATGTTGAGATAGTTGACTAACTGAACTGAATGTACAAGGGCTAAACTGTTGACAGCCTTTAACTCCAAGATTACTTCTCCTTCTACAAGAATGTCAATACGATAGTCGCCAATGCAGACGTTGTCATAATAGATATGGATGGGCTTTTCGGTCTCTACGGTCAGACCGTGTTTTTTCATCTCGATATACATCGCATTCTTGTATATCTTTTCTTCAAAGCCGAAAGTCAACTGCTCCCGAACCTTATAGGCACAGTCAATGATTTCATCTATCAGTTCCTTTGTCGTCATCATTATCGTATTAGGTATTATAATAAATTCGTTCTCTCGTCAAAATAAATTCGTTCTCTCGTCTTCTCGTCAAAATAAATTCGTTTTCTCGTCAATCATTATAACTGGCAGTCAGCTCGCAGATCTTGATGATGACCTGCATAGCCTTTTCCATTGACTGGACGGGCACGAACTCGAAGGGACCGTGGAAGTTGATGCCGCCAGCGAAGATGTTGGGGCAGGGGAGACCCTTGAACGAGAGCTGGGCACCATCGGTGCCACCGCGGATGGGACGCACCTTGGGAGCGACGCCCACCTCCTGCATGGCACGCAGCACCAGGTCGATGACGTGCATCTGGGGATCAATCTTCTCCTTCATGTTATAGTACTGGTCGTTGACATCGGCTGTGAATGTGCCTTCACCATATTTCTGGTTCATCTCCTCGACAAGGGTCAGCACCAGACGTTTGCGCTCCTCGAACTTCGTGCGGTCGTGGTCGCGGATGATATACGACAGTTTGGCCTGTTCGCAACCACCCTGCATACCCGTCAGGTGATAGAAGCCCTGATAGCCCTCGGTGGTCTCTGGACGCTCGTCGGCAGGCAACAATCCCATGAATTCGGCAGCCAACAGCGCTGCGTTCACCATCTTACCCTTGGCATAGCCTGGGTGTACGCTCACGCCCTTGATGGTGATCTTTGCCGAGGCAGCGTTGAAGTTCTCGAACTCCAGCTCACCCACGTCGCCACCATCCATCGTGTAGGCCCACTCGCAGCCAAACTTCTCTACATCGAAGTGGTGGGCACCCATGCCTATCTCCTCGTCGGGGTTGAAGGCTACACGTATCTGTCCGTGCTTCACTTCAGGATGCTCCTTCAGCCACACCATTGCCTGTACAATCTCTGCGATGCCGGCCTTGTCGTCAGCACCCAACAAGGTGGTGCCGTCTGTGACAATGAGGTCCTCACCCACATGTCCCAACAGCTCAGGGAACTTCTTCGGACTCAAGATCATACCCTCCGACAACTGGATGTCGCCACCCTCGTAGTTCTCCACGATACGCGGCTTGATGTTAGCACCCGAGCAATCGGGACTGGTGTCGTAGTGGGATATGAAACCGATCGTGGGCGCATGGCCTTTCATATTTGAAGGTAGCGTGGCGTAGAGGTATCCCTTGTCGTCCATCTCCACATCCTGTAGTCCTTCGCGCTCCAGTTCCTCTTTCAGGTAACGGGCGAAGATCAGTTGTTTCGAGGTGCTGGGCACGCTCTCGCTCTCTTCCGATGACTGTGTGTCAAACTGTGTGTACTTCAGAAATCGTTCTGTGATAGTCATAATTATTTCAATATTATTGTTTGTAATGTCCTTTTAACTTCGATAACTTCTCTAACTTCGATAACTTCCTATTATTTTCCCTTCAACTTCCCTTCCATTCCTTTTAATATCCTATCTAAGAAGCCGCCTGTCTGCTTCACCTCGAAGATATCGACGCAGTTGCCGCCACCGTTGGTGTGTCCCTGAGAGGTGGTAAACACATAGCGACCGTCTTTCGAAACGTCCAGACCCACAGGATAGCTGTCGGCAGGTATCCATGTCAGCACCTTCATGGTCTGTGCATCGACCACATAGAGGGCGCTGGCGTTGTTGCAGGCAGCAAAGATGAGTCTGCCCGAGGGCGACAGCTCGATGGTGCGAGCGCCACTGCCCACCTTACAGTTCTGCCAGCCCGTCAGGGTGCCACGCTTGTCTTTCATCTGACTGATGGCATTGAGCACGGTCTGCAAGGATATCTTCTGCACATAGCCTGCGCCGTTGATGCTCAGGTAGAGATAGCCGTTCTTCAGCACGAGGTGACGCACGTTGGACATCATACCCTGCAGTCTGCCCAGGTATTCCGACTTCTGCAGGTCTATGACAGCAATGCCGCCACCGCCTCCCATGCAACCTACTAATAGATAGTGGTTGTCGGGTGTGAACACGGTGCCGCGCAGGGCATAGCCGCTGCCGTTGTCACGATCCACAGGATGACTCAGCGAGTAGTTGAGCGGCAGCACGTAGTCTACCACGTGACAAGCCGTATGGTGCCACTCCTTAGGATTAGAACTGCTGATGTCAATGATACCCACGGTGTTGTTGCCCCAGTGTGAGATGGCTACCAGTCGTCCGTCAGGCGAGGTGGCAATCATCTTGGGCAGAGGTCCTGTCTCCATGAGTCGGATGATGGAGTCACACTCCGTGTCGATGATAGCTACAGCCGAAGGGTCTTGTGCGTTGATGTCGTAGGAACGACGGTAGTAAGGTACCCACAGGTAGCGTCCTTCGTGTGTGAAGGTGCTTTCCACAGGTTTGCCGTAGAACGTGTTCAGGTGGTCGTTATGATAATGGGTGAAAGGATACAGCCCTGATGGTTTGCTCCACAGGTCGGCATCTTCCTTCTGGTCGAACTGGTGTTTGATGACTGCCAGTTTCTTGAAGGTCTGGAAGTCATAGACCACGGTAGTGGCACCCTCGAGAGAGTTGACATAGAACTTCTTACCGTTGGGGTGTACGTTGACCGATTTTGGCGAGTTGATGTCGCTGTCGGCAGTAGCCTTTTCGCCAGGGGCATAGAACTGTTTCTTGCCAATCAACTCTATGGTGAGGCTGCCGTCAGCCGTTTGCACCTTCTTTCCTATGGCGGGGTGCACATGCTGTGCCTGTGCCATTGTGCAGCACACGAAGGCTGCGATGATCAAAAGATATCTGTTTCTCATGATTAATAGTTAGAGATATGAGCATTGGGGAAGCGGCTCTGGATGTACTCCTTCTCGTCCTTGGTCATCTTGCCGCTGATGGAGAAGTGGTCGATGGTGATGTCATCGAGCCATTCGGGAAGCACGACATCATCGGTGAACTCGAGATTCAGACTGTTGATATGCTTGAGTTTGGAGAGCACCTGTGGCACTTCTTTGACGCGCAGCTCGATGCCCATAACCTCATCGGCATCCTGCATCTTCTTCAGCACGTCGTCGTCGCTCTCAGCCACACGTACCAGCCAGCCTATCTTGGGCGTCAGCGTACAGGTCAGCGAGTCAGCCTCGGCACCAATGAAGCCTGCCCACAGTTCCATGGGCGTCTCGCTGGAAACGCCTCCTTGGACAGGGTCTATCACCCTGTACTTGAAACTTACGCGCACCCTTTCCGAGGGCATCTCGTCGAAGTGGGCTACGTGGTCGGATGTGTTGCCGTCCTCATCGGGGAAGAACTTCAGTATCCAGCCGTCCACCTCGGTAGGCTTGTCAGGACTGCAGCCGCCGCCCTTCAGTTCGTCAACGCGACGTTTCTTCACCATACCCTGCCAGAACTGACGGTTGGGTTGTCCCTCGGCAGCCTTGATGAACTCTTTCAGGATGGGTTCCAGACTCTTGGTCCACTTACCCAGTCCGTAGGCCTCCAGACGCTTGGTTTTCTCCAGTACCTTTTGCCAGTCCTGGGGGGTGCCTTGAATGGTGATGGTGGGAATGCCGCATTTGATATAATAGACAATGTACTCGAAGTAGGCCTTGACGCTCTCCATGAGTGTGATCTGCGAGGCCACACGCTCCACGGGTGTCGTTGTGGTGAAGTCGGCAGTAATGGTCTTGGCAATGTCGTCCTTCGTGTATTTGTCTATCTGCGATGTGAAACCTGCCATGAGCGCATTCCAGTCGGCCTTGCCTGAAAGCAGGTCTTCTGTCGATTCCACAACCAGGTCCATCTTGCCCTCGTGGCTGACCAGCATGGGGCGCAGCTCCTCGGCATGGGCGTTGACATAGCGGGCAAAGCCCTGACTGATGAGCAGCCATATCATGTCGGGCGAGAGCACCAGCGACTGGTGGGTGGCATAGGCCTTGACTACGCAGCGGTAGAACGCATCCTTGCCAAACGCCCTCATGTTCCTGGCATCGGCAAAGCTGGTTGCAATGATGCCATAGGCATCCTTGGGAATGTCCTCGCTGTAGAGCATCGAGTTGGCTATCTGGGTGCCGTTCGACAGGTACCTGTAATCCTCTTCGGTGGGCGACAGGTTGTCGTCAACGACAAAGGTCTTCTGTTTCTGTGCCTGCATTGTCATAGTGACAATTAGGCCCGCTGCCATGATGAAAAGACGGTGTTTCATAAGCTATCGGTATTTTGGCTACAAAGATACCATATTTTTCTTTCTCTGCGCCATATTTTTGTTTTTTTAATCATTGTTTGCATCTTAATTCAGAAAATATTACTTACCTTTGCACGCAAATCATTTATTTTCTGAAACAACAAAACTATGGAAAAGACTAATGTGAAGCCCGCTTCAGGCAAGTTGGGTATTCTAGTGGTAGGCTGCGGTGCAGTTTCTACAACTTTCATGACAGGCGTCCTCTTGATCCGCAAGGGCTTGGGCAAGCCTATCGGTTCGTTTACTCAGTATGACAAGATGCGCGTAGGTAAGGGTGCCGACAAGAAGTATCTCCACGTCAACGAGATCGTGTCTATGCCTTCGCTCAACGATATCGTGTTTGGTTGCTGGGATGTTTATCCCCAGAACGCTTATCAGGCTGCTATGTATGCCGAGGTGCTGAAGGAGAAGGACATCAACCCCGTTCGCGACGAACTGGAGAAGATTGTGCCCATGAAGGCTGCCTTCGACAAGAACTATGCCAAGCGCCTGGACGGTGACAACGTCAAGGACTGCAAGACCCGCTGGGAGATGGTCGAGGCCCTGAAGCAGGATATCCGCGACTTCAAGGCAAAGAACGGCTGCGAGCGCATCGTGGTGCTGTGGGCTGCCTCTACCGAGATATACGTGCCCGTCGATAAGAACGTGCACTACACGCTGGCTGCCCTTGAGAAGGCTATGAAGGACGATGACCGCGAGCATGTGGCTCCCTCTATGTGCTATGCCTATGCAGCCCTCACTGAAGGTGCTCCCTTCATCATGGGTGCTCCCAATACCACTGTCGATATCCCCGCTATGTGGGAACTCGCAGAGAAGACTAAGATGCCTATCGCAGGTAAGGACTTTAAGACGGGTCAGACCCTCGTGAAGAGCGGTTTCTCACCCATCATCGGCGTACGCTCACTGGGTCTCAGCGGCTGGTTCTCTACCAATATCCTGGGCAACCGCGACGGTCTGGTGCTCGACGAGCCTGCCAACTTCCGTACCAAGGAGGTGTCTAAGCTCTCTACGCTGGAGACCATCCTGAAGCCCGACTGGCAGCCCGACCTCTATGGACACGGCAACGACGAGGATACGCAGTACTACCACAAGGTACGCATCAACTACTATCCCCCACGCAATGACAACAAGGAGGGATGGGACAATATCGACATCTTCGGATGGCTGGGCTATCCCATGCAGATCAAGATCAACTTCCTCTGCCGCGACTCCATCCTGGCAGCTCCCCTCTGTCTCGACCTCTGTCTGCTGAGCGACCTCGCAGCACGTGCCGGACGCTATGGCACCCAGCGCTTCCTCTCCTTCTTCCTCAAGTCGCCACAGCACGACTACACCCAGGGCGAGGAGCCTGTGAACAACCTCTACCAGCAGTACGCTATGCTGAAGAACGCCATCCGTGAGATGGGCGGCTATGAGGCTGACGAAGAAGTGGACTAATCACATTATTCTATCATACGCGTAAAGGGTGTCGCATTTCGCGACGCCCTTTTGCTTTGTTCGTCCAGCACGAACGTATTCTAATGGGTGAAAGTCCCAAATGCGCCCTTATAGCGGGAAGCGTATAGTCGGAGGCAAGGGTGTCTATCGCGAGGTAGAATCTGAAGGA
>Ga0310694_10003101_pt1 | contig 16449 bp, 10 predicted proteins | sample 174DNAGHGhighgp2_FD_203884 | JGI IMG/M metagenome (GOLD analysis project Ga0310694, IMG submission 203884) | Sheep rumen microbial communities from Palmerston North, Manawatu-Wanganui, New Zealand - 1742 DNA GHGhigh gp2 (v2) (version 2) | ecosystem: Host-associated > Mammals > Digestive system... | reverse complement strand
AGTTTTCTCACTCATACCTTTGCCATAAAAAAGGTAATTATATGGCAAAGTCGAGGTTAACACCGGATTATATCGAGTGGGTCCTGAAGCTGAACGCGGACCAGGCGTCGCGGGAGATGCACAAGGTGAACGAGGAGAGCAAGGAACTGTCCCGGCAGCAGAACGCCGTCCGCCAGGCGATAGTGAAGCTGGAGGCTGAGGGAAAGAAGTACTCGAAGGAGTGGCAGAACCTGAAAAAGTCTGAAAAGGAATACGGCGACCAGATCAAGGCGAACAAGGAGAAGCTGAAGTTGCTGGAAACACGATTGAATGTGAATCAAAAGACTGCTGAGCAGTTGAAGAAGCGGCTGAAGGATCTTCGCAATGAGTTTAGCAAAACATCAAAGGCGATTGATCCTAAACGCTATAAAGAATTATCACGGGAGATTGACGCAACGCAGAAAGCATACTTGCGAGCCACGGGGGCATCGAAAGGGTTCCTAGGGTCGCTTATATCTTTCTCGAAGATGAAGACGGTAATAACCGGCTTCTTTATGGGCCTGGGTCAGCAGTTGGCAATGAGTGTTGTTGCTGGATTTGGGAAGGCTGCGAGAGTGATTGTGGAGTTTGAGCAGGCGAACAGCAAGTTGGCTGGGGTGCTAGGCTCGACGAAGGCTGGTATTGCTGACTTGACGAATGAGGCTAGGCGGTTGGGGGCCACCACGAGCTATACGGCCAGTGAGGTGACGGGGTTGCAGACGGAGTTGGCGAAGTTGGGTTTCAGCAAAGACCAGATCAAGGCGATGGAGGAACCGGTGCTGCGTTTTGCCGTAGCGGTGGGTACCGACCTTGGCAGTGCTGCGACCGTTGCGGGCGGTGCGTTGCGCACCTTCGGCAAGGATGCCAGCGAGAGCGAAGACGTGCTGGCGACACTTGCCATCGCCACCAGCAAGAGTGCGTTGAGCTTTGAGCATTTCGCTACCATGTTGAGTACTGCAGCTCCTGTGGCACATGCCTTCGGATTTACACTAGAGGATACGGTGGCGCTGATGGGAGCCTTGAAGAATGCCAACTTTGACGCCTCTAGTGCGGCAACCGCTACCCGAAATATCCTGTTGAACCTTGCTGACAGCAACGGCAAGCTGGCGAAAGCCCTGGGCGGCCCAGTCAAGAACCTTGACGGCCTGGTAGCAGGACTCAAACGATTGGATGCTGCCGGCATCGACCTGGCCACAGCACTTGACCTCACCGATAAAAGATCAGTCGCCGCGTTTGAAACCTTTATCAATGGAGCCGACTCGATCTTGCAGTTGCGCAACTCCATTACCGGGGTCAATGGAGCCTTCAACGATATGTATAAGGAGATGGGCGATAATGCCTCCACTGCTATGAAGATTCTATCTTCAACTGTTGAGGGGCTTTTCCTCAAATTCTACGAGGGCAAGGGCGCATTTAAGTCATTTATCGAAATGATTACCCAGTTTGTGCAGGGTATTAGTGATACTGTTGGTCGAGCTAATAGCCCCATCAACCTGCTCTTTAATGGGTTATCTGATCTTTTCAAAGTATTAGGAAATGTCGTCAAAGTGCTTTCTGTTTGCTCTCGTGCCGTCTATGCCGGTGTGGCGGCATGGGTAGCCCTCAAAGTGTCAGTTATTCTTTGGCACAAAGTGGTATCTCTTGCAAAATTTGCTCAGGATGTTTATACTGCCTCTCTTGCTGCTGGACGTATAGCAATGACCGCTCTTACTGGTTCAACAACTGCAGCTACCATCGCTACCAAAGAACTAGATGCTGCCACCACTGCTACGCCATGGGGGGCATTAGCCAAAGCAATCATTCTTGTTGCAACAGGTCTCATTGCTTACTTCACCGCAGCTGAAGACGCTGCTGACAGTACCAACAAACTCAAAACAGCCCAGGATGAAATCACAGATGCACAGAAAAAAGGCAATGAGAGCATAGCAGAGCAAGTACTTCGAGTTAACAAACTCAACGGCATATTGCATGACAATAACATCGAACTAAGCGAGCGACAAAAAGCACTACTTGCCCTCAAGAAGATTGTACCTGATTACCATGCTAAGCTGACCAAAGAAGGCCGTCTTATTGATGATAATACTGCTGCATTGCAAGCATACATCAAGAACCTGCAAGCTGCCGCCATGGCTCAAGCCTATTTTGATAAAATGGCAGCTATCCAACAGGAAGTGCTTGATGCCCGTCTTGAAGAGGGCCGCAAACGCAACAATATCGCCCATGTGCAATACCAACTCGACAGCAATCCTGACTTCGAGAGTCGCACAGGAACCATGACTGTTGGTGGATCAATCACGGGATACACCCAATCAGTAGGTGATGCAGAGCTCAACGAAAAACGCATCCAAAAAACTCAAGAGCTTACCAAACAGCAAAATGCGCTGGCTGCTGCAACAAAAAAGCGCGAAAACGCTGAATCTCGCCTTGCTGCTGTTGAAAAACAGATGATGAGCGATCCTTTGGTCAAGGAGGCATATATGGGCATCGTAGCTCGTGGTAATGGTACTGGGCCTAGCGGTGGAATCAGTAATATTGACAAGACAAATGACGGTCTCCACACTACTGTTGACCGATTGAAGGAGATTAACTCTGAGTTGAAGCAGTTGAGGAAGGCTGACCCGCAGACTGACGAGGAGTTTGAGCAGATCCAGGCTAAGATCAAGGCCTTGACTGAGGAGAAAAACAAGCTGATGGGCAAGGGCAGGAAAACCGGAAAACACGGAAAGAACGGAAAGAACGGAAAGAACGGGACGCCTGGAACATATAAGGAGGATAGCCTGGATGAAGTGACGGCCCCACTTGACCTGGAGCACCAGCGCAACATGCTCAACCTGAACAAGCGGAAAGCTGAACTCACCGAAGCCGAACTCATCATCAAGAAGAGTGAGGAAATCATCCGCTACGAGAACGAAGTGAAGAATGCGCTCCAGGACCTTGCCGAGAAAACGGACGCTACTCATACCAAAACGCTTGACAAGATCAAGAAACAACAGGAACAGTCGGAGGCGAATATCCTGGCTGCCCAGGAAGCGATCAACAATGCCCGGGTGTCACAGGATGAGGAATACTATGGCAAGCGCATGAAAGCGTTGAAGGCCTTTAACAACGGCATCCAGGACTTCATGCAGCAGTCCCTGAACAAGGGAATTATCCAAGAGGAGCAGGCGGGCATCTACCGGCTCAACTCCACTCGATTGCTGCACCAGGCAGAGTTGAAGGAATTACAGCAACATCTGGCCGAAATCGGCCAGAAGGACTACTATACCGCCGAGCAGCGCAAGAAGATCCAGGAAGACCTTAACAAACAAATCATAGCAAAGAACCGTGAACTGCTGGCCGATGTTTCCTCCATCCAGCAGAAGGTTGCTGAGATGACATCGGACCCAATCGGGTTGGACGGTTTGGAGCGGAACCTGGAGCGCGAGAAGGCGGCTGTGACGGCGGCGTATGACGCGATGGTGGAGGTCGCGCGGGCGAACGGGCTGGAGACGGTGGAGCTGGAGCGGTCGAAGCTGCAGAAGTTGCGAGACCTGGAGTTTGAGTACCAGGAGGAGTTGTGGGGTATTAAAGAGCGCCTTGGGGTGACGTGGCAGGATGAGTATGAGCACGAGTTGGCGCAGTACCGTAAGCTGCTGGATGATGAGCTGATTTCGCAGAAGGATTTTGAGCGTAAGATCCTGGACCTGCGGATTAAGAACATATTGAAGTATTATGACTACTACAGCGGGGCTGCGAGCTCGATGTTCGGTGCGATCCAGCAGGCTGAGATTGACATGAGCGATGCTAAATATGATGTTCTTATTCGTCAGGCTGAGAATGCGGGTGAGGACACTGCGGCGCTGGAGGAGGAGAAGGAGAACAAGAAGCTGGAGATCCAGAAGAAGTATGCTGACGTGAACTTTGCTATCAAGGTGTCGCAGATCGTGGCTGACACGGCGGTGTCGATCATGAAGGCGTTTGCTGACCTGGGGCCGATCGGTGGTGCTATTGCTGCTGCGTTGCTGACGGCGACTGGTGTGGCTCAGGTGATCACTGCTAAGGCTGAGCGTGACAAGGTGAAGCGGCTGCAGCCGAAGAGCGGTGCTGGGCAGGCGATGGGCACTGCTGAACGGGTGCTGAGCGGGTACAGCGAGGGCGGCTACACGGGTGACGGCCGGCGGTTGGAGGTGGCTGGGGTTGTTCACAAGGGTGAGTATGTGGTGCCGCAGCCTATCATGGGTGACCCTCGTGTGGTGGATGCTGTGGGGGTGATCGAGGCGATCAGGCGCCAGCGGCGGGGGTTGCCGTGGCAGAGCCCCGGCACGGATAACCGTGCTAGCGGGGGCTATGCTGATGGTGGCTACACGGGTGGAGGTGCCCAGGTGGGCGACCTTGCTGGTGTTGCGGCTGAGTTGCGTGCTGCTACTGAGGCGGTGCGTAACTTGAGGGCGTATATTGTTTATCAGGACATTGAGCGGGCGGGTGAGGTGCTGACACAGGCGCGCGCTCCGTTTACTCGTAAAAAGTAGATATCATGCTGAAGATTGAGACGAAGCGGGGTGTGCTTGACCTGGGTGGCGAGTTGACGCTGCAGGTGGAGGAGAAGTCGCCGGTGATGAATGAGCGTGGTAGCCAGTCGCTGCCGGCGACGGTGCCGGCGACGGCGCACAATATGTTGATCATGGGTTTTCCCCACCGGCTGGACGGTGTGGAGGCGCCGATGGGTGATGACAAGAGTTGTGTGGTGAGTGACGGTGTGTATCACCGGCGGGGCATCTTGAACCTGGTGAGTGCAAGCCGGAGGGATGGCGTGACGCTGAATGTGGGGTTTGACAACTCGGAGGCCTACGAGGCGTGGAAGAAGCGGAAGCTGAATGAGTTGGCGTTGCCGATGGTGGGTGACGGTAATGTTAGTTCCCTGAAGGGGCTGCTGCAGGCGGCGTACTCGAACGGGGGCGGTGATGACTTTGCGGTGTTCCCGGTGGCTGTGGAGCGTGAGGAGGTGACGACGAACAACACTAAAACGACGTACTGGGGCCTGCTGAACCGCGTAGAGAATGGGATGCTGGTGAGCGACGCCCGGTCGCAACAGCAGCCTGTTGACGGGACGATGATGAACGTGGCGTTGCCTGACGGGTATGGCGTGACGGGGTTCCTGTATGTGTGGCGTGTGCTGGAGCTGGCATTCGGGGACCTGGGTTATGAGATCGAGTCGAATCCGTTCAAGGGCGCTGCTGCGGGTGATCTGTCGCAGGTGGTGGTGCTGAACAATGTGGCCGACGCGATCTGCACGGGCTACCTGAAGTACAGCGACCTGTTGCCGGACTGTGAGGTGCAGGCCTTTCTGAAGGCGTTGTATGTGCGCTTCGGACTGGTGTACCTGTTGAACCAGGACACGAGACGGGTGAGGCTGGAGCTGGTGCGTGACATCATCACGAAGTCTCCTGGGCTTGACTTGACGCCGTGGCAGGCGGAGTGGCCGCTGGTGAGCTATGAGTCGCGGAAGCAGCTGAAGCTGAGTGCGAAGACGAGTCTGCCTGATGCGGCGCCGGTGAACGAGCGGCTGGAGGATTTTGCTAAGGGTCTATCGCTTGATGACTTGACGACGGTGGAGCAGCGACTGCCTGGAGACCCTCTCTCGTCTCCCCTGCTGCTGGAACGGATGACCGGGAAGCTGTATAAGCTGGATAACGTCAACACCAAACCGAACCAAAGCACCTATGTTTACACGGATAGCGTGAGTGGCTGGTTCAACTGGGATCCGCAGACAGAGGGTGTGGATGTCGAAGAGCTGAGCAGCGAGGACGAATGCATACCGATGCTGCTGATCGACAACACTTATTATCCCGGCTATATCACCGGTGCCGTTCACCGGCACAGCTACATTAAGGGTCGCGAGAGCGAGAAGGAGGAGAACGAGACACCGCTGGCGTTTGTCATCTCCTATGGCCAGCGAGGCCGCATCACGCCTCCGGGCGACGCCCAGGGCGAGCGTCTGTCGCTGCTGTTCCAGTGGAATGACGGTCTGTATGCCCGGTTCTGGAGCGGCTATGACGACATGCTGCGCCGGTCGTTCAACAAGGTGGAGGTTACTACCAGGATGAACGCCGCTCAACTGCTGGGAGTTGACTTGCTGGAGCCAGTGAAGTACCAGGGTCAAGCGTTGCTGATCGACGGATTTGACTACATGCTGCCCATGGGCCGCAGCGTTGAGGTTGCCATGACGTTGCGCACGATGCGCCCCGTGGGTAATACCGCTGCGGGTCAAATCGTGCCCGATGTGGGTCCCAGCACGCAGACATGGAAATGGGTATTCTACCGTTCCAACCTGGATGAGCAAGTGGAGCGGGCACACCAGCGGATGATTCAGACCTACGGTTCGGCGGACCTCCTCGAAATCATGGGCGATGATGCCTGGGAGAGTGATATAGCGTTGATGGATCCGCCCACAGGTCCGAGCAGTGTCTGGCGCGATTATGAGGCTCAGTGCGTGTTTGGTGTTTATGAAACCGACGAGGATGGCCGGGTTATTTATGTCAGCCTATATGTGGACGTGCAATACACCGTCGGCTTAGTCGCTGAGTACAGCTAAAAATCCGTCCTTTTGTTAGAGGAAGATTCTTTAGACCTTTGCAGATATGACAAACAGCATCACCATAGCGCCTCAAGTGACCGATGTGGCCAGCCTGTTCCAGGCCTGGAAGCGGACTCATCTGGGCCGCTATAAAGACTTCATCCGTTTTATCACCACGCCGTCAGGAGAGCGAAAGCTGTTCCTGATGGATGTGCTTGTCACTGGCGAGCGTCACGGCAGCCTATTGTTCAACCTAGTCACCACAGGATAATGCCCATCACATTGACACCAACGGCCACGGGCCATGCTTTCACCCGCAACCCTCTCCTGCTCAACCTGCCAGGCACGGGTAGGCGCGTGTTTTCTATCTATGGCCAAGGTTACACCAGTGAACATCCGGCCTATAAGGGTGAGGTCACAGCTCCGGCAACCATCAATCTGGCCGAATTTATCGATGCCATCATATCGCCGATCTCGGATCCTGGTGAAGATGGAGGCATGATGGCCTATGGCCTGCAAGACGGCAGCGTGACTGTTGAGGTTGATGACGGCTCCCAGGAGCCCTACACCTGGCAAATAGTTGCACACCGTGGTGGGGTGTCGAAGCAGAACTACCGAAAGCTGCAGTTGGCGAATACAGACATCTTTGCCGCTCGATTCTTTAACCCGGCCTGTAACTTTTTCCTCACCACCCGCACTCATGACTGGCGTCTCACCATCAAGGAGAGCGAGCTTTATCCACTGGTATTCTTCTACCCCCTCGAGGGGACAGTCTCGATCAGTGACATCGTTAGCGGGAACTCGGTAAGCCTGCCTGCCACATACAACCAAGTGGATTACCACGGCAAGCTGTGCAGTGTCGACCTTAAAGCAGTAAGGCAGCATTTCCTGGACGAGTTTGATTGCATCGCGGGCGTGTTTGACATTCTCGTTGATGATGATCCAGCGGCTCGCATCGCTATCCAGGAGGCGCGTCCCCAGCGTGAGCGCTACCGGCTGAAGTTTCGCAACTCATACGGAGCCTTTGAGATCGTGGAGATAACCGGGGCAGCACAGATCGCTCCCACGATAGGCGAAGAGGAAGACTCAAGCCAATACAAGCGCTACATGGCCGACATTGACGACTTTGAGATTAACAGGCCACGTGCTGAAATGTCAAACGTGGTGAACATCTCGACGGGCTACAAGACCAATGACGAGCTAAGGTTTATCCTTGACGCCATCGCTAGTGATGAAATCTATCTGCTTGACTTGGCTCTAGAACCTGTCAAGGTTATCGCCACGGCCGACGAACTCGCTTATGATCATCGGTCAAGCGGCCCTCAAGCATTCAGTCTCAAGCTGACTCCCGTCGATCATGATATTAACCTCACAGGCGAAATCAAGACTGATGTTATGCCGACCCGGGGCGGTCTCTTCTCTGAGGAATTTAGTGAACATTTTGACTAATTTAAAGAATATGGATAATATAACACAAGAACAGATTGACGCGCTTATCGAGTTTATCGATAATACAGAGGAACCCGCATCGGTTACTAATGTGATGGCGGCTGCCATCCTGGCTTTCCTAAACCTCAAGGTCCGGCAGATGGTTACCGTCGATGATCTCAATAATGAGGCTACTGCAAGGGAAAATACTGACACGCTGCTGCAGGACCTGATTGACGCGCTCAATCAAACAGCGGTGCGTTATTCTGATGTCGGTGAGGTGATCGCCGAACTGTCCACGGGCACGGGCATGCTATTGCCCGATCAGTCGCCATTGGTTATTTTCAAGTCCATGGGTGCCGCGTATGACGGTGTGCAGAGAACTGTTACCCTATACGAAGGTGAAGCGTCATACCCTGGCTCAGGAAATAACTACAAATACAATAAACGAGGTACGGTTTACCCGGATATGACCGTGACTTCCAACCGCGTCTACTTCAATTCCTACACGGGCATGCTGTACAAGTGGGCGGGTTCCTCGTTTGAGGCCATTGGCGGCGGCATGGACGGTGCTATCTATGACATCATCAAGAGTAACGTGAACCTCGTGGCCGCCAAGCTGGACGCGTTGATTGGCGCGTTGGCGATGCTCGCCTTCAGCGGCACCGTCAATAAGGAATCGCTCAAGGTCGGCTCGCTGTCATGGGTTGAGCCCGAGACGCACGAGCCGAGGATCATCACCCCGCTCGACGGCTCAACCCTCGAATTCGGAAACTCTACCGAAGATGATGTGGACATCCGTATCGGGTTATTTATCGAGGGTGCGGACCTCACGAAGAACCTCACGCTCTCCATCACTGAGGGCTCATCACGGTTCAGACTCGAAAGCGGCTCATCGAGCATAACCAAAGATGCCGCCAACAACGGCACAACAATATACATCATCTACAACTCATCATCAAGTGTCGCCAATGCCACTGGCAAGCTGAACATCCACAGCAGCGAGGTTGATGTGACCGTGAACCTGCACGGCACCTATTCCGAGCAGGGCGGCGGTGATGAGCCTGTACAAACCCCGACGATTTCCGTCAGCCCGTCCAGCCTCTCGTTTAACGCGGAAGTGGGACAGTCGGCACAGCAGACCTTCTCCGTTTCCGGCAGCAACCTGACGGGTGACATCCAGCTTTCCTCAAGCAATAGCCTGTTCGAGGTCAGTCCAAGCTCGTTGTCTCCTACTAATGGCAGTGTGGACGCTACCGTTACCGTGACCTACAGGCCCAATGCGGCAGGTTCCCATTCGGGCACCATCACCGCTTCCAGCACTGGGGCGGCGAACAAGACCGTCTCATTGAGCGGTACCGCAACGGCGGCTGCGTCCACGGTTAATGTGGTGTACAAGCTGCTGAATATAAGTGCGCCGAGCACCGCAACCCAAGACCAGGTATGGGGCTACTACAAGGAGGCTGTTGATAAGAGTGCGGAATTCAATAAGGAGCTCACAGTGATTCAAGGGGCAGCGTTGAACAATGACCTCACCGTCAAGAGTGGTGGTGTGGTCAAGTACAAGTATGGAGGTAGCAACAATGCCACAGGCTACGCTTTCAGCGACGGCACGCTGACCATCACGGCTGCAGCGCTCGCGCTTCTCACCGATGACCTCATCATCGAGGCGACGGCGTGCACGGGCACAGTCACAGTAAAGGCGAGCGAGAGCGGTGTGACTGCCACCATTGGAGGCACAACCATCACCTGCTCCACGTCAAACGGAGATGAAACATATAGCGGTAGCGCAAGCGGCATCACTTCGATTAACAGCATGTCGTTCAGCGACAAAACCAAGATAGTGAGCATTGATTTCGGCGGGGCCAAGTTTACGGGTTCGACCCTCGCAAGCGCATTCAGTGGCTGTACGGCGCTCACGCAGTTCAAAGGTCTTGTGGTCACTGGCAGCGTGACGAGTCTTGCAAACATGTTTGAAAACTGCTCCTCGCTTATTTCGTTAGAAGCCATCGGCTGGAATATGCCGTCACTCACTAGTCTCTATGCGTTCTTATACAAGGCATCTAACATCACGAAATTCGATGCTTCGACATGGTATGCTCCGAATGTTGCGAATTTGCACGGCATGTTTGCTTCTTGCAAGAAACTTGAAGAGATTGACATCAGTGGAATCAGCACCAAAAACGTAAACGAAAACGCTCCAAACACGATGGACATTGCTCACATATTCCACTTGTCACCTGATAATACAAACTTTAGTCTGACAAAATTGACGATAGGCGAGTTTGACACTAGCAACGTGACGAATATCGAGACATTCTTCTGGTTAACTGATAATGCGAGCGTTGAGCTACACTGCAAGAGTAGGACGGTTCCAAACATCAGTTCGACCCCAAGTTTGATTTGGTTTGGTAACCAAAATCAATCCAATAACAATAGAAAGTTTATGATTAGTTCTGTTCATGTGCCAACAGGTTGTAAGGACGCTTATTATAACGCATGGGCTCATATCGATTTGGGTGATGGTAACTATGCTAACTACATCGGTCTTACTAAAGAAGATTTTTACGAGGAATAACCTATGGCAACCGACTTAACAAATAATGATAGCGCTGGAACTGTGGTGAGCCGAATCAACACAGCCATCGAGGAGCAGAATAAAGGGGTTGACACACTCGGTGCTGACCCCAACGCCAGCACGGTGATTTCCCGCGTCAAAGCCGCAATCGACGCTGAGAACAACAACGAGCTTGAGGATGTCACCAGCAGCGACAATGCGGCTGACTTCATCCGCAAGACTAATGCCCTGTTCGCGTTAATTCGCAACGGAGGAGGTGGCGGTGACGAGCCTACGCCTGACCCAGACTATGTGCCGACAGACGCAGACTATGCCTATTGGAACGGTGCGAATTACGTTGCTTTTGGCGACAGTATCACGCATACTGGAAGTTGGGCAGGAGGCCCAGCTCTCGATACGCGTTATTGCTATCGAGTGGCTCAAGCACTTGGCATGACCCTCTCCAACCGAGGTGTTTCTGGTATGACGATGATTGACAATGGTACATACTCATACCCTATTACCCTCGGCGCACATGTAGAAGGTGTGCATAGGAGCTTTGCAAGGGAACTGTTTGGCAGTATATCAGACCTTGTCCAAGGTTCAAATTATGAATATCGAGGGCCGCTTGGTGTCACCTTGACTGACTATAAGTTAATCACGTTAATGCTTGGATCAAACGACCGCCAGCAAATTTACAGCGGGGAGGGGCAAACCCCTGGTGTGATAGGAACATGGAACGACACACAACAGGAAACACTTATTCTGAACAACTTCTATAATGCTTACTATAAAGTAGTAGAGCGTATTGTAAGAGTTATTCAAAATACGGATACTGTTTTGGTGCTATGCATTCCACCAAAGGCGACAGGCGCAGGCTTTAGGTTGGTTGGAGACATGAAAGAACCCATTATGTCTATCGCAGAATACTTTCATCTACCCATTGTTAATTTCTACGATTTAACGGGTGAAAACGAAACAGTAGAACTTAAAAATGATGGTTATGGAGTTCATCCAACCGCAGATGGGCATATAGTGCTGGGTGACTATTTGAAACTCCGCTTAGGACAGATTGTGCATGAGTTGAATTTAAGAAACGAATAAGATATGAACTACAATAACATAATAACGCTATGACTGTAATACCGATAGTACAAGGGAACCTGCTGAGGCTGGGCATCGCGCTGCAGGTCGTCAAGATAACCAGCGTGGAGGGCGCGGTCGACAAGCAGGTCGAGGACTTCGTGCCCAACCCGAACTTCCCTGTGCGGGTGCTGCTCACGAGGGGCAGCATCGTGTGAGAGTTCACGGCGACGATGGAGGGCAACGTGGCGGTGATCGAGGACAAAGGCACTATCCATGTTGGCAAATACGCCTTGACGGTACTGTGCCGCGACGATGACGGAAACCCAATGCGCTTCAAGCAGAAGGACGCGGTCAATATCGTTGACCTGACGGCCGAGGCTGGCATCGTCCCTGGATCGGAGTTCGAGACCGGCACTCAGTGGCTCGACGGGGCTGTGTTCCTGTCGTTGACTGCTCAGGGCGGTGGCGGCATCGGTGAGGAGACCGACCCGACGGTGCCTGAGCATGTGAAGGGCATCACCCAAGGGAACATTGACGCATGGAACGCCAAGCAAGAGGCGATTGGCGACTTGGGCCAGATACGCGATGGTGCTGCTGCCGGTGCGACCGCATTGCAGCCGGGCGCGCTGGACGGCTATGCGACCAGCGATGCTGTCAACAGAGCTATTGCCCGGATTCAATCTTCCATTGATGAGTTGATGGGCGCGGATGATGTCACCGTTGCCATCAACACGTTCAATGAGATTGTCGCATTCCTCGACAGTGTAGAGAATACAGAAACGCTTGCCGGCATCATCGCCGGGCTGAACACGGCCATCGCCGCCAAGTACACCAAGCCTGGCACGGGCATCCCCGCAAGCGACCTCGCCCAAGCGGTGAGGGACTTGCTGGCATTGGCTGGCACTGCGGTACAGCCGTCTGCGCTGAACGGCTACGTCACCACCACCACGCTTGAGGGTTACTACACCAAAAGCGAGGTCAACAACCTTATCCCCGACATCAGCGGCAAGGCCGACAAGAACGACTTGGTGAGCATGCCGATTGTTGACGGGTCGGCCATGGCCAACGAGACGACATACGGCAGCGGCCTGCTGGCCGAGAACCTGGTGTCGGCGAGCCAGAGCATCACGATTGACGCGGGCAAGTACTACGACTTCGGAGAGCGCCCATTGAGCGGTGAGAGCGGCTTGGCCATCTTCCCCAAGGAGCAATGCGAGGACGGCAGCAACGCCTATTCCTACGTTGGCCGCTTCACCATCGACGACAGCTTCTCAGGGACGTTCCAGTTCGCCATGATTACTGCTCGCAAGAACATCAACAACAATGTGCTTGAGGGTGACACCATGGGCGACTTCGCTTTCAAGCTGCCCGATGAGGTGGAGTTCACGGCAGGTCACACCTACGAGTTCAACATCTTGTATGACACCTGCTTCATCAAGGACATAACAGCGGGAGGAGGTGAGTGATGATAGGCTTAAACAGGCGCAGGGGACTGATGGGAGGTGTGGACGAGCGGGACATTGTAATTGCCGTATCCACGCAGAACGGCATTACGGCACGTATCCTTCAAGACAGCTATAACGCTGGGTGGATTGCAAGCCCAGACAGGCTTATGTTGAGCGAAGCTAAAAATATCCTCACTATTGATACAGACGGCTTAACTGCATCAAGTTATATCAGTAACGCCAATGATTTCAGTTGGTTTCAGTATTTAGAGAATGTAGAGATAGTTAACACATTTTCTTATGGATGTTCCAATGCGTTTATGCTTGTTCCGCCTAATGCAATAACATCAGTACATAGACTCGGTGTCCGAAGAATTAAAAGTAGCAAAATAGTTTTACTTCAAAGAACACCTATCCCTATTTTCTACACCTATCCAGCTACGAATTATACCACTACCATCTCAAGGTGTATTGAGAACACGAATTCCACCTTTTATGTCCCAGATGATAGCTATAATGATTGGCTACCTTATATTGAGGCTGCCGCCAACAGCCCATCATGGACAACCAGTACTGGCATTACATGTGCGAGGATAAGCGACCTGACGGCCGAGGAACAGGCGAGAATTAAAATATCTTATTGATATGGATAAATCACTAAATAGCAGGCAGTTACCACCCCCCATTTGGGTCGGTACCGCTCGGCGTGTTGTTAAGGAGAGGCATGATGGGTAACGTCAAGAAGGACATAGGGACGCTTGTCGCATCAGTGGTGATGAATGCCGCTGACGTGCGCACCATTGAGGTGTACAGGTACGACTCGGCGCTGGGCGCGTTCGAGTGCTCGGACATCTCGGACCTGGGCGCAACCACCAGCGGTGTCTATGTAATTCCCAAGAACGACAGCGTGGGGTGTCTTGTTAATTGGGGAGGTATCCGAGGCAATCTCACCAAGGTCGATGACACGCACTTCACGTTCCAAAATCAGATTACAGGGCAGGCAACGGCGGCCAACACGCTGTGCATTATATCAAAACCCCTTGTTATACATATCGGCTCGCGCCATACCGAGACGATTGAGTACAGGCTGGACTTTGAGGGCTACAATAACGCAAGCGCCTACTATATAGGCGGTCCATACGCTCAACCCATAGATACAGGTACATCCATACAGCCCAGCGGAGCGTCTAACAAGGCGTACAAATGCAAGAAGTCCGTATGGTTTAGTGTCTATTGGAGCGGTAGTACCTTCTATGTCACCACGCATAGGGTAAAGCAGAAGGTATGGAAACTCACGCAAAACGGAGGCGTGATTGATGAGGCTGAATATACGGATGAAAGAACTGTCTCATCGTTTGGCACGAATGATGTTACTCCATATTTTTTTATTGACAGGTGTTATGGTCTGACGACCGCAAAATTATATCAGCTATGAAACGATATTACAAAATAATCGACGGCCAAGATGTGTTCTTCACTGGCAACGTCCTCTACATCGACGGGGCGACCATCGTCAACCCCACCGAGGAGCAGATGCTTGAGGCGGGCTGGCTCGTCTGGGTCGCACCCGAACTTACAGCAGAGGAGTTATTGGCACAGGCGAAAGCAGAGAAACTGAGCCAGATTGAGGCCGTTGACGCATCGATGGAGAGCTTTACCATCGGCGGGCAGGACATGTGGCTCGGCCATGAGCTGCGCCAGCAGCTGAAGACGAGCGTGGAGGCCTATATCGCCACTGGCGCTCAGACCGTGACCAAGTGGTTCGGCGGCCAGGAATTCACGTTCCCCTGCCAGTCTTGGCTGCAGATGCTCGCACTGCTGGAGGTGTACGCCGCTGAGGTGCTGAACGTCACCGAGGCGCACAAGGCAGCGGTCATGGCGCTTGACACCATCGAGGCCGTGGAGCAATACGACATTACAACCGGCTATCCCGAGAAGATTGAATTTAATTGAAGGATTAAAGATCTTACCATGACAAGGCGTCAAACACATGGATGCCTTTGTTGCGGTTCACGCGACTGATGTGAGCGTATATCATTGTCATAGCCAATGATGAATGACCAAGGATATTTGACAATGTGGCTAAATCACCTTGGTTCTTCATATAATATAATGTCGCAAATGTGTGGCGAGCGGCTTTTGCGCTAATCTGCTTGCAGATGCCAACTCTGGCGCAGATGGTTTTAAGTTTTCGGTTGATGTCCTGGTCGCTACTCAATCCCTCGATCAGCAAACCATGCGTACGCCCGCCTCTATAATAGTCAATCAGTTTTTGAGCTGGCTCTGATATCGGGACGGATACCTGCACTCGAGTTTTCTGTCTTATATAGTGCAGTTCGCCTCCAAAAATGGTTTCAATTCTCACGGCCCTGGCGTCTCCAATATGTAATGACGTAAAAGCCATGAACAAGAAAAATCGAAGCACATCCTGTTCTTTTTTGTCGAGTTCGCCACTGCGATATAAGTCCACTAATAGCCGTAGTTCAGCTTCAGTCAAATACACAATGTTTGGTGCTGCGCGTTTGATCTTAAAAGCATCCAGAGGGTTCTTTATGATGAAACCCGCTCGGATTGCGGCAAGAATGTAGCCCCGTAGCACTGTGAGGTTTTTCCAAATAGTGGCGTCTCTATTACCGATTTGCCTTAGATGTGCCGTATAGAGCTTTAAAAATTCAGGAGTAACTTCAAAGAATTGCAAGTTTGGGTTATACTCTTCTAATTTTTTGAAAATACTTGAGTGCTGCCGATAGGTGTTATAGGCTAAAGCGCGGCGATTCTGTTTGAGGCGCTGCCTGCAGAAAGCGATAAAGCTTTGCCCACTGTTAGGTTGTTTGTAGATCGCCAGGAACACCTCTTTATTGAGTTGGATGCCGCTTAGGCGGGCACGAACGAGAACATCATTAATCTTGCCTCGCACATTCTCAATGATCAGATTCTTATCACGCGCCAGTGGGCCTCGACCCTTGATTTTCTCTATGTCTGGATCCCATTCGTTTGCTTTAACATACACATCAAGGGGAATGCGTATCTTTTCACGCTGTAGATGAAAAACAGCATACAACGCCGCGCTGCCGTCACGACGTTCCTCGCATCTTCTTTTGATAGAAATGATTGCCATAATTAAGTGTCATTTTTGTGCCGACAAAGGCCTGTTTTGGGCCTTTGTGCCGACAAATTCAACAAAATGACATTAACCGGGCGAAAGATAAGAGGCTAATGCCCAATACTTTGCAAAAATGCCCCAACGTGAGTTAGGGCATTCGGTGGTACCTCCGGGGATCGAACCAGGGACACGCGGATTTTCAGTCCACTGCTCTACCACTGAGCTAAGGTACCTTTCAAAAGCGAGTGCAAAGATACGT
>Ga0310694_10003100_pt1 | contig 16451 bp, 12 predicted proteins | sample 174DNAGHGhighgp2_FD_203884 | JGI IMG/M metagenome (GOLD analysis project Ga0310694, IMG submission 203884) | Sheep rumen microbial communities from Palmerston North, Manawatu-Wanganui, New Zealand - 1742 DNA GHGhigh gp2 (v2) (version 2) | ecosystem: Host-associated > Mammals > Digestive system... | reverse complement strand
TCCGTCGCCCAGCACCACTTTCTCCTCCCATCCTTCGCTGCTTCCAAAGAAGGAGGCTCCGTCCTTGTATTCCAGCAGGTTATTCATCTTTTTGTAGTAGCCCTCCACGGAGAAATCGGCTATTGCGCTGGCCTCATAGAATAGACCGAGTGCCACCTGATGTGCGTACATGGGGGCGATACGCGCGGTGACGGGCACCCACAGGTCGGTGGGCATGCTGACGCTGGTGGTGGAGAGGAGGTGCATGAACTGAGTCATATAGGAGTAGCCGGCTTTCAAGGCCAGTCCGTCGCGCAACATCCAGCGTAGCGAAAGTCGCGGTTGTAAGGTCGGGTATAGTTTTGCCTGTTGTGGCGTATTGTTGTAGGCATTGTCACCGTTGACCAGAAATCCGCTGAAGTTAAGTCCGTAGTTGGCTTTCAGTGCGTTGCTGATGCTCCAGTCGTCTTCAATATATAGTGAGAATTCCTCGGCACGTGTGGTTCCTGAATTGACGGAGGTGTCAATGACCATCGACGAGTTCATGGTCTCGGCGCTGTAGGCGTTGAGGTGCGCGCTCGACACCTCGGGCATGAAGATGTGGTGGGAGTAGGCTGCGCCAAACTTGACTGTATGGTTGCTTGAGGGCGCGAAATCGAAGTCGGCGCGTAGCGAGAGGTCATTGATTTTCGACAGGTAGTCCATCTGGAAGTCGGATGTGGTGCTTTCGTTCTCGGCGGTGGCGAGGGTGATGGTCTCGTAGTCGACGCCGACGCGGTTGCTGTAGCGTGTGTAGGCGCCGGTGATGTTCATAAAGAGCTTTGGCGTCAGCTCGTAGTTCCATCGCGCCGATGCGACGATGTTGCCCCATTTGGTGTCGAAGTCGAGGTACTGTTCCTGCACCTCAGTGGCAAGGGTGCGGATGCGGGTGTAGACGACGTCGCTGCCCATGTAGTAGCTGGCAAAGAGCCTGCTACGGTCGCTGAAGCGGTGGGTGAGCTTGCCGTTGATGTCGTAGAAGTAGTAGCCTGCGCGCAGCTTGTATTCCTTGCGGTCGGCGAGCCGTTTGACCAGTGGTTGCAACAGGAAATCGGCGTAGGTGCGTCGTGCTGATAGTGAGAATGTTGTCTGTTCGCTTTTGATAGGTCCTTCGAGCGCCAGTTTGGCTGAGATGAAGCCGATGCTGGCGTTGCCGTGCAACTTCTTGTCATTACCGTTGTTAGTGGTGACGTCGAGGACGCTGGAGAGCCGGCCGCTGAAGTGCGCCGGGAAACTTCCTTTATATAGCGTCACATTCTTGACAGCGTCGGTGTTGAAGGCCGAGAAGAAGCCACCCATGTGGCTCACGTTGTATAGTGGTACTCCGTCGAGGAGGAAGAGGTTCTCGTCGGGTCCGCCACCTCGCACATAGAAGCCACTGTTGCCCTCCGAACCGCTCTGTACGCCGGGGAGCAGCTGCAGGGCTTTCACCAAATCGGCTTCGCCAAAAAGAACCGGTACCGATTTAAGTTGCTCGATGGGAACTTCGATGGCACTCATCTGCGAAGAACGCACGTCGTTTACGCGCTCACCCTTGATTACCACCGATTTAAGTTGTAGGCTCGAGTGCATCTTGTAGTTGCGTTTTTCGCTTTTTTTCAGCAAGAAAGCCTCGTATATGGACTCGTAGCCAACATACGAGACGCGCAGCCTCACGCTGTCGCCCTTCAGCGTCAGCGAGTAGCGCCCCTGCGCGTTGCTCACGGCCCCCTTGCCGCTCTTCATGTCCATCACCACTGCCCCTATCAGCGTCTCCCCACTCAGCGAGTCGCTCACCGTGCCGCTGATGGTGTAATTTTGGGCGCTCACAGCAACGTTGGTTGCCACCAATATCATGGAGAGCAGCGCTTTGAGAACACTGCTCTTTTTTATTTTTAACGTTAAAATATTGTGTATCTGCATTGTGTACCTGTACTTGCTTTTCCTCTTTTTTGCAAAAGTAGTCTTTTTGAATAATTTTAGTATTTTTGCATTCTCTTTTTTAATAAAGATTAACATGCCACGCTTTTTCTACATCCTTTTCGCTGCCCTCCTGCTCGTCTCCTGTCGCCACGCCGACGACCCTTTGCAGCGCTACATGGACACATACCCACAGTCGCAGCTTTGCGATGTCTATAAGTTTTGTTTTCAGGACTTTTTTGGCCTCGAGCACCTCATGACCGACTCCTCGGCCGCCGCTGCCTACATTGAGGCGGAGCTGGCAAATGCCGACAGCACCGACTGGCAACGCCCTCCGTTTGCCTACTATTTGATTGACAGCAACTTTGTGCGTGTCGACATCAATTTCATACGACAGGGTCGCCTCTCTGTGGACGATATGGTCAATGCTATGATTCTCAGCAACAACGGAAAACATGCCGATCAGGACGCTCTGGCCACATGGCGCGTTAAGTGGGACGACATCATGCTCCGCCTGCGTTCCGTCAAGCCACGCCCACTCAATTTCGAGGCCGACAGCGCGATGATACAGGAACTCCTCGACTCCGGCCACTATGCCATGCACCACAGCGAGTTGTTCAATCGTACCTACCGCCAGCACTATCGTATTGTACGCCGCGATGTCTTCGAATCCAGACTGTTGCCTTTGATTAATACACCAAAATAACCAGCAACAATCTCCAAATCAATCTTATTAATGAAGAAAACACTATTCATCTGCGAATCGCGACGAGCCAATCCTCGCACTATCAATATGCTGGCCAATCCGACGACCAACTTCCTCGCCCAGATTGCCGTGGCGGGCGTCATAAGATTTACAATATTTTGTCTGCATAATCGTGCAGGCGTTTCCCCCAATTTATAGAACTTCTCTTTAAGTCTAACCACTAATCTCATACTCTTGTTCCAGAAAATCATCAACGGCTCGGTGCAGCTTGTGCAACGATGGATGCCCGAGCCTTTTCTCTTCGCCATTCTACTCACATTCATCGCTGCCCTCCTTGCAATGCCCATTTGCCACCAGACCCCCGTCGAGGTCATCGCCAACTGGGGTGGTGGCGTCTGGGGACTGCTCGCCTTCGCCATGCAGATGGCGCTCGTGCTCGTCACCGGTTCCGCTTTGGCGTCGGCCCCAGCCCTAAAGAAAGCCATCGCTCGCCTCGCGGCATTGCCCAGGACGCCAGTCGCCGCCATCGCTTTGGTGACTTCCGTTTCGGCTCTCGCATGCTGGCTCAACTGGGGCTTCGGCCTCATCGTCGGCGTCATTTTTGCCAAAGAAATCGCCCGTCGCCTCGCCGGCGTCGACTACCGCCTACTCATCGCGTCGGCCTACAGTGGCTTCGTCGTATGGCATGCAGGCCTCTCGGGCTCGGTGCCGCTCAAACTCGCCACCCCGGGCCCCGACCTCGCAGCCGCCACTTCCGGAGCCATTGTCGACCCGCTGCCTATCAGTGGCACTATTCTCAATCCCATCAACATCGCCATGGTCGTCGTCGTCATCGTCGCTATAACGGTGGTCAATTCTTTGATGCACCCCAAGGGCAATATGGTTGTCGCTGTCGATCCGGCCTTGCTCGACGACGAGCAGCAATCCGTCGAAGCCGCGCCCTCCACTCCTGCCGAGCGGATCGAGAATAGCCGCCTGCTTGCCCTGCTCATCTCGGCGTTGGGCATCGCCTATCTTGTTGTCAATCTGTGTTTCCGTGGCGGCTCTTTCGACCTCGGCACTGTCATCATGATTTTTCTTTTCCTCGGCATCATCTTCCACCGCACCCCACTCGCCTACGTCCGCGCTTTCGGCAAGGCGGCCTCCGGAGCCGCAGGCATCATCCTCCAGTTCCCATTCTATGCTGGCATCATGGGTATCATCACCGGGGTGGGGGAGAGCGGAATTTGCTTCGGCACGGTCATCAGCAATGCCTGCATAAGCATCTCTTCTCCAGTTACCTATCCGCTGCTCACTTTCTTCTGTGCCGCCCTTCTCAACATGTTTGTCCCCTCTGGCGGTGGTCACTGGGCCATTCAGGCGCCCATCATGTTCACCGCTGGCGCCAGCCTCGGTGTCGATCCCTCCCTCACAGGCATGGCTATCGCCTGGGGCGACGCGTGGACTAACCTCATTCAGCCCTTCTGGGCTCTACCGGCTTTGGCCATCGCCAAACTCGGCGCCCGCGACATCATGGGCTTCTGCCTCATCGACCTCTTCGTCTCTGGCATCATCATTGCCGCCGGCCTCCTGCTATGGGCGGTGGTCTGATGCCATATTATTATTAAAGAATTAATATTTCCGCATTTTTCGCCGTTTAGGCATCATTGATTTACAAGATTTCGCTCGCGCAAGCGGGCAGGCGTTTTTTGATTTACAGCCCCCCCTTATAAGTATCGCATTATGAAAAGATTGATTTTCTGCCTCTCAGCACTCCTCCTGCTTGCCGCATGCAAGGGCAAGCAGCCCGAAACCTCCACAACCGTTGCCGACACTGCCACTTTGCCCATGTGCAACGTCCTCTCCGAAATGGACGACATGGAGGTCATCGCCATTCCGGACCGGCTCCACAGCATGTCTGCCGACCTCTTCAAAGGCTCCTTCAACGACAGCCTCCTTGCAGTCCTCACGCCCGACGGCAGCACTCCCTCGGCAATCAACGCCTTCCTCCTGCGAATCTCCGGAAACTACAGTGGCACGCGCGATTATACCGTCTTGATTGACGCAGGTCTCGGCGAGGATAACGGAGGACTCCTCTTGCGTCAGCTCAAGTTTCTGGATGTCAAGCCTGAAGAGATTGATGCCATCTGTCTCACTCACCTTCATCCCGACCACATAGGCGGACTCCTCAAGGGTGGACAGCCTCTCTTCCTTAATGCTGAAATCTACCTCTCTGTCGACGAGTTCAACGCTTGGAGCGACGACGGCCCCTTTGCGTCGAAAAACGAACTCTGGAAACAGCTCCTTTCCTCCTATGCCAACAATATCCGCCTCTTCAACGATGGCGACAAGATTCTAGAAGGCTCCATAACAGCCCACTTGGCGCCAGGCCACACCCCGGGACACACCGTCTATGAGGCTGGCCTCTGCCTTTTCGTCGGCGACCTCCTCCATGCTCAGGATCTCCAGCTCGAACACCCGGACTTCTGCGCCCGCTACGACGACAAGCCTTCCCTCGCCGTACAAACCCGCAAACGCATACTCGCATCAGCCTCAGGCCTCTACCTCTGTGGCGCCCATTGCTACGACCCCTTTATAAGTATGTAGCCGTTGACGCTGTTTAAGAGAATAGGCTGATTTTAAACGTCGAGCCTTTCCCCACCGAGCTCTCCACCTCTATCTTCCCACCATGCAGGGCGACAACCTGTTGCACATAGTTGAGCCCTATCCCGAAGCCTTTCACATTGTGCACGTTGCCAGTCGAGACGCGGTAGAACTTCTCGAAGATATGTTTCTGATCTTCATGGCTTATGCCCAGCCCCTTGTCGCTCACCTCCAGCACCAGGGCTCCGTTCTCGCGCCGTGTGCTTATCTTTATCTCCACCTTCTCAGGCGAGTACTTTATGGCATTGTCTATCAGGTTGTATATCATGTTGGTGATGTGCATTTCGTCGGCGTAGATGGTCGACGGCGTTGCGGCGAAATCGCATTCCAGCTCGCCATGCACGTTGTCTATCTTCGGTTTGAAGCTCCGCACTACGCTGTTTATTATCTCATGTAAATCAATCTCTTGACGATTTACCTCGAAGTTGTTGCTCGTCATCTTCGCATTCTGCAGTATCGTCTCTATCAGCATTCGCATACGCCGGTTTTCGTCGCTGATGATGCCTATATAGGTGCTGTTGTTCGCAGGGTCACTGCTTATGCTGCTGTCTTGTAGCATCTCGCAGGCCAGCCCTATTGTCGCTATCGGCGTCTTTATCTCGTGCGTCATGTTGTTGATGAAGTCGTTCTTCATCTCGTCCAGCTTGTCTTTTTTGATGATGATTCTCATCGACAGCAAGAAGAGTATCAGTATCAGCGATATAAGTAGGAAGCTGAGTATGAAGTAACGCGTCGAGTTCTCTTTGAGCAACAGCGACGACAGCGGAAACTGCAACGCTATGAAGTATTCGTTGGGCGACATCATCCCCTCGGGGTGGAAACGGTATTTGAAAGGCGTCTCCCGCAGCTTCTCCTCTTTGCCTTCGCTGTTGCAATACAGGAACTTGTCGTTCGTGTTGTCGTATATGCCTATCACTGGCGCTATGTCCACGCCGTTCACCATCAGCTTGTCGGTAATCAGCGAGTCGAATAGGCTGTAGTTGAACGTGCTCGATGTCAGTATGTTGTCCACCACATAGTCCGATATGTCAGTGACGAACTGGTTGTAGAACTCGCTGCCGTTCTGCAACTTGTCGCGCGTGTTCAGCAGGGTGTTGTATTGCGCTATGGCTGCCGAATCCGCAGCGTTGGCTCTGGCTTTTGGTAGCAGTATCACGCTGTCTATCATCGTGATGCCTACTTTTACCTTCGTCGTGTCGTAGAATGTGGCATAGTTCTCTTTCACCACCGTCTGCATACGGTGGTTAAGCTCCTCGATGCGCTTGTATTTCAGTATCTTGTAACGGTCGTTCTGGCTCAGGTAGTCCTCCACCTTCAGCCTGTTCAGCTGGTCTATCATGTCGTCCATAGCGTTGTTCACGCTGATATTGAACAGGTTGTCGCTCACCGTCACGGTGCGTTTCATCTGCACGTATTGTATCACCATCAGGCTGGCGGCGGCCAGCGTGAACAGCGTTGTCAATGTTATCCAAAATCCTTTTTTCATATCTCCCTTAACGTCTTTTCTTTATTTTTGTTATTTCTACCCCAAAACATTTTTCTGCACCCCTCTCGTCCTCCTCTTCCGAACTCTGCTTCAAAAAAGTTTTCAACAACATAATTTGCTGTTTATCTGTCTTTGATGTCTCTGTGCGAATATTATTTGTCGCCAAAAAACGGCTTATTTGTTTTTAATTTGTATTTTTGCATCCCGTATTTCATTTTAGTAATAATCACCTCCCGATGCAAATTTCACTCGTTTGCATTGTGGTTTAATTTTTTTTTATGAAACACGGTTTCGACAACGAGAAGTATCTCAAAATCCAGTCCGAACACATCAAGGAGCGCATCTCCAAGTTCGGCAACAAGCTTTATCTTGAATTTGGCGGAAAGCTCTTCGACGATTTCCACGCCAGCCGCGTCCTCCCTGGCTTCGAGCCCGACAGCAAGCTGAAAATGCTCATGCAGTTGCGCGACGAGGCCGAAATTGTCTTCGCCATCAGTGCCCGCGACATCGAGAAAAACAAAGTACGTGCCGACCTCGGCATAACCTACGACGACGACGTCCTGCGACTCCGCGACGAGTTCCAGAAACGCGACCTGTTAGTCAGCGCCGTCTGCATCACGCAGTATCACGGACAGCCCAGTGCGCAGGCCTTCCGCGAACGCCTCGAGCGCCTCGGCATCAACGTCTATTATCACTATCTCATCGAGGGCTACCCCACCAACGTCGACCTCATCTGCTCCGACGAAGGTTTCGGCCGCAACGAGTTCATCAAGACAACACGTCCACTCGTCGTTGTCACCGCCCCAGGCCCCGGCAGCGGCAAGATGGCCGTGTGTCTCAGCCAGTTGTATCAGGAAAACCGTCGTGGCGTCAAGGCCGGCTACGCCAAGTTCGAGACCTTCCCCATATGGAGCATCGCGTTGAAACACCCTGTCAACGTCGCTTACGAGGCCGCCACCGCCGACCTCAACGACGTCAACATGATCGACCCCTTCCACCTCGACGCCTACGGCAAGACGGCCGTCAACTACAACCGCGACATCGAGATTTATCCCGTCCTCAACGCCATATTCGAAGGCATCTATGGCGACAACCCCTACAAGTCGCCCACCGACATGGGAGTCAACATGGTGGGCTTCTGCATCTCCGACGACGAGGTATGCTGTCAGGCCTCCAAGGACGAAATCATTCGCCGCTACTACGCCGCCCTCTGCAAGTTTGCCCAGGGCCGCATACCCGAGTCCGAGGTCGACAAGATTGCCCTCCTCATGAAACAGCTGAAAATCACCACCGACGACCGCCACACCACCACGGCGGCGCGCGAAAGGGCTTCGCTCGAAGGCACCCCGGCGGCAGCCATCGAACTTGATGACGGCACCATCATCACCGGTCACTCCAGCCCTCTACTCGGCGCCTGCGCGGCCATGCTGCTCAACGCCACCAAGCACCTCGCCGGCATCGACCACGACGTGAAACTTATAGCGCAGAAATACATCGAACCTATTCAATACACAAAGACGCGTCTGCTCCATGGCAACAACCCGCGCCTACATACCGACGAGGTGCTGCTGGCTCTCTCCATGCTCTCCCTCTTCGACGACAACTGCCGACGCGCCCTCGACTCGCTCCCCCTCCTCAAAGGATGTCAGGTGCACACCACCTCTATGCTCGGCGAGGTCGACCTCAAGATATTCAAGAAACTCGGCGTCGATGTCACATCCGACCCGCAACCAAAAAATAAAACATGAAGGTAGCTTTAATAGTAGCTATGGACAGCGAGTACAACAGCGTACTCAACCTGCTGGGCGGTAAGCCCGACGGCATTTTCGCCAACAGCACAACCGAAGTATCCCTGCGCCGCTGCGGCATCGGCAAGGTCAATGCCGCCGTAGGCACCATGCGGCTCATCGCCGACGTGCACCCCGACTGCATCATCAGCACCGGCCTCGCCGGCGGCATAGGTGAGGGCGTCAAAGTGTGGGACGTCGTCGTGGCGGCTCAGACGGCCTACCACGATGTCTTCTGCGGCATGGGCTGCGAGGAAGGACAGGTGCAGGGACTCCCTACACGCTTCGAGGGCGACAAAAACCTCGTCGACCACGCCATGGCTTGCCGCCACGGCATCGACGGCGACGTGACCTTCTGGAAAGGCCTCACCTGCACCGGCGACCAGTTCATCACCGCCAAAGAACCTGTGCGCGAGATACTTCGCAAGTTCCCCGACGCACTCGCGTGCGACATGGAGAGCGCCGCCATCGCTCACGTCTGCCACCTCAGCAACGTCCCGTTCCTCAGCATTCGCACCGTCAGCGACACGCCGCTCACCACCAACGACCACGCCCTTCAGTGGGAAGAGTCTCTCAAGGTCATGAGCGCACGCTCCTTCGACATCGTCAGCAATTTCCTCCTCTCTTTGCCCGAAAAATTCTGATTTATATATGGAAGTAATTCAAAGCTTTACAATCGACCACACCCACCTGAAGCCAGGCATCTACATCTCACGCGAGGACAAGGGCTTCACCACTTTCGACCTCCGCATCACCGAACCCAACAAGGAACCCGCCGTCGCTCCCTCGGCCATACACAGCATCGAGCACCTCATGGCCACATGGTTCCGCAACTCGCGCGCCAAGGAGGATGTCGTCTATGTCGGCCCTATGGGCTGTCTTACAGGTATGTATGTCATCATGCTCGGCAACTATACGGTGCAGGACATGCGCCAGCTGACCATCGAGTGCCTCGAGTGGATTCTCACTCAGGACGAAGTCCCTGCCACACGCCCCGAGGCTTGCGGCAACTACCTGCTCCACGACATGCCGATGTGCAAATGGGAATGCGCCCGCTACCTTGACCGGCTGAAAAACGACTTCCACTGCGAGTACACCAAGCTCCAGATAGTCCTCAACGACGGCATGACCTTCGCCGATGCGTAACGGCTAAACGACGCATAATGATAAACCGACGCATAACGACAAGTACGACTAAAAAATATTTTTTCATATCATACAATAATATTTTGTCCCCATCGTTAATGATTGGTTTTTGGCCCCGTAGTTCAGCTGAATAGAACGTCGGATTCCGGTTCCGAAAGTCGTGGGTTTGAATCCCGCCGGGGTCACTAAAGCAATTGCAATAAGCAGTGCGGCAGTCTGCCGTACTGCTTTTTTTTCTAAAGATTCCGTTCTGTTGGATTTGCAATCAAACACCCTTTATTAAAAGGATTTCCAATCCGCTATGAAATATTAATCCGTTTCGTCTTACCCTGTTATCTTGTTGTATCGCCAAAGGGCATAAAAGAATATATGCAGGTATGAAGTGAAATGTATTCTCCTGAAAAAAGTTGACTCAGAAAGGAAAGTCAACGATGTACCAATTACACACAGAAAAGCAGCGCAAGTATTTTGCGGAAGCGATGTGGCTGCATTACGTGGAAGGCTATGGGTCAGACCGCATAGAGAGGATTTTGCCGGTAGGATATAGCACAATATCCAGATGGATTGCACGTCCCCGCGATGCCATCGCGTCCCCCTTCGTCCTTTGCCTGGGCATTCCATACCATCTCCTTCGTCCCGTTCCCGGACGCTTGCGTCCGCCTCAACGGGTTGTTCCGCGCCAATGGCCTCAGCCTGTATAAAAACGCCATCTCCATCCCATTGAAAACCAATCCACTCCAAAAAACTTCAAAAAAAATTTCATTTCGCGTGTTACTTTTTCCGTATTTTTGCAACTAATTATAATAGAGGACCACCCCACACACCCCCAAGACAGAGCCCTCCATGATAATGAAACAAAACATACCAACGAAAGGACAAAGAATGGACTAGACACTAAATGAAACCCGACGAGCGCCAACAGACCGAATTCCTCCAGATGCTCAGCCAGTGCGAAGGCATCCTGATAAAGGTATGCCTTTACTTCACCCGCCGTCGCCCCTCCGACTTCCGCGACCTCTATCAGGAAATCGTCTGTACCCTCTGGGAATCATGGCCCGAATATCGGGGCGAGAGCGCCCCCGCCACCTGGGTCACACGCATCGCCCTCAACGTCGCCGGTCAGGAAATACGCAAGCGAAAACGAATGCCACTCTTTGTGGAATACGACGAAAGCATCCACGACATCCTCTCCGACGAAGCCACCGACCTCCGCTACCAGCCCCTCTACCGTCTCATCGACAGCCTTCAGGACGACTACGACCGCAAACTCCTCTTCCTCTACATCGACCGTCATCCTCTCCGCGAAATTGCCGACATCACAGGCACCACCGAAGCCGCCGTCAAGCAACGCCTCTACCGCATCCGACAACAGTTGATAGAAATAAAACAACAAGATACTGATTATGAGTAAAAAAATGAACATCCATCCGCCAAGCGAAAACCTACCAGATTTCGCAGTAGCTGCGAAAGACGAGCACAGAGCGAACTCGTTTGCTCTGTCGAGGCAAAGCAGCGCAGACGAAGTCAGCGCAGCGCAGCAGGAGGATCCCTTCGCCGACCTCCAGTCCCTCTGGGACGAGCAGACCCGCCGCATCGACCACCTCCTCGCCGCCCACCCCGAGACCCGTCCCGTCCGCCTCAACCTCCGGCACCGCCGCCCCTGGCGCCGTCGCGTCATGACCGAATACCTCATCCTCGTCATCCTCAACGCCGCAGCCGGCATCTACACCCTCTTCGCCCTCCTGCCCGACCCCTACATCCTCATCCGCATCACCAGCATTGTCCTCGCCTCCACCAACGCCTTCCTCGCCCTCCACAGCCTCTATTTCTATTTTGTCATCCGACGTCACCATCCCGCCCGTGTCTCCGTCGCCCGCATGTCGCGCTTCATCCGCCGCATGCACATGGAACCCCACTATGCACCACTGCCCCGTAAACGTCGCCCGCGTATAATCAATGTCGATTTGACTTCGTCTGCGCAGCTGCATCTCGGCAAAGCAAGCAAGCTTGTTCTGCGCTCGACTTTCGCTGCTACCCGTAATGCAGTAAACACCGCCATCTCCTCCGCCCGTCAGGTTGCCGCCGTCAGCGCCACCGCCCTCGTCGTCCTCACCGCCGTATCTTGCTCCCCCATCGGCGACGGACATGCCATGACCAAGGCCGACCGCGCCTCGCGCACCGTCGCCGTCGAGTATGTCGACTCAATGATTTCACAGATATGAAACGCTCCTGGATCATAACAATCCTTGTCTGCCTCCTCCTTCTTGGGGGGGGGGGGACTGTACTGCTCCTACCGCAAGTCGTCCCCTTCGACCAGTGCAGCGATGTGTACAAGCGTTATGCAAAGATGGATGGTGTTGATGCCACGTTTATAAAGGATTACAAAATTAACGACACCGTTTTCGTCGATGTCACCTTGTTGGAGGCTACAGATTCCGTTGGTTGGGCCACTCTTAAAAAGGATTTTGATATACCCAATCCATCTCCTGATTTCCAACAACTCATTGACAGTGGAAAAGATATGATAGGCGTAAAAAATATTCCCAAATCAATCGCTGTTGATAACACTTCAAATGAATACCCCAATAATCTTCTTGCCATCTCCTATTTGAATCATACATTAACATTTTTCCATATTAATAATGATGTTGAAAAACATGCAGTAAAATACCATAACTTCGACAAGTCAACTAATCAATAAAACAAAATAATATGCGTAAAACATTTACCACAATTGCACTCTTAGCAGTGCTTGGAACTCTGGCTGTCAGTTGCCAGAAAGAAAACATTATTGACGAAACTTCCATTGTAGCGGAAAGCGGCAAAGTTTACACTGTGAGTTATACCGTTGACGGCGTAACCCACCAGCTTACGCTTGTCGGAGACGATGCTTGGCACGATTTTCTCAACAGTATGTTCGCTATGGCGGAAGAAGGATATGAGGTCAGTTTCCGCAACGAGGAAACTGCTTCACGCATCGTTTCTGCCAAAGAAGTTGTCAGATATTCTACAAAAGAACGCGACAAGGCCTATGCCTGGGCGGATGCAATGGTTGAAGAAGGATACACTGTATTTATTAGTTATGACAGGGAAACTGGAATATACACTTGCGAAGCAGTAAAATAATCCGCATGCAACAGCTCACTTCTCCCCAATAAAAAAATCCAATAAACATTAAAAACCAACATTATGAATAGAAATATTATAGTTTTCTTCTTTCTCTTGTCAGCATCTGTTTTTAATGGTTTAGCTCAGCAAGCTTGTGATTTAATTCTTGCCCCGGAAGGCAACAATCTTTGCATTCTGGAAACAAACTCCTATGATTTTTCAGTGATTAAGGCTTGCCGTGGCAATACTGTTAATTATCGGGCCTATTCGCCGTCTGCCATCAGCTATGAGTGGACTGTTGTCGGAGGCAACTACCAGTTGAATAATAACGGCACAATTTGCCAGGTGACTTGGGGTGAAGGCTATAGTGGCATGGTCATTGTTGAGGCATTACTACAAGACAGTACTGTTTGCTCAAGAGGGATTCAAATCGTCCTGGAGGACAAGCCTACAGCTGGTGTCATTTCTATGCCCAATTATATTGTCGATGTCAACAATCCAGAGGAGAAATGGATTGAGGTATGTGCGGGCGATACCCTTTCTTTCGTAGACAACAGTACATCTGGGAATCTTCCAATAATTGATTATTATTGGGAATTTCCTTATGGAGTCTCAAACAACCGTTCTATCTCGTTTGTTGCAAGGGATCCAGGTAATTTCCATATTATTCATCGCGTATACAATGAGTGCGGATGCTATGACGAGGTTCACATCAACCTTATTGTAAAAGACGAATGTCCATTGGAGCTGTCATGCTTTGGAACAGTCTGTGCCTATTCACAACGCTCCTATTCACTGCAAGCTCCAGACTGTTCTGACTATCTTTGGAATGTCCAGAGTGGAACCATTGTGAGTCCTCAACACAGCCCTGAGGTTGTAGTGCAATGGGATGCTCCCGAAAGCGGCTATGGCATGCTCTACCTTGACGGAACAAGTTGTGAATGTGAATGCAAGTCCCGCAAAAGCATCAAAATTCCTGTAATATCGGATAATATTAATATAAATGGACCAGATACGCTTTGCGTTGACAATCAATACACATTCTCCATCCCGCTATGGGGTGGAACACATTATTCCTGGGATGTGTCACCTATGATAGGAATTGATACTATGACAGACAACAACAATCTGACACTAACGCCCCGTAACAGGGGGACATACACTGTTTCCGTGACCTACAATTGTGATTTTCTGGGTTGTGGACCTTATACGGTGTCCAAGGTAATAGACGTAAGGAGTCCTCTGATTATTACCTCTACGCCTTCGGCCGAGGAAGTCTGTATTGGCACGGAAATGTCATTTGCCACCAACACCTCTGCAGCCAGTATGTGGACTGTCAAACTGAATGATAGCACTGTCCATACCGAGAATGCAACTTCTTTAGAGTATCTTTTCGACACAAGTGGAACCTTCGTTGTTCTTGCAAGAAACTCTAACTATTGCAATGAAGCCATGATGATAGTGACTGTGAAAGAGAATCCACCCGCTCCTTCAATAATATTCGGCCCTGACACCATTTGCCCATCATATACTGCCGAGTATTCCGCCATCCCGAGCAGCCCGGACTACTATATCCTCTGGGAATGGACAGCAAACGGCACCACGCACACTTATTCTGGCAACAAGGTAAACATAACCTTCGGCAATACCGTCAACGACATAAATGTCTATCAGGTAAGCCGCAGAACAGGATGCCGTTCCGAGGCCACGGTATATCCTGTTTCTCCGTTCCGTTTGGCAGAATGGCCATATAATAACATCATACGGGTTTGCCAAGGACAGAGCATCACGCTCTCCAGCCTCAGGGACCAGTCCGGCAATGATGTATTGTACGAATGGAAAGTTGTACCGGCAGAGGTTCTGTCTATTCAAGACAACAACCTTACTGCCAACGTAACCCTCTTGGCCAACTACAGCAACAATCTTCCAACTACGGCAAAACTCATTCTCAAACGGGTATATTGCGGCATCTGTCAATATGACACCGCATACGTGAGAATAGGGGAGATTGATCCTCCTGCAATCATACACAATACTGTATGCGCAGGACAGGGTGCGGCTTTTTCAGTGACCAATCCCGACGATGCTGACCAAACCTCGACCTATTGGTATATTGACGGTGATTCTGAAAACCGTGTTTTTGGAGTCCCGGCTAATTTGTTTTTCAACAACACCCTTACTCACACAGTACATCTTCATTATGTGTCCCGATTCGGATGTGAGGTTGATACCGACACCGAAGTCAGTCCCTGTCCTGCGCTTCCAAGTATGCGTATCGATACAAGTGGCGGTACGCTGAGTGTGGTGATTGAAGGAGATGCAACAGGTTATAGCTACCGGTGGATGACCGGCGAGACGACACCCTCCATCGTGGCTTCACCCGACAGCTATTGGTGTATCGTTACCAGCCCGGAATGCGGCTGCAAGAGAAAGCTTTCACACATACAATATGTGCCGGGACCGGAATGCAGACATATAAATGATGCATTCGGGATTGGCAATCATTGCTATAACATTATCAGTATTGGCAATCTCAATGCCACGGGTCTGGATTATCCTGTCTCTCTCACTTTGACACAGAACGGTCAATTCTATCACCATTCCATTACAACTCCGAGACAAAGGATAATGGTTCCCGACACGGGCCGTTATACGGTCACCGTATCGTGGTCGTATGGTGATTCATGCTATTACAGCATCCGTGGCGATTCCATCCAGCAGGCAATAACAGTGCAGATAACGAATGATTGCCAGAGACATTTGGTGACAAGCGGTCATCAAGTTGACGGATCACCCACACCCATCACCGTGAAAGTATACGATTTGTCAAACACCATTGTCGGCATGAATTCTGGATTGGACCAGGCTGTTGTCTCTATCCCTGACACCGGCTGGTATAGGGCGCACCTAATATTTGAAAACTCACATTGCTATTTCGACACAATGGTTCATTTCGATGCACCCCCAACCATCCAAAGAATCAATATTGACAACAATTTGTGCGAGCAGACACCATTTACCTTCTCGGCCATTGCAACCGGCGAAGGTCTAGATTATATGTGGAATTTCGGCGACGGTTCCTGGAACTATGGGAATGGCATTGACCACGTGTACGGTAGCCCTAGGAATCCGCAGGTCACTTTAACCGTCACCGACCGTAATGGATGTTCGGTTAGCGATGGGATTAGTTTTACTGTTATAGACAATAATTTGAGGAATTATTCATTGGAACAAACGTATTCCCCGACTTGCCCAGGCGACAGCGCTGTAATACAAACTGGACAAAGCCCCAACAACATCTACTCTTGGTATCCTTGCAGTCAGTATACAGGATATATAGCAAATGTGTACGAGACAGGGACCTACATGGTGGATATCACCACCATCAGCGAGCAGTGCAGGAAACAGTTAGAGATCAACGTGCCATATCCCAACAGTCCTTTTGCCTCCATCTTGTGCGACAGTTCCTACTGCCTGAACGATGTGGCCGAACTAGTCGGCGGAGTCGGTTCTGAGTACACCTACAAGTGGTATGTCCATTCGTCGCACAACCACGACTCGGCAACCACTGCCACTTTCAACTACCGCCTTGTCGATACCGGGCTTCATCAGGTGATTCTCTTGGTGTCGGACGCTGACGGATGCACCTCCACTGATA
>Ga0310694_10003099_pt1 | contig 16451 bp, 9 predicted proteins | sample 174DNAGHGhighgp2_FD_203884 | JGI IMG/M metagenome (GOLD analysis project Ga0310694, IMG submission 203884) | Sheep rumen microbial communities from Palmerston North, Manawatu-Wanganui, New Zealand - 1742 DNA GHGhigh gp2 (v2) (version 2) | ecosystem: Host-associated > Mammals > Digestive system >... | reverse complement strand
TCGAGGAAAATGTCGCGCACGTAGCCTCCCACGACGTAGCATTCCACCCCCAGACGGTCGGCCACGCCACTGATCTGGTGGAAGATGTCCTTGTCCAATATCTTCGCTAATGCAGAGTCGGAATAGAGTTTCATGGGCGCAAAAGTACAAAAAAAATAACGTATTGCTGGTATTTTTTTTATTTTTTTTTGGCTTTTTACTCACTTATTCGTATCTTTGCACTCAAAATACAAATAATTATTAAAAAAGGAACGTATGAGAACGAGACTTTTACTAACTATTATCGCAGTCTGCTTGGCAATAACTGCCAACGCCGACAACTACAAGGACATGGAGTCGCTGACACTCTCGACGCCCGAAATGAAGGCAGAACTGGTGCCCGTCGCCAACCACAAGGCCAACCCCTATGGCCGCATGGAGATGAGAAACTCGCTGCGCATGGAAACGGGTGGATGGAAGCCCGACTTTGATTTCTTCAAGTCGAAGACCAATCCGGGCGTAAAGCCTCACAAGTTCATGGACGAGCTGACGTTCGTGGGTGTGCCCTTGTTTGTGGCTGGTATAGCCATCAAGGGCGACAAGGCCATGTTTGCACAGAACAACAAGAACGGTAAGAAGAATACACAGCTGCTGACAGATTTCAAGACCAGCATTGACGACTATACGCAGTATTTCGGTCCGGCGATGACGGTCGGTCTGAAGCTGGGTGGCTATGAGGGCCGCAGCGACTGGCCCCGACTGCTTGCCAGCGCCGGTATGTCGTATGCCATCATGGCTGCCCTGGTGAATGGTATCAAGTATACCGCCAAGGAGATGCGCCCGGACGGTTCGTCAGCCAACTCGTGGCCCTCGGGACACACGGCAACGTCGTTCGTCGGTGCCACTTTGCTGCACAAGGAGTACGGTCTGACCCGTTCGCCCTGGTTCTCGATAGCCGGTTACGGTGTGGCAACGGCTACGGGTGTGATGCGCGTGCTGAACAACCGCCACTGGGTAAGCGACATCATGTCGGGCGCCGGTATCGGTATCATGTCGACGGAGCTGGGCTATGCCCTGTGCGACCTGATGTTCAAGGGCAAGGGTCTGTTACGCAACGATCTGGAGGTGGATTTGGAGAATCCTTCTTTCTTCAGCATCTCGATGGGTCTCGGACTGGGTGGCAAGGATCTTGACATCAACACGGTGGCAGACCTGCAGGACAAGGAGCTGCACGGCATTTCACAAGCAGATGCAGAGATGGCGAAAGGCGACCCCGAATTCAAGCAGACCATTGACTTCCGTGCCGCTACGGTGGTGGATGCCGAGGGAGCTTACTTCTTCAACAAGTATATTGGTATCGGCGGACGCTTCCGCGTAAGAGCCATGTCGGCCAAGTCGTTCGGTAAGTATGCCGACATCAGTGCCGAGGATGCCAACTACGTATGGAACGACCCCGAATATTCCATCAGCGAAATCTATGCGAAATCTGACTATCCCGGACAGCCCTTGACAACGGCTATCATCAACGAGGGTGGTGCTCCGATCACCGAACTGAGCGGTATCGTCAAGAGCGACCACCTGACAGAACTGACGGCCAGCGTAGGACTCTATGTAAACATTCCGCTGACCAAGCGCCTGGCATTGGGCACCAAGGCACTCATCGGACGTTCGTTCATGCAGGAAATGGATATCGACGGCCACGCTGAGGGTAATGTCAAGGACATCGACTACGGTATGATTATCGAAAAAGGCGATGTGACTTATCTGGGCATAGAGAACCCCGTCAGCACGGGTGAGAAATATACTGCCGACTGGGACTACCTGACACTGGGTGCCGCCAGCGCCACATCGTGGGGCACGGGCATTTCGCTGACCTACCGCTACAAGTCGAACTTCGCATGGAAGGTGTTCTGCGACTACGACTACTCGAAGAAGACCTACACGCTGACCTACAATCCTCTCCAATTCCTGAGACAAGGACTGACGCAGGATGCGTACACGCTGGTCGCTAACAGAGAAGTGTCAGACGTAGCCTATGACATAGATCCGTATGTGTATAAGAAGGACAAGAAGATGAACTACTGGACACTGGGTCTGTCGTTCATGGTGAACCTGTAAGCGGGCTACGCCCTAAATAAAAAATATTCAAATAAAAAATAATATTGACACCGCAAGAAGAAAAGACTAACCGCCAGTTTGAACAGGTCGTCGGCGAATGCCGGGCCCTGTTTGAGAAGAAGCTCCACGACTACGGGGCTTCGTGGCGTATTCTGCGACCCTCGTCGCTGACCGACCAGCTGTTTATCAAGGCCAAGCGCATCCGCTCGCTGGAAATCAAGAAGGAGTCGCTGGTGGGCGAAGGCATACGGCCCGAATTCATCGCACTCATCAACTACGGCATCGTGGGACTCATCCAGATTTTCCACGGGTTCAGCGACACGGTGGACATCACCGTCGAGGAGGCCATGAAGCTGTACGACAAGTACGCCAAAGAGGCCTTGGAGCTGATGAAACGCAAGAACCACGACTACGACGAGGCGTGGCGCGGCATGCGTGTCAGCTCGTATACCGACTTCATCCTGACGAAAATCGAGCGCATCAAGGAAATCGAGAACCTGGGTGGCGAGACGCTGGTTTCGGAGGGTATCGACGCCAACTACATGGACATCATCAACTATGCCGTGTTTGGTGCGATTAAGTTGAAGGATGGTGAGTCGTGAGTGGTGAGTAGAGAAGAGAAATTGAAGAAGGTATTAGTAAACATCGCCCGGTTCGTACTGGCCATCGTACTGATCCTGTCGGGATTCGTCAAGGCCGTAGACCCGCTGGGCACACAATACAAGATAGCCGACTACCTGACGGCCATGCACTTGGGGCACGCGTTGCCCGACCTCATGACGCTGGGAGCAAGCGTGCTGCTGTCGGCCATGGAATTTGTACTGGGCATCTGCCTGATGTTCGCCATTCGCAGACGACTGGTGTCAAGGCTGGTGCTGTTGGTCATTCTCGTAATGACCCCACTGACGTTGTGGCTGGCGGTGGCCAACCCGGTGAGCGACTGTGGGTGCTTCGGCGATGCGGTGGTGCTGACCAACTGGCAGACGTTCTGGAAAAACGTCGTGCTGCTGGCAATGGCAGTCATCGTCGCCCGCTGGCCATTGGACATGGTGCGCTTCGTGTCGAAGAGCAACCAGTGGATTGTCATCAACTACACGGTGATATTCATTCTGGCCGTGTCGGGATGGTCGCTGTACGACCTGCCCTACTTCGACTTCCGCCCCTACCACGTGGGAACGAACCTGCGCGAGGGCTGGCAGAAGATGATGGACGGCGAGGAATCGCCCTACGTGGACTTCTTCGTGGAGCGCATCGACGAGGGTGACGACATCACGGAACCCATGCTGCTCTACAAGGGCTACACGCTGCTGATGGTGGCACCGCACCTGGAGCAGGCCGACGACAGCCAGCTGGACCGCATCAACCAGCTGTACGACTATGCGCTGGAGAACGGCTACCCGTTCTACTGCCTGACGGCCAGCGGAGCAAAGGGCATCAACGAGTGGCGCGAGATGACAGGAGCGGAATATCCGTACTGCCAGACGGACGAGACGACGCTGAAGACCATCATACGCAGCAATCCAGGCGTCGTGCTGCTGAAGGACGGAGAGATTATCCGCAAATGGAGCCACAACCGGCTACCGGACGAGACGGCGCTGGACGAACGACTGGAAACCTCGGCACTGGGACAGAAACCCGCCGACTCCATACCGGGCAAGGTGCTGGTCATCATTCTGTGGTACGTGCTGCCCCTGGTGGTGCTCGTCATTGCCGACAGACTGTGGACATGGACGCGCTGGATAAAAAAGAAAAAAGTATCAGACAAAGATATCAATCAACAATTAAAAAGTAACACAACAATGAGAAAGAAAATCGTAGCAGGCAACTGGAAAATGAACCTGAACCTGCAGGAGGGCATCGCCCTGGCAAAGGAACTGAACGACGCACTGAAGGCTGACAAGCCCAACTGCGACGTGGTCATCTGTACTCCGTTTATCCACCTGGCATCAGTAGCCAAGGAGCTCGACCCCGCACTGGTTGGTCTGGGCGCCGAGAACTGTGCCGACAAGGAGAAGGGTGCGTTCACCGGTGAGGTTAGCGCCGAGATGATTAAGTCGACGGGTGCTCAGTATGTCATTCTGGGCCACTCAGAGCGTCGCGAATACTATAAGGAGACTCCCGAGATCCTGAAGGAGAAGGTGCTGCTGGCACAGAAGAACGGTCTGAAGGTCATCTTCTGCATCGGTGAGAGCCTGGCAGAGCGCGAGGCCAACAAGCAGAACGAAGTCGTGAAGGCTGAGCTGGAGGGTAGCGTATTCAACCTCGCTGAGGAGGATTTCCGCAAGATTATCATCGCCTACGAGCCCATCTGGGCCATCGGTACCGGCAAGACCGCTACTGCTGAGCAGGCTGAGGAGATCCACGCCTACATCCGCTCCATCATTGCTGAGAAGTATGGTCAGGCTGTTGCCGACGACACCAGCATCCTGTATGGTGGCTCGTGCAAGGCCTCTAACGCCCCAGAGCTGTTCGCCAAGGCTGACATCGACGGTGGTCTCATCGGAGGTGCATCGCTGAAGTGTGCAGACTTCAAGGGCATCATCGACGCCTGGAAATAAAAGCGGACTACGTCCTAAATAAAAAATAAGAAATAAGAAATATATATGGATGTGTTAGGAAATTCAAGTTTCATGGAAAAGTTATACAGAAGCAGGAATAGCCTGCGCAAATGTGTATTATTTTTTATTTTTTATTTTTTATTTAGCCCCGTAGGGGCGCAATCTTTCACCCAGCGCATCCAGCAACAGAAAGCTGGACAGGGAACCATTACCATCCACGAGAGCGCTGAGATAGACCAACTGGTGAACGACGCCAAGCTCGGCAACGTAGCAGCGCCGACGAACACCACCAAACCGGCCACAACGAAGCCGGCAACCACGAAACCGGCGAATACCACAACAAATACGGCGGCTAACAATACGTCGACGGCAAACAACCAGACGGCTCAGGACGAGACGACTGAAGAAACCGTAGTCGAGCCGACCAAGAAAATCATGACGGGCGGATACAAAATCAACGGCTACCGCGTACAGGCCTTTGCCGGAGGAAACTCGCGCAAGGACCGCCAACAGGCAGAACACGTGGGCAACCAGATTAAGGGAAGCTACCCGGGAGTACCCGTCTATGTACACTTCTACTCCCCGCGATGGATATGCCGCGTAGGCAACTACCGCACGTACGAGGAGGCACACCAGATGCTGCTCAGCCTGCGCAAGATGGGCTTCACGGAAGCAGTGGTGGTGAAAGGAAAAATAACAGTATACGACTAAATGGCTGAACAGATAGAATACAGAGAGGGGCTGGACGAGTTGGCGGGCGACTACCGCCGCATTCTGCAGCTGCTGGGTGAAGATCCCGAGCGTGAGGGTCTGCAGAAGACCCCCATGCGCGTGGCCAAGGCCATGCAGTTTCTCACCCAGGGATATACGCAGGACGCCCACGAGGTGCTGCGACAGGCCCTCTTCCGCGAAGACTACTCGCAGATGGTCATTGTGAAAGACATCGACTTCTTCTCACTCTGCGAACACCACATGCTGCCCTTCTACGGCAAGGCTCATGTGGCATATATACCCAACGGCTACATCACAGGACTATCGAAAATAGCACGCGTGGTGGACATCTTTGCCCACCGTCTGCAGGTGCAGGAGCGACTGACGCTGCAAATCAAACAGTGCATCCAGGACACACTACACCCTCTTGGCGTCATGGTAGTCGTCGAAGCACGCCACATGTGCATGCAGATGCGGGGCGTAGAGAAACAGAACAGCATCACGACGACCAGTGAGTTCAGTGGTGCCTTCAATCAGGCAAAAACGCGCCAGGAGTTTATGAATCTATTGCATAATCAATAAAATAAAATCATATTATGGAACAGTTTAACCCCAACACCTACAAAAAGCAGAGTACTGCACAGGAGTTTACAGGAAGCTGCCTCGGAAAAATCATTATCCTTGCAGCCATTCTCATTATCCTAATGATTGTTGCAGCCCTCACACGGCCTACTGACAGCTACATGAACTGGCAGACGGAAGACAACGTCATGGAATGCATTGCAGCCAGCGACAGCATTGAGAGCGACATCATCGACGACTATGTGGGCAACCTCGGACGCATCTTCACCCATGCCGACAGCACAGAGGTGAACAAAGAGCTGTGGGAAACCTACAAGAAGCTGAACAAAGTGGAAATCTATCCGCACACGTTCCTGAAGACGGCTCGCGTCATCAACAACATCCATCCCGAGGGTGTTCGCGTGGGTATCGGCATCTTCGGCATCGTCATTCCTACCGTCAAGTATTCCGACCTGCTGATGAATACGGGAGCCGTACGCGGCGACTACAACAAGAAGCTGATTAAGGACCAAGTGGTTCCCGATATGTATACGGGAGACAACCCCAACATCCAACCCTTCCACTACAAGGGCAACCCGGATGACTAAAGGAAACAAAAAAAGGCCTCCCGCTGGGAGGCTTTTTTTTATTTAAAGATGTGCGGGATGAACTCGTGGAGTCCGCGACGCCAAGTAAGGAACTCGTGGCCGGTGCCCTCGGAAACAGAGCTGTCGACCTTGATACCCAACTCGCGAAGGCCGTCGACGATGGGCTGACTCTTGATGAAATCCTCAGAGCCCCAGTTCATATACATGTAGTGAATCTTCTTGTTGAACTCGTCGGCATTGGCAAAGACACCGTTGTAGGCCGTCTTCACGTCGAGACCGAAGATGGCACCACTGAAAGTACCCATCCAGGCAAACTTGTCGAGGTTGTTGAGCACGATGTCGAAGGTCTGGTGGCCACCCCAAGAGAGTCCGGCCATAGCACGGTGCTCGCGGTCGCTCTTCGTACGGAAGTTCTTGTCGATATAAGGAATCAGGTCGTTAATCAGCACAGGATAGAACGAAGCACCATACTCGCTGCGGCCCTGCTGGTTGGAACCACCGCCTGCGAAGTTGAACGGAGCCTTGATGTCGCCACTCTCCATGACTACAATCATAGGCACAGCCTCGCCCTTGGCAATGGCATTGTCCATAATGTGCTGCATCTTACCTTGTAACATCCAGCTGGTCTCGCCCTCGCCCATACCATGCTGCAGGTAGAGCACGGGGTACTTCTTCTTGCCCTTTTCGTACTCGGCAGGCGTATAGACCAAAGCGTGACGCCACTCACCAGACTGTTGACTGTTAGCCGTTGGCTGATGGCCGTTCTTTGTTGAGTGCTCGCTCCAATAGCAGATGCTGCGCACCTGACCATGAGGAATGCCCTGCTGGGGACGATAGTAGTCGCCCTCGGGACCTTCGGGAACCTCGAGACCACCAGCCTCGCGGTTGCAGCCGAAATAGGTCTCAGAGGCGGGATCGATGAAGTTCACACCATCGATATTCATGAAGTAATAGTGGAAACCTACGGGCAGAGGATCGGTAACAGCCATAAAGCCACCCTTTCCGTCGGGCTCCATATCGTACTTCTTACTGCAAATGTCGACAACAACCTTGCGGGCTTGGGGAGCCTCGATGCGGAAATAAGCACGGCGCTCCTTGTCGATCTTCGGGAACTGATTGCCGGGAATAGCGTTCTCGACGGTAACAGCGTCGGCAGGTACCTCGATCTTCTTCGGCATCTCAATATAGGGACGCTTGGGCTCAAAGCCTAAGTGACGGGCAACAGCCTCACCATAGCGGCAACCCAGCTCGCGATAGCCAGCAGCATCGAAGTGCAGACGGTCGGGGCCATTGGTACAACCATCGGACGAGATAATCTGGGCGGTGTGCAGCGTGTTGGGCAGTTCGTCAATCTGTTTCTTACAACCAATACATACCCCCTGACCATTGGCCTGAACGATATTACCGGCATAGAGATTTACCTCCTCGGGCTTCAGCTGCAGGTCGCTGCAGAGGTTGTCGTAAACTTGCTTCACCATACCAGCCCACTGCGGGTCACCGGTATTCGTTTCACCCTGGTGCATCAAGATTCCCTTGATGACACCGTCCTTCTGGGCTTTCTTGGCCAATGTGACCAGACGCTTATAAGGATTGTTGTCGTAGGCGGCAAGCATACCTTTCATCCATCCCGGTGCTTTCTTCTCGACATAGCTGGGAATGCTATCGGGAAGGAATCCCTTGATGTCGATACCACCAATGGCGACATGAATGACACCAATCTTGATGTTCTCGGGCAGCGAAGCTACCAAGGTGCGACCAAACCAATCGGCAGGAGTCAGACCGGTATTGGGACGACACAAGGGAGCAACAGCCTCACACCATTCTCCCATCTTACGGCCCTTTTCAGGGAAATCGACTGCAGGCATCAACAGGAAGCGCGGGCCGGGACTCACGAGGTCCTGGGCCTCTGGACGGGCATTACCTTCCATGTTCGACTGGCCGAAACACAGGAAGATATAAAAATTAGGATCCTGCGCGTGCGCACATAAGGCACACAGACAAAAAATAAGGGAAAACAACTTTTTCATAACTATATCATATTGGTTTTACGTTTCGGATGCAAAGTTAAGCAATATTTCACTTCCATGCAACAGAAACGTTTTTTGTCAAGTTACAAAATTCTTATAAACTGTAAAAAATAGTAAACTGTTTACAAAAGGCAAAATCCATGTTACAAACGACAAAGTATTCTACAAATTTTATGTATATCTTTGCACCAGAAAATAGAAATTCTTTTTCAAATCGCTTTATTTTTTAAGTTAAGACTTATAATAGTTACTAAGAGTTAGTAGTTTTGGTATGTAAAATTATCGACAGGGGGCCGATGTGAATCTCCCCCCTTTTTTATTCAAGAAACATTGTAAAGACTAAAAATAAGAATAACATGTACGAACAACTGGAAGAACCGACCCTCGCACCCATAATAATATATAGGTACGCGAGAATCCAGAGAAAGACTCCGAATGGTACGAAACCAACCATTCCGTAGCCTGGCAATATTTTCGTTAGAGTAACACAAACTAGCAAAAAAGCAAGATTAGCTAAAGAATGTTACAAAAAACAAAATGCTTGTTACAAATAATTAACGCTATTTATAATAATACGCGTACCTTTGCATCACAATTGACGAGAATAACAAAATAAAACAATAAAAAAATCTATGAATCAAAATCTGTCAAAATGAAGAATCTAAAGCAACTGATTAGACAGACCATTCCCGCGATTTTGATGCTGTTCACTTGCAGCACGATGCTGCATGCCCAGAACGGCATCACGGTAAAGGGTTCAGTCACAGACAATACCGCAGAGCCATTGATTGGTGCTTCGGTAGTAGTGAAAGGACAAACTTCCATGGGTACGGTGACGGATATCGACGGTAACTTCCAGTTGAAGGTACCATCGGAGCAGTCAGTGCTGGTAGTTTCCTATGTGGGTATGACCACAAAGGAAATCAGAGTCGGCAAGCAGCGTGATTTCAAGGTATCGCTCGCTGAGGACACCCAGTTGGAAGAAGTCGTAGTAGTAGGTTACGGCCAGCAGAAGAAAGCCTCTGTGGTGGGTGCTATTACCCAGACCACCGGTGAGGTGCTGGAGCGTGCCGCAGGTATCGGTAGTGTCGGTGCAGCCCTCACGGGTAACCTTCCTGGTGTTGCCACCATCGCTTCCACCGGACGACCTGGTGAAGAAGATCCGCGCATCTACATTCGTGGTGCAGCAGCTTGGGGCGGCGTGGACGCTCAGCCTCTGATCCTCGTCGATGGTGTCAAGCGTGACATTCAGTCCGTTGATATTACGTCTGTGGCTACCGTATCAGTATTGAAAGATGCATCTGCAACTGCCGTCTACGGTGTGGAAGGTGCTAATGGTGTTATCCTGATTACCACCAAGCGTGGTCAGGAAGGTAAGGCAAGAATCGATGTCGGTTTCAACGCTACGTTGAAGGCCGTATCAAAGCTCCCCCGCAAATATGACTCTTACGACGGCTATATGCTCCGTAACGAGGCCATTGAGCACGAGCTTGCCCTGGGAGGCTCCGCTTCTTGGGAATTCTATCGTCCCCAGACCTTCATCAACCTTTTCCGCAATCAGGACTATACTGTCAAGCCAAACTTTGCTGCTGACGGCACCTATCTCGGTGACTACAGCCAGGCAGAGCGCTATGCAAACATTGACTGGCAGGACGAAATGTTCAAAAGTACCGCTTTATCTTATAATACGAACCTTAACATTTCCGGCGGTACCTCATTCGTCAAATATTTCGTAGCATTCGACTTCCAGAACGAAGGTGATATGACGAAGATCTGGGACAACCATCAGGGCTATAAAGGTGGTTACACCTACAATCGTCTGAACGTACGTTCAAATCTGGACTTCCAGATTACGAAGACTACCCAGTTCAAGGTCAACCTCGCAGGTTCTAATGCACAAAAGAAGTCTCCTCGTTTCTATTATGGTAATGACGGCATGTTCTTCCAGCAGCAGAAATGGGCCGGTGCCTATGGTATGGCACCCAACCTCTTCCCTGTTCAGTTCTCTGACGGTGCGTGGGGTTACTATCCGTTGGTTTCCAACATTGAGAACTCTCCGCAGAGCGTAGCAACGTCTGGTTACGAGTTGCAAACCATTACCCGTATCTTCACCGACTTTGCGCTCGAGCAGAAACTCGACTTCATCACGAAGGGGCTTGTTGCTCGTGGAACCATCTCTTGGGACAATAATTTCACCGAGGGTTCACGTGGTATCTCCGACCAGCATACTGTTAAGAAGGCATACATACTTCCTGAGGATGGTGCGCTCATCCGTGAGAACGATATTGACAACACCACAGGTTTTGATTTCTATGAGAGCCGCGACTGGAGACAGGAGGCAGGCAGTGTAAGTTCAACCAGCCGCGCTACCGAAATGTCGCTCCAGCTCTTCTGGGCTCGTCAGTTCGGCGACCACAACATTTCAGCGATGGGTAACTGGAAGCGCCGTATCACCCAATACGGTTCCGACCTTGAGAATCGTCGTGAAGACTGGGTATTCCGTACCACATACGACTACAAGAGCCGTTATTTCGCCGAGTTCAACGGTGCTTACAACGGTTCACAGAAGTTCTCGCCAGACAACCGCTTCGCATTCTTCTGTTCGGGAGCTATCGGATGGATGGTTTCTGAAGAGAAATTCATGAAGAAACTGAAGGACAAAGGTATTGTCGACATGTTCAAGATTCGTGGTTCTCTCGGTGAGATTGGTGACGATAACGCCGGTGAGCGCTGGGCATACCTGACCAGATGGGAAGTAACGAATAATGGTAATGGCTACAACCTCACTGTTGACGGTTCTGCCAGCCCGTTCGTCGGATACAAAGAGGCAGCTGTTGCTGTTCCCGACCTCCGCTGGGCTACCGTATTAAAGAAGAACATCGGTTTCGACTATGCATTCCTTCATGGTATGTTCGCAGGTAGCTTCGACTACTTCCGTGATGACCGCTACGACATCTTCATCTCTGGTGGTGAGCGTTCCGTACCTTCATTCTACGGCGCAGCAAAGACTCCTGATATCAACAAGGGTAAGATGAAGAACCACGGTTTCGAGGTCGAGCTTCGTTTCAATAAGGTATTAAAGAACGGCATGCGCTTCTGGGCAAATGCCAACTACACCTATGCACACAACGAGATTATCATCAAGGACGACCCGAAACTGATTCCTAGCTACCGCAAGAAGGAAGGCTATTCACAGGGACAGTACACCTCGTTTATCGACAATGGTTTCATCCGTACCTACGATGAGCTTTACAGCTCGCCTGAACGTCAGAGTAACGACGGACAGGTTCTCATCGGTGACCATTACATCATTGACTTCAATGGTGACGGTGTCGTTGACGAGACCAACGATGTTGCGCCTTACGGCTATACCGGAAACCCGGAACACACCTATAATGCCACCATCGGTTGGGAATGGAAGGGCTTCAGCATGTTTGCACAGCTCTATGGTGTAACAGGCGTCACCCGTGACGTAGGTCTCACCTCTTTTAATAATAAGCTGCTGACTGTATATGATAATGGCACCTGGTGGAATCCTGCAGACGGGAACGGCGATGTCGTCGTACCACGCTTTACCACACAGGTTGCATATAACGATGGTACGCAGTTCCTCTTCGACGGTTCATATTTCCGTGTGAAGAACGTGGAGCTCGCATACACTTGGACGAAGGGTTGGATCAAGAAGCTTGGTTTCTCAAGTCTGAAGATTTACGTAAACGGTAACAACCTCTTCCTGATTACCAAGATGCCTGACGACCGTGAAAGTAACTACGGATATAGCGGTGGCGGCGGTGCATACCCCACTGTCAGACGTTATAATTTCGGATTCAAGCTTAACATTTAATGGCATATATATTATGAAATATTATAATAACATCAAATCCCTCTTGTGCGGCTCGCTGCTCCTTTTAGCAGGTAGTGCGTCTTTCACTTCTTGTAAAGACTGGCTCGACAAGGATCCGGAATCTATCGTGGCTGAGGATGAGGCATTCAAGAACTTCCGTAATTTCCAGGGATATATTGAGGAAATCTATAATCTGATTCCTGACAAGCAGAAGGTTAACTACTGTACTGCTTGGAATTTTGGTGACGATGCTGTTCACAATCCTGAGGGCTATGCACACATGGACCACCAGGTGGACCTGGGCAACTACCGTAACTGGTGGAGCAACACCCAGTGCTGGCTGAATGGCGACAGAAGTTCACTCTGGAGAAACTCATGGTACTGCATCCGCAAGTGCAACATGGGTATTGAGAATATTAAATCACTCGTAGGTACTGACGAGGAGCGTAACCTGTTGCTCGGACAGATGTATTTCTTCCGTGCGTGGTGGCATTTCGAGCTGATGTGCTACTTCGGTGGTCTCCCCTATATCGACAAAGCGTATGCTTCTGATGCTATTCCCGAACTGCCTCGTCTGTCGTTCCAAGAATGCGCAGACCGCTGTGCTGAAGATTTCTTAAGAGCCTACGATTTCCTTCCTTGGGATTGGGATGAGACACTGGCTGGTATGCAGACTGAAGGAAAGAACGACCTGCGTGTCAACAAGTTCATGGCTCTCTGCTATCTGGGCAAATGCTACCTCTGGGCAGGTTCTCCGCTCATGAAGGAGTTTGAGAAGACCAAGAATGGCGGTGTTGCTCAACTGTTAGGTGCAAGTTCTAATGGTAAGACCTATGATTACGATATCGCTTATTGTAAGAAGGCCGCTGAGACCCTCGGCAAGGCACTTGACATGGTAGTCAAGGGAACTATCAAATACAAGCTGGTAGACTTCAAGTACTCTGACATCTACAACCACACGATGGATGAAAATGCTGAGAATTGCTATTCAGACATCTTCTACACCACCAAGCAGAACTGGAAAATGCCAGGTTCTACGGAAGCCATCTTCCGTGGTGCATTCCCCGGCGCCAACTCTGCCAACTGGAACTGTGCCAAGATTTTTGGCCCCAAGGTTGATGGTCTCGTGGAGCATGACAACATCATCCACCACCCCACAGCCAACCTCGTCGACCAGTACGGAATGGCTAACGGACAGCCTATCTATCTTGTCAGAAATGGCCAGTATGTGCTGAATCCCGAATCAGGATGGGATCCTGAACATCCCTTCCAGAATCGCGATCCCCGCTTCTATCACGATATCGTGTTCGATGGTTTCCACTATGTGATCAACAGAGAAGGTATGACCGACGCTCAGAAGGCCCATATGCTCGACTATTGTTCTCTTTACACCGGTGGTGCCATGCGTGAAATCGACCATGGAAGCAGCACGGGCTATTTCATCCAGAAGCTTGTACCTCACCAGTGTAATAAGGGCGACAAATGGTATGAGTGGGATTACGCCCTTCAGACCTACGTTCCTTACATGCGTCTGGCTGATATCTATCTGATGTATGCAGAGGCAAGAACTGCTATTGCAACAACAGTATCTGACATCAAGGAAAGACCGACCTATTGTCCGTCAATGTCGGCTGTTGAAGCAATCAACGCACTCCGCGACCGCGTCAACACCAGTGACTATCCCATGGAACATGTACAGGCTAACCTCATGGATACCAAGGAGCACTTCATGGATGAAGTACGCCGCGAGCGCGCCGTAGAGCTTTCTTTCGAAGGCTTCCGCTGGTGCGACCTTCAGCGCTGGCTTCTCCTGACAGAGCCTCCTTACACAGTGAAATACTCTCACGAATTCGAGCGTTTGGAAACAGACGACTGGTTCTACGACGCAAAGACCTTCGAACCGCAGCATGATCCCAAAGACGCTAAGGTAGGTAACTTCCACAAGGCAGACCTCATCACACGTCGTCTGGAATCAAAGCACTACTGGTTCCCGCTTCCTGACAACGATACTTATCTTTACGAAGGATTTAAACAGAATCCGGGATGGTAAAGCAATGATTAATGATTAATGATTAACAATTAATGATTAATAAGACAATTATATGAAAAATCTGAAAACAAATATATTTCTCTTTGCCATGCTGGCTGCATCGCCTCTGACGGTCAATGCTCAGACCGCTGACGGCGCAGATTCTACCGTGGTAAAAAAGAAAGTCCACGTTGCTTTCCGCGACAAAGATGCCGACCAGCTTCTCGGAGGTATTTCCTATGTTGACATGGAAGAGCTACAGAAGAAGGACTACACGATGAGTAGTCTTGAAGACATGAATGCGCTGATTGGCGGATGGAATGGCAACAACCTCTGGGGTATGGATAATGAGCGCCTCGACAATAACGACAACAGCAACCTGCCGCTCGTGATTATCGATGGTGTGAAGCGCCCGTCGAACAACGTGCTTCCTTCTGAAATCGAGCAGATCACCTTCCTCAAGGGTGCACAGGCTGTTGTGCTCTATGGCTCCAAGGGTGCTAAGGGCGCCATCTTGATTACCACCAAGCGAGGCAAGGTTGACGGTCTTCAGATCCAGGCCAACGTCAACACCGGTTTCCACTTCGCCAAGGAATTCCCTGAGTATCTGGGTTCTGCAGAGTATATGACGCTCTACAACGAAGCTTTCTATAACGATGCCGTTGCCGCAGGCAATTCTGCTGCACTCCAGGCAGGTACTCTTAAGCTTCCGTATTCACAGCAGGACATCTACAATCATGCTGCCGGTCTGAACCCTTACCGTTATCCCAATGTGAACTACTACTCTGACGAGTATGTCCGCAAGGCCTATAACCGTTCAGAAGGAACGTTGGAGATTCAAGGTGGTGGTACACGTGCTCACTTCTATACTAACATCAATTACTATCGCAGTGAAGACCTGATCAACTTCGGCCCGGCAAAGGATAACTATACCGACCGTTTCAGCGTACGTGGTAATGTAGACCTCGTCGTCAACAAGCTCATCAAGGGTTTTGCCAACGCCAGTGCTACATTCTATAATGAGAATAAGAACAAGGGTAATTTCTGGGGCGATGCTTCCACTATGCGTCCGAACTACCCCGAGAACGCTGCGCCATTGATTCCCATTGACATGATTGATCCGAATGCCAGCAAGGCACTCTCCATTCTTAGCAAGTCACTGAACCTGCTCGACGGAAAGTATTTCCCCGGAGGTACAAAGACCAATCAGACCAATGCCATTGCTGACTGCTATTTTGGTGGTAAGACAACGGGCGTTAGCCGTCAGTTCCAGTTCGATGCCGGTATCATCTATGACATGAACAAGTTTGTGAAGGGCTTATCTTTCAAGACTTTGTTCTCGATTGACTATGCTGCCAGCTACAACCTGTCGTACAACAACAAGTACGCTGTGTTTATCCCCACCTGGAGTAACTACAACTCGGAGGATGCCATTGTGGCTCTTACCCAGCAGAACGATGAGATCGTGACTGGTCACATGTCACAGTCGGACAGTAAGTATCGTCAGACTATCAGTTGGAACGGTCATTTCGACTACGACCACACCTTTGCCGGCAAGCATCACGTTACAGGTATGTTGCTCGCAAACATGTATACGACGACAGCAAGTGGTACTTACCACCGTTATGCCAATGCCAATCTGGGCTTACAGGCTGGTTACGACTATATGGGTCGCTACTTTGCAGACATCTCGCTGGCTGGTGTACATTCAGCCCGCCTTGCCGAAGGTCACCGCGAAGCCATCTCACCTTCGTTCACGATTGGCTGGAACATTGCCAAGGAGAATTTCCTGAAGGACAGCTTCGTTGACGATCTGTTGATCAGTGCTTCTTACAGCAATCTGAACGAAGACATCGATGTCTATATGGGCGATAAGTATTTCTACCTCTATGATGCTTTGTGGTCAACAGCCGGTAGCGGTTTCTCTTGGAATGAAGGTACAACAACCAACCTGACCTACTCGACAACGGGTAGCAATCCAGAACTTGACTTCATCCATCGTAAGGAATTCTCAGT
>Ga0310694_10003098_pt1 | contig 16452 bp, 10 predicted proteins | sample 174DNAGHGhighgp2_FD_203884 | JGI IMG/M metagenome (GOLD analysis project Ga0310694, IMG submission 203884) | Sheep rumen microbial communities from Palmerston North, Manawatu-Wanganui, New Zealand - 1742 DNA GHGhigh gp2 (v2) (version 2) | ecosystem: Host-associated > Mammals > Digestive system... | reverse complement strand
GATGTCGCCACGGATGTTGGGACTCGTGGGACTGTAGTAGTTCATCACGTCAATCTCGTTGGTGTAGAACAGTGGCCAGCAGGTGGATGCCATGTCACGGCTGCCGGGAGCCAAGTCGCCACCGGCACCGTCATTGCCACGATAGAGCATCAACGGGTAGTTGGTCGATGTGCCGTCGGTTGCGGCATTGGAGTGGTGCGACAGGAACATGTCGTAGTTGCCCACTTCCACCTCCTCACAGATCTCCGACAGGGGACGGTTATAGATTTCTTCATCGGGAGCGCCTTTGACATAGGGATACGGACCGTTGAACCACCTTGACATGGTGATGTTCTCGGGTTTCACGCCCATGTTGATCAGTGTAGCACGGGTCTGGATGGATTTCCACAAGTTGGTATTACTCTCATAGAATCCATTGGTGTCGGGACGGCCTGTCTCGGGAAGGGCGGGATAGGGGATGGTCGCCATCGGGCGGTCATTGGGACCCCAGCTACCGTGACCGGGATTCAGGTAGATGCGCACTTCATCGGCTGTCTTAGCCTGCATGGTGCCTGCTGCCATGATGGCGGCTACGGCAAGTAATAAGATCTTTTTCATAGCAGTCATCATTTGGTTACGTTAATAATGTAAGCCTCGCCAGTGGGAGTGCTGAAGACAATCTTGCCGTCGGTGGCGTGAGGATACATGGCGATGGTTTCATCACCTGTAAGGGTCTGGGTGGTGCCGTCGAGTGTGGCGGCAACAATGGTCGATGCATAAATGAACTCGCCGTCATCAAGATCCATCATGCCCACGATGGTATTGTCGTCATACCACACTGGAGCGCGCATCTTGCCCACCTTGCGGGCATTGCTGCCGTCGAGGTCACACACATAGGCGCCGTGAGCGGCAACATAGTAGAGCACCTTGCTGCCGTCGGGCGACAGTGAGGGCCACATGTAGCTGAATTGGTCGCCGTTGGGTGACAGCTTGCGGGTCTTGCCATTGATGGTGATCATCAGCTGCCCCTTGTTGATGGAGAGAACAGGCAACTTCTGAGCTTTGGCAGTGCCGATGGCCTTGCTGCTGTACTTGCCCTTGTTTACGGCACCGGCGCTGGTGGCGTCAACGGCATAACCCTGCAAATCGCGGGTGGGCTTTACCAGCACCTGGCTCTCTCCGGTAGAGAGGTTGACACTCTTGAGTGTCGACAGACGCAGGTGCTTGTCATTGAAGGAACTCTCGCGGTAAACGACCGTCTGGCCGTCGGGAGAGATTTTCACGTTGTGGCCGGCACTTGGAGCATAGCTCAGTGTCTGGCTCTGACCACTCGTCAGGTCTAGCTTGGTGAGGCCCTGGTTGGTAGCACTCGTCAGCAGCAGGTAATCGCCCTGAGGGCTGATGGCTGCCACTGTTGCTTTTTCAGGCAGATTGACCTTGTTGACCGAGGTCACATTCAATACCTGTCCCATTGCACTCATCGAGATGCCTAACGCTAATGCGAAAAGAACTTTTCTCGTCATAAGGTAAAATGGTTTAAGTTAAACAATATAGTTATAAAAAAACGCGGTCCTTGTTGCAGTTTGTCTTACTATGGCAGCAAAATTAATCAAATTAATGTAAATAACAAATAAAAAACATTTAAAAATAAGGCCATGTAAAAAACAATTTGCGCCAAACCGGGATAACGGCTTGGCGCATGATGGTAATCAGTGGGAGTGGTGGCTTTCCCGCTCAATTATTTGAACAGGAACACGTCACTGATGGATTCTCTCCTGTTCACATGCTTGATGGTGTGGGCAAATAGTTTGTCCACACTCAGCACACGCACCTTGGAGCAGCGCTCGGTATCAAAGGGGATGCTGTCACTGATGACTAGCTCATCGAGACCGCTAGCCATTACTCGCTCGCTGGCGGGATCGCTCATCACGGCATGAGAAATGTAGGCGCGCACGCTGCGGGCACCGTTCTCCTTCATCAACGTGGCCGCCTTGCAGATGGTACCTGCAGTATCTACCATATCGTCGATGAGAATCACATCCTTGTCCTGCACATCGCCGATGATGGTCATGCTCTCGACTACATTGGCACGTTGACGGTGCTTGTGGCACAACACGAGAGGCGCATTGAAGTATTTAGCGTAGGAGTTGGCACGTTTGGCACCACCCACGTCGGGCGAGGCGATGACCATGTCTTGAAGGTTGAGTGACGCAATGTCGGGGACAAACATCGTCGATGCATACAGGTGATCAACCGGGATGTCAAAGAAGCCCTGAATCTGATCGGCATGCAAGTCCATCGTGATTAGGCGGTCGATGCCTGCGGCAATAAGCAGGTTGGCTACCAGCTTGGCGGCAATCGACACGCGAGGCTTGTCCTTACGGTCCTGCCGTGCCCATCCGAAGTATGGGATTACGGCAATCACCGACTGGGCCGAAGCACGCTTGGCGGCATCGATCATCAATAGCAGCTCCATCAGGTTCTCGCTGGCGTTGAACGTCGACTGAACCAAGTACACCTCAGCGCCGCGCACCGGCTCCTCATAGCATACTTCAAATTCTCCGTCTGCAAAGTGCAGGATGTTGAGTTTTCCTAGTTCCACGCCCAGTTCCTTTGCTATCTTCAGGGCGACATAGCGGGAGTTAGTACCCGAGAACACTTTCATTTCAGCCATAATGATTAACCATATAAATTTGTTTTTGCAAAGATAATCATTTTATATGTCACATTGCCCAATAAAACCAATTATTTTTCAGAAAAAAAACATCCAGTCGGCTGGACTGGATGTTAACATGCACATTATTAAATCAATGTATTGTAAATCTTCAATCGGGAATCACCGCTTGGACATCGGCTTTCTTGATGCTGGTGGTAATATTGCCATTCTCGGCATCGATGACGATGGTATCGCCGGCACTCGCTTCTTCACGCAGTAGCATCTCGCTCAACGGATCCTCGATTTCGCTCTGGATGGCGCGTTTCAATGGACGGGCTCCATACTGGATGTCAAAACCGCGGTCGGCGACCAGATTCTTGGCGGCATCGGTAATCTCGAGTTTCAGACCGTTCTCCTCAACGCGCTTGTAGAATGAGGCAAGCTCGATGTCCACAATCTTGAGGATGCAGTCGTGGTTCAGTGAGCCGAAGGTGACAATGTCGTCAACACGGTTCAGGAACTCGGGCGAGAACTGGCGGTTCAGCGCCTTGCGGATAACGGAATCGCTGCGCTCCTTGGTGAGCTCGCCGGTATTGAATCCCACACCCGAGCCGAAGTCCTTGAGTTCTCTCGTACCGATGTTTGAGGTCATGATGATGATGGTGTTCTTGAAATCAACCTTGCGGCCCAGGCCGTCGGTCAGATTACCCTCATCGAGCACTTGCAACAGCATGTTGAACACGTCGGGATGGGCTTTCTCGATCTCGTCGAGCAGGACTACGCTGTAGGGATGGCGGCGCACCTTCTCGGTTAACTGGCCGCCCTCCTCATAGCCCACATAGCCCGGAGGTGCACCCACGAGCCTGGAGACGTTGAATTTCTCCATATATTCGCTCATGTCAACTCTGATCAATGCATCATCACTGTTAAAGAGGAACTGAGCCAGTTTCTTGGCCAGCAAGGTCTTACCGACGCCAGTCGGTCCCAGGAACATAAATGAACCGATGGGACGCTTCGGGTCGCGCAAACCCGCACGGTTGCGGCGGATGCTGCGGGCAATCTTGTCGATGGCCTCATCCTGACCGATGACCTGCTTTTTCAACTCATCGGTCATTCCCAGCAGGCGGATGCCTTCGCTCTGGGCAATGCGCTGAGTGGGCACGCCTGTCATCATGGCAACGACCTCGGCGATATGACCCTCGGTAACCGTGACGCGGCGGCTGTCCAATTCCTTTTCCCATTCTTCCTTGGCTTCTTCCAGTTTGAGCTTGAGGCGTTCCTGCTGGTCGCGGTAGTTGGCTGCACTCTCAAAGTTCTGGGCTTGCACGGCCTTGAACTTGTTGGCCTGAGCCTCAGCAATCTGCTTCTCCAGGTCTTCTATTTCCTTGGGTGTATCCACCTTGGTGATATGCACTCGTGAACCTGCCTCATCCATGGCATCGATTGCCTTGTCGGGGAAGAAGCGGTCACTGATGTAGCGGTCGGTCAAGGTTACACATGCTTTTAAAGCCTCATCGGTGTAGTTCACACCGTGGTGCTTCTCGTACATCTCCTTGATGTTGTGCAGGATTTCAAGCGTCTGCTCGGGAGTCGTGGGCTCGACAAGCACTTTCTGGAAACGGCGTTCCAGGGCTCCGTCTTTCTCGATACTCTTGCGGTACTCGTCAAGGGTCGTGGCTCCGATGCACTGGAACTCTCCCCGTGCCAGAGCAGGCTTCAACAGGTTGGCAGCATCCATCGATCCGCTGGCGTTGCCGGCACCCACGATGTTGTGGATCTCGTCGATGAACATGATGACGTTTTTGTTGGCTGTCACTTCATCGATAACGGCTTTGAGACGTTCCTCAAACTGGCCACGGTACTTGGTACCAGCCACGATGGCTGCCATGTCAAGTGAGATAATGCGCTTGTCGAACAGTGTGCGGGCCACTTTGCGCTCAACGATGCGTTTGGCCAGCCCCTCGATGATGGCACTCTTTCCGACACCGGGCTCGCCGATCATTACCGGGTTGTTCTTCTTGCGGCGGCTCAGGATCTGTGCCAACCGTTCGATCTCCACCTCTCGGCCCACAACGGGGTCAAGACGGCCCTCGGCGGCCTCGCGGGTGATGTCCTTGCCATATTTATCAATGACCGGAGTGGTCGAATTGTCACCCCGACTGACATTTCGTCGCTGACGTGGCTCTCGATAGGAAGCGCTGCCAGCGTCTCCATCGCCAGTGTAACCGCCTCCGCCAGGCAGTTCCTCGTCGTCCTCTTCTTCGTCAGGGAAGTCGGCTCCTGCCATGGGAAGCGCAATGTTCTCTCTCCAGTGGTTTTGCTGGAGTCTATGCTGGTTGTTTATCATGTTGTGAAATTACAATTCTTTAGATTAAATGAAAAATGTGTCATTGGTTGTGTAGCAAACATCGTGCCAGCATGACTCCAGCTTAACTAGTCTTGTTGTGTCGCGTGACCTCTAGTCATTACCATTGACCATGATGTCAATGATGCGGGTCACGTCGGCGATACTGATTTCGCCGTCATTGTTCACGTCGGCCGCTTCTTGACTGACCACTGCATTCTCATGCCCCAGGATGTAGTCAATAAGGGCTGTCACGTCAGCAATGCTGATCTCGCCGTCACCGTTCACGTCACCGATGAGAGGCTCATCGCCATTACCCGTCAGGGTGACGTTCTGGATATTTGACCAGATGCTCTCGGTGCCATCGGTGTAAATGGCCTTTACCATATACTCATAGTAGCCGCCGTCAAGGGCTTGTACGGTATAGTGATCGGTGGCAATGCCGCTCACCAAGCGCCAGGTGGAATCACCTTCCTCGACAACTTCACGACGTGGACCGCTGGCAGTGAGGTCTCCATTGTAGATGTCAACGCTGTAGATATAATAGCGCTTCTTGCCTGCGGTCATGCTCAGCTTGATGTTTTCGCTGTTGCAACCTGTCAGCACGACGGTATAGTCGGCGGGTGTGTCGCTCAAGGGGATGGTTTGCTTGGCATCGCCACAAGACACGACAACCGAACTGCCGTCGCTCGCTCCGCTGGATGAGATCCAGTTCTTGGCATTAAACACGACAGTGACAGTGCCTCCTAATTGCAGTTTGGGGCTTACCAGATAACCGGCGGTGCTCGTCGTGCCCAGCTTCAATCCATGCCCTGCGGCAGTATAAACCTTGAATCCGGTCCAACCGGGATTGTCGGTATACTCATCAAGTGCCTCTCCGATGTCGGTATAGCCGTCGCTGTAGGCATTCACATTAGAGAAGTTTTCGCTCATCAGCATGGTGGCTCCAGACTCTTCATGGCGGCTCACCTTGAGCGTGTAGCTCGACACATTATCGACAGCGGTCCAGTCGGCACGGAACGAGGTGGCTTTTACTGCCGACTCGTCAACAGGTTGCATTACAGGCACTTCCTTGTCTATGGGGTCAACAGGCGTGCCTTCTCCGGTCCATGCCTCGTTTTGCTTGGTGCCCCAGATGTATTCTACCAGCTCGGGATGGTCAACAAAGGGGTTGCGGTTTCCTTGCTCTATATAGACAGCCTCGTTGCGGTTGATTTCCTTCTGGCTCACGGGGTCGGCACGGTGCCATTCCAGCAGCAGGCGCATGGACCAGTCCGAGAATGCCTTGTACTGATTGTGGCTATAATCGAGCTGGTCACAGCCCGGCCAGTTGCTCACGTCACTCTTGTAGCAAGTGACCATGTAGAAGTAAATGCGTGCAAAGTCGCCCTTGTATTCGTCATCAGGTTCAAACACTTTAGAGCTGTAGCCGTCGTAGGTGCTGGTGCCCAGTTTTCCCTTCATGGTCACGTTCATCTCAGGGTAAGTATAAGTGACTCCTCCTTCACACACGCCGTAAGGGTAGTTGCTGCGGCGCTGGTTGACAAAGGCGTCGGTTGGAATAAGCATTGTCAGGTCGGTAAACATGGGGGAGACCTCACCGCCGAACCAGCTCTTCGGGAACGAGTGCTCGCGGTTGATGCCTTCACCGACGTGGGATGCTCCTGCGACATGGTCCGACTGGTTGTTGTACTTGCAGTTGGAGTACATGTCGATATAGTAGCCGTCACTACCCAGGTCGGTCACGTCATAGGCCGTCCACATGTAGTCATAACCCAGAATGGTGTGGGTATAGACGATGGCTTCGAGGGCGGTCATCAGAGCCTCGTCTTGCTTGCCGATGGCATTGCTGTAATAGCCATTAGGAATTTCGCTCCATGCCGTCAGGCCGACAAGCATTGTCGCTAATAATGTGGTAATCTTTTTCATTGCTATTATTTTGATTGGTTTAACGATTCATATACAACGTCGAACAGCCTGCGGAATGCTTTCTCGTCGGCTAACGTCTGGCGGAACTCTTCCAGGCGTCGGGCGTTGTTGCCATGGGGAATCCACAACTTGAGGTAGCCGCCGTAGTCATATTTTTCACGCATGTGGGCCATCAGGCGCTGGTATTGTCCTTCACGGTCCAGTCCGGGTTCATGTCTCATGCCGTAGAGCAGGGCGCGGCGCACGATGGTGTCACTGTCGATGATACGGTCGGCCTCGGCCACGATGCGGCCATAGATGGTGCGGGGCTCGTGTCCGCTTGATGCGCGGTGGTCCTCGGCCGCATCGGCGATGGTGTTGATTTCTTCATCGTTAAACCATCGGTGCAACCGCTCGTCCTCGCGCACGATGCGGGCGCTGTCGGTGTGATGGTGCTCACGGCCGTTTACCAGACCCAGGTCGTGGTAGGCGGCAGCCACCAGTAGCAGGCACCGGTCAACCTCGGGGTAAAATCGTGCAAGATCCAGCGCTTGTGAGATTACCGTGTGTACATGGTCACGGTCATGTCCGGCGTCAAATCTATCGTAGCAAGGAACTATCTCACGCTCTATAAACTCCTGTATCTCCTCAATCTTCCTCATCGCTTTTAACACTCAGCGCTGCGGCGCAAAGTAAATAAAAACTAAACATTATACTCCATCTCTCGGCTATACTCGCCGTTGAGGATGGCAGCCAGTTGGTCACAGGTCTTGATGGTGGTCTGCACGTCACGTTTCAAGTTCTTCTGGTGGCGCAGACCGATGAGCCATGCCGGCAATCCAATGGGAAACAAGATGGCCATCACGGTGCCGACGGTTCTGTTAGCTGTCGGTTGATAGGTGAGCAGTTGCCTGATGACGGGGTAGTCCATCGTCTTGTTCAGCACCATCTGGTCACGGGTGTTGGAGAGATAGTCCACCACGCTGTCAACTTGCTCGGCAAGTGATTTGATGATGGCTTTGTCATAGCCTCGTTGCCAGTAGTCAATATAGCGCTGCCGGCCAGGATACTTGTCCAGGAATTGCTGGCAGGATGCCTTGAGGGCCTCGATTCTGGACATCGCCTCGCTGGTGATGACTTCATTGATGATGACTTCCTTGGCCTCCAGCTTGCGAGTCTGGTGCAGGCCGGTGAACCTGCGCAGGAAGTTGAGCCATGCGTCAGGATTGAATACGGCCGAATCGTTGACCGCCTTCTTGGTCAAGAAGATTCCCAGCGGCATCAGAATAGCTGAACTTAGCCACATTCCCTGCCACACTTCCCAGCGGCCGTCTCGGGCCAGCTTGTAGCCCATGTTGTCGATAATATAATATATAATGAACAGGATGACCGATACCACAATGGGCATACCGAGACCTCCCTTACGGATTATGGCGCCCAGCGGTGCTCCGATGAAGAAGAATATCAGGCAGGCCAGCGAGAGTGTGAATTTCTTCATCAACTCGATCTGGTGGCGACGGATGGTGTAGTTGTCATCATTGATGTTGTAGCCCTGGAACTGGGCGTCCTGCATGGCCGATGTCGTGTGCACCATCGCCTGATTGATGACCTGCTCTTGCTCGTGAATGGGCAACGATTCAACGAGTGCATTGAGGTCCACAGGCTTGTCCATTTTTACTTCGGGCACCTTCTCGACGGTAGATTGGCCATCATGGAAGACAGTGCGCTGCGGTGGAACACCGCACAGGGGCTGGTTGCGCATCTTGTTGACGATTAATGTAGCTGCCGAATCGACCTTAAGCCGCACCGAGTCGATGGTCTGTTGCAATTCACTGATGTTCTTGCCCACATACTGGGATTTCATGTTCTCATCATCCATGCGGGTAAAGTTGGCATCGTAGGGGATCATGATGACCTTGTCGTGGAATGTCTCGCGGCGATACAGGCTGCCGCTCATCCCGCTAATGCCTCCACCGGATTTCATTTCTTCATACCAGGACCCCTTGTAGAGCGTGAGCAGCAGGTGACGCTTGTCCTCGGTCATGCTCAGGCGGCCCGAGTCGGCAGCGACGATGCGGGGAAAAGTGGAGCCTTGGGACACGTCATAGATGAGCATCTGGTAAAGCATGTCACGCTCCTTGTCCTTGCGCTTGACATAGATGTTGTATCCTGGAATCTGACTATAGACGGTGCCCTCGGGAATGTCCAGGGTGGGGGACGTCTGGCGCATCGAGAATAGCAAGGTCCACATCTTGACCTGTGACCGTGGCAACGCATTGTTCATGAAGAAAAAGGCGCCGATGGCGACAAAGACCATCAGGATGCCGATGGGTTTCATGATCGTTGTCAGCGAGATACCTGATGATTTGAGGGCGGTCAGCTCGATGTGCTCGCCTAGGTCACCGAATGTCATCAATGCTGCCAGCAGGATACTCAACGGCAGGGCCAGCGGCAGCAGTGACAGGGCGGCATGGAAGAACAACTCGGCAATCAAGTCAATGCTTAATCCCTTGCCCACCAGCTCGTCGATATAGCGCCACAGGAACTGCATGATGACGATGAAAAGACAGATGCAGAAGGTCATCAAGAACCTGGGCAGGAATCTTGATAACATGAATGTGTATAGTCTCTTAATTCTCATCGTTACCTTGTGGTCGCAACCAAAAAACGCCGCAAATTTAGGCATAATTCCCGATTTATGAGTCAGTCGTGATAAAAAAGGTGCCATGACGGAGGTTTTTATTGACCTGAAGGCGACAATTGACATGACTGATTCTAATTGGGTTCAGTTGGCGACAGATAAAAACTATTCACGATAAATCTGCCATCTATTCGGTAAAATATTCTACCTTTGCAGTCCCGATGAGGCAAGAGTTGCGACATACAGTGTGTGTGCTCCTGGCGGTGCTGGTTCTGGTGCCCTGGGCTGCTGGCCAGCAGACTGCTGTGACCCAAATCACTGGTCTTGTGCGAGATTCTATCACCCGTGAGGGCATCCCGCTGGCTTCAATTGCTATGGAAGGTACCACCGAGGGCACCCTGGCGACCGAGAACGGCGGTTTCACGATCAACACACGGGCCGACTTCAGCGCTTTGCGGGTGACTGCGATGGGCTATACCCCTCGTGTCGTGCCCGTTAAGAAAGGGCAAGGGAGTGTCGTGCTCGTCGATCTGGTGCCCACAGGGGTTAAACTGGGTGAGGTGGTCGTGCGCAAGGTCAAGGAGCACTACAGCAAGAAGAACAATCCTGCCGTTGAGATGATCAAGAAGCTTAGGGCCAGGCGTGACGACAATGACCCTCAACGCTACGCCCACTATGGCTATACACAATATGAGCGGATGATGGTGGGGTTTGGCGACCTGGAACAAGTCGTCAAGAAGCCCGAAGACCAGCGATGGATTGACGAGTATGCCGACACATCGATGCTCACCGGCAAGCGGGTGCTGCCTTTTTCCATCAAGGAAACGGTTGCCCGTGACTACTACAGCCGTGATCCTCATGCCCACAAGCAAGTGATTATAGGCACGAGTAGTGCAGGCATCGACGAGCAGATAGACCAGACAAGCATCAAGCATGTGCTGGATGACTTCCTGGGCGAAGTCGATATCTTCCAGAATGACGTGGCCTTGCTCACCAATCGCTTCGTCAGTCCCCTGTCGCGCATTGCAGTAGATTTCTACAAGTTCTATTTGGGAGATACTGTGGTTGTCGACGGCGAGCGTTGTGCGGTGTTGAGCTTTGTCCCGTTCACCCCTCAGACGTTTGGCTTCTTGGGCCGCCTCTTTGTCTCTGTTGAGGACAGCACCATGTTTATCAAGCGGGTTTCTATGGGCGTGCCCCACGACATAAACCTCAACTATGTGGAACGCATGAGCATTGAGCAGGACTTTGAACGGGCGCCTAACGGTTCCAGGCTCAAGGTGCGCGACAACGTGGAAGTGAGCATGAAACTGATTTCTGGTTTGCCCGAGGTGTTCGCTCGTCGCGAGACCACTTACCGTGGTCACAATTTCGAGCGTCCTGAGGTTGGCGTCTTCAGCAACAAGGCTGAGCAGGCTATCAGTAGCAGCGCCCCCTTCATGCCCGATGAGTTCTGGCAGGAATACCGTCCGAAAGGGGTGCGCACGACTGCGACCACGATGGGAGGGCTGATGAAACGATTGAGGAGCTCCAAGTGGTTTTACTGGGTCGAGCAGGCGTTGCTGGCCTTGATCAACGGCTATATCCCGACAGCCAAAGTCAGCAAGGTGGATATCGGCCCCTTGAACACGACCATCAGCGGCAACTCGCTGGAAGGACTGCGGCTGCGCCTGGGCGGAATGACCAACGTCAACCTGAGCCGCCACTGGTTTGCCCGTGGCTATGTGGCTTATGGCTTCAGAGACAAGAAATTCAAGTATATGGGTTCGCTGGAGTATTCGCTTATCCCCAAAAAGGCGTTGGACCAGGAATTCCCGATTCACAGCCTGCGCCTGACCCATCGCTACGATGTGGACAAGTTGGGACAGCATTACCTGTATACCAATCAGGATAATGTCTTCCTTACACTCAGGCGACACAAGGACGTGAGGATGCAGTACCTGCGCACGACGCGCCTTGAATACCGCCGCGAGTGGTACAATCATTTCTCCATTGCATTGGGTTTTGAACACAACATCCACGAGGCAACCCGGTATGTGCCCTTCGTCTATAACGATGGCCGTTGCCGTCAGCGCTATACCGAAGCCGGCTTCACAGCACAGTTGCGCTTTGCCCCTGGTGAAACATTCTATCAGTCGCGTTCCTATCGCATTCCCATCAACATGGATGCTCCCATCATTACCTTGACCCACACCTATATGCCACGGGGATTCATGGGCAGCCTCCATGAGGTGAACAAGACACAGTTAGGACTCCAGAAGCGATTCTGGTTCTCGGCGTTCGGATATGCCGATGTCATCATCAAGGGCGAGAAGCTATGGAGCCAAGTGGCCTATCCCGACCTGTTGATGCCTAACGCCAACCTCTCGTACACCATCCAGCCCGAGAGCTATGCCTTGATGAAACCCATGGAGTTCATCAATGACCAGGCACTGTCCTGGGACTTGACCTATTGGGGCAACGGTGTGCTGATGAACAGATTGCCGCTCATCAGGCGGCTACGCCTGCGCGAGGTGATTTCCCTGCGTGGCGTTTGGGGCAGCCTCAGCGACAAGAACAACCCATCGACGGGCAGCGGCGTGTTTGCATTCCCTGTTGACGCCCTATGTCAGCCAATGGGCAACACGCCTTATATGGAAGCGGGTGTAGGCTTGGATAACATACTCACCGTGCTGCGCATCGACTACGTGTGGCGTCTCACTTACCGTGACAACGCCGGCACCGACCGCCGGGGTATCCGCTTCCAGCTCCACTTCAACTTCTAGTTAGGCCGCCTTGTTAATAACTTTTTTTTTGCGGGTGGAAAATTTGGTGTAATTTTACACTCCCAAGTTTTCAAGCGATAGTGACAAAACTCACAACTTAAAACTTACAACTTACAACTCACAACTCACAACTCTTAGCTCACAAAATGATACCATTTGTACATCTTCACGTACACTCACAATATTCTATCCTTGACGGTATGTCGCCTGTTAAGGCGTTGGTTGATAAGGCGATAGCCGATGGCATGCGCGGCCTAGCGATTACCGACCATGGCAACATGTATGGCATAAAGGAGTTCCATGACTATGTGGCCAAGAAGAACAAGGGGCTTGCCGACGAGGACAAGTTCAAGCCGATCTTCGGCTGTGAGGTCTATGTGGCCAACAGTAACCGTCATGACCGCAGCGACAAGCGCGACAAGGGCAATCACTTGATCTTGTTGGCCAAGAACCTGAAAGGATACAAGAACCTGATAAAGATCGTGTCCCACGCTTGGACCGAGGGCATGTATTATCATCCCCGCACCGACCACAGTGAGCTCGAGAAGTATCATGAGGGCATCATCTGCTGCTCGGCGTGCCTGGGCGGTGAGGTGCCTCAACTCATCATGGGAGGACAGATGAATCAGGCTCGTGAGGTGATCAAGTGGTTCAAAGGGGTGTTTGGTGATGACTATTACCTGGAGCTCCAGCGCCACAAGGCCACCGTGCCCAATGCCAACCACGAGACCTACGAGAAGCAGTGTCTGGTGAACGACGCATTGATGCAATATGCCCGTGAGCTTGACATCAAGCTGATCTGTACCAACGATTCCCACTTCGTCAATGAAGAGGATGCCGATGCCCACGAACGTCTCATCTGCGTGTCAACAGGCAAAACGCTTAAGGAGGAGACCTCAATGAGCTACAGCAAGCAGGAGTGGTTCAAGACCCAGGAGGAGATGAATGAGGTGTTTGCCGATGTTCCTGAAGCCCTGCAGAATACCAACGAGATTTTAAGCAAAGTCGAGATATACAGCATTGACCACGCTCCCATTCTGCCCGATTTCCCGTTGCCCGACGGTTTCAAGGACGAGGACGACTACCTGCGTTATCTGGTATATGAAGGAGCTAAGGAACGCTGGCCCGACCTTGACGATGAGCACCGCGAGCGCATCGACTTTGAGCTGGAAACGATCAAGAACATGGGTTTCCCCGGCTACTTCCTCATTGTGCAGGACTACATCAGGATGGCACCCAAATTGGGCTGCTCGGTGGGTCCCGGCCGTGGTTCTGCCGCAGGATCGGCTGTAGCCTATTGCCTGGGCATCACCAAGATCGACCCGATGAAGTATGACCTGCTGTTTGAGCGTTTCCTTAATCCGGACCGCATCTCGCTGCCCGATATCGACACCGACTTTGACGATGACGGTCGAGCCGCTGTACTCAACTATGTAACAGAGAAATACGGTGCCGAGAAGGTGGCTCATATTGTCACCTATGGCACTATGGCTGCCAAGAGCGCCATCAAGGACGTGGCTCGCGTGGAGGACCTGCCGCTGGCCGAGAGTAATCGCCTGGCCAAATTCATCCCCTCGTCTCCCAACGAGATGCCCGAGGGCAAGAACGGCAAGAAACCCAAGATTACCGTCAAGAACTGCCTGGAATGCTTCGATGACTTCAAGGCCGAACTCGATAATCCTGACCCGCGAGTGGGCGAGACCATCCGCTTTGCCGAGAAACTTGAGGGCAGTGTGCGCAGCACCGGTGTCCATGCCTGTGGCGTCATTATCGGTCGCGACGACATCACCGACTGGGTGCCCGTGAGCACCGCAACCGACAGTGACGGTGAGCGCATTATCGTTACCCAGTATGAGGGTGGCGTGATTGAGAGCACGGGGTTGATCAAGATGGACTTCCTGGGCTTGAAAAACCTCTCCATCATTAAGGAAGCGTTGACCAATATCAAGATTAACCACGGCATTGATATTGATATTGAGAAAATACCTATTGACGATCCTAAGACCTACGCACTCTATTGCAAAGGCCAGACGGCCGGAACATTCCAGTTTGAGTCGGCAGGTATGCAGAAGTATCTCATCGAGTTGCATCCCACCTGTTTTGAGGACTTGATTGCCATGAATGCCCTGTATCGCCCGGGTCCCATGGATTACATTCCATCGTTCATCAACCGCAAGCAGGGCAGGGAGGAAATCAAGTATGACATTCCCTGCATGGAACAATACCTCAAGGAGACATACGGCATCACCGTCTATCAAGAGCAGGTCATGCTGCTGTCAAGGCAGCTGGCTGGCTTCACGCGAGGCCAGAGTGACACGCTGCGCAAGGCCATGGGTAAGAAACAGATCGACAAGATGAACGAGCTCGAGGCTCTGTTCTATGAAGGCGGTGAAAAGAATGGCCATGACAAGAAGGTGCTCAACAAGATATGGGAAGACTGGAAGAAATTTGCTTCCTATGCCTTCAACAAGTCACACGCCACTTGCTACAGCTGGGTAGCCTATCAAACGGCTTACCTGAAGGCCAATTATCCCAGTGAGTACATGGCCGCCGTCTTGAGCAGTAACCTCAACGACGTGGATAAGCTCTCCAAATACATGGACGAGTGCCGCTCGATGGGTATCGAGGTGCTTGGCCCCAACATCAACGAGAGTTACAAGAACTTCAGCGCTACCAAGGACGGCCGCATCCGCTTCGGACTGGCCGGCATTAAAGGCGTTGGCGTGAGCTGCGTTGAAGCCATCGTCGATGAGCGTGCCAAGAACGGCAATTATAAGGATATCTTTGATTTTGTGCAACGCATCAACCAGGGAGCCTGCAACCGCAAGGCGCTGGAATCGATGGCCCTGGCGGGTGTCTTTGATGACTTCAAGGAAATCAAGCGCGAAGATTTCTTCGAGACCAATCCTCGTGGTGAGGTCTTCAGCGATGTCCTCATGCGCTTCGGTCAACGCTACCAGATCAGCCAGCATGAGATGCAGAATTCCCTGTTTGGCGCATTCGGAGCTATCGAGGTCGCCACACCGCCCATTCCCAATGCCGAGCCCTGGTCACCGCTTGAACGACTGAACCGCGAACGCGATCTGGTGGGTATGTACCTCTCGGCTCATCCTCTTGACCCATATTACATGGAGGTGACCTATGGCTGCGACACGCCGCTTGCCGAGGTGAAGAACCATGCCGGACAGATCGATAAGGACCTGACGATGGCAGGCCTCGTTGTTGATTTCCAGATCAAGATGGGCAAGAAGAACAACCAGTTTGGCATTCTCAAGATTGAGGACTACAGTGGCACGTTCGAGTTCATGCTCTTTGGCAACAAGTTTGTTGAATACCGCAACTTCGGTGTCCCTGGCTTTGCTGTAGTCGTCCATGGCGCCTATGAGAAGGGTTATAATGACGTTGTGCGTTTCAATGTGCGCTCAATCGACCTGCTGGAGAACCTCAAGGGCAAAATGGTGAAGAATCTTGTCATTTCAATCAATGACGAGGATCTGCTCAACGTGGATTTCTTGAGGCAGTACCTCGGTGCCGAAGGTGATAATTGCTGTGAACTCTATTTCAGACTGAAAGACCAGATCAGCGGTAACCATGTCATGTTGCGCTCCAAGCAACTCATTGCGGTGGACAAGCACCTCATGGATGCCCTGCGCGAGGCTGGAATCAAGTTTAAAGTGAATGCAAGAGTGTGACAAAGTGTCACTTGGCATTATATTTGCTTAACCAGAATCAGAATAATAATTATTACTATCAACCAACTTAAACAAGACAAGAAAAAATGGCTACAGTTATTAACGACGCTAATTACAAGGAATTATTGGAATCGGGCAAACCCGTGGTAATCGACTTCTGGGCTCCCTGGTGTGGTCCCTGCCGCAGCGTTGCACCCATTGTCGAGGACCTGGCAACAGAATATGAGGGTCGTGTTATCATCGGCAAGTATAATGTTGATGACGACTCCGATCTGGGTGTGGAATATGGCATCCGCAGTATCCCGACACTGCTGTTCTTTAAGGATGGCAAGATGGTTGAAAAGCATGTGGGCACCATTACACGCGACGCCCTTGTCGGCAAAATCGAGGCAATGCTTTAATCCGCAGCCCTATTACCATAAACGGTAATTATGCTAACAAAAGCAGCTGAATAGTTTGAGTGATCA
>Ga0310694_10003095_pt1 | contig 16459 bp, 1 predicted proteins | sample 174DNAGHGhighgp2_FD_203884 | JGI IMG/M metagenome (GOLD analysis project Ga0310694, IMG submission 203884) | Sheep rumen microbial communities from Palmerston North, Manawatu-Wanganui, New Zealand - 1742 DNA GHGhigh gp2 (v2) (version 2) | ecosystem: Host-associated > Mammals > Digestive system >... | reverse complement strand
TAGATAATATTAATAGTAGTTTAGATTCTAATTTATCTATAGATGAAATTTTTGAATATAATGATAAATTACAAGCTTGGGTATATAGTCAAGAAGGTATTAAGAATACAGTTGAGGCCGCGAAAAAAGAAGCTGAAAAGGCCGGAAAAGATAATGAAGATACTCAAAAAATATTAGAAAAAACTATTGGAGAGTCTTTCTTAGGTGATATTGATTTATCTTCTTTTATTAGTGATAACTTAGATAAAACAAGTCAACAATGGACAAAAATACAAAGTGCAATTAATGCTTATAATATTGCTATAAAACAAGTTGGTGGACAGACTATTCAAACAGCTGAAGCTTTATATTCAGCATTAAGTGAAGGCGGTAATATTGCAATTGAAGCGGCAAAAGCATTAGCCGAAGCTGGCGGTCAAGATTTTAATACTGAGGATGCAAAAACTGCTTATATGGCAGAAGTTAATAAATTAAAATCTGCGTCTGAAATAATTAGTAATATGACAGTTGGCTCTGTAGTAGATAATTCAATTGTATCAATGCTTTCTGAAATAAAAGGATATCGTTTTACATACACTGGTGAAGGTTTATGGGTGACAGAAGCAATTGGTTCTGTTGCAGCAGCTTTATTAGAAGCATATAATGAAATTGCATCTGAAACTAGTGAAGCAACTATTGAAGATATTAATGCGGCTGGTGCGAAGTATTATACTGCATTAGATAATGAGAATGGTACTGTTGATGCTATTTCTGCGCTTAAAAATGCAATGAATATGTCTTATGACGATTTAGGTAAATTATTTGCCTCGAAAGGACAAGATATGGTTGCATTATTAGGTGAAAATCTTGAAAAAGCTGCAGACTATGGTCTTGAGCGTAATTTTGATGGTACTGTAAAAATTAAGAATTTTGATACTCTTGCTTCAACAATGGGATGGGATCCTGAATCTCCAGAATATCTTGAAGCATTAAGTCAATATCATGATTCATTAATTACTTATAATAAACGAGTTAGTGATAGTATTAAAGATGAATTTGGAAAATTAACTTCTACTAATATTGGTGATGAAATTAATTTAACTTATTTAGTTAAAGCTTTTGGCGAAAATACAGATAAATTAGCTTCTTTACTTGGCGTTGATCCAGAAGACTTAACAGATGGAATTGTGACGGCGACAAAAGATACTGCTTCAAAAGCTGTTTCAATTATGGCAAAAATTATTGAAAATCAAGGTTCTATTGAAGGAATTGATTTAGAGGGATTAAGCTTAGATGAAATTTGGACTACTTATAGTGAAATTATAAAAAATGCTCAATCAGAAATTAGTTCTGCTCAATCAACTTCAATTTTAAGTTCTCAAACGGCAGCTTTATTAGTATCTTATGATAGTGCTTGGTCTGATAAATTAAGTAGTGATGGAACTATAGTTTTAAGTTCTGTAGAAGAGTATATTCAAGCTGCGTCTGATATTTATCAAACTGTAAAAGAATCTTTTGATAATCATAAGACTGATTTAGCTACTTTAAATAATTCTTTTGCTAATTTAATCAAAGCGAACAATTCACAAGACAGTGCTGTAAATTCAATGCTTTCTTCCGCGGCAAATTTATCTGTAGATACTTTAAATAACTTTGCAACTGGAATGGGTCGCGAATTAGAAGATTTTATAGACGAATCTGGCAAACCTTTATTAGATAGTATAAAACGTGTTGGTATAGATAGTTATCAAGTAACTAATTGGCAAGATTATATTGCAGAATTACAAAATAAATTAGGAATTAGTATAGATAATACAACTCAAGATTATATTAATGCTTATATAGCTTGGTTAGATAGTGAAGCAAATGTTGCTCCTGATGCCGAAGAAGCATTAATGACTTCCTTAATTCCAAATCTAGAAAAGTTATCTTATGCAGAAATTGGTCAAATTGCTAAAACTTTTGAAATGACTGTAGAACAAGTTTTAGCTTTAGTTGAAAATAACGGGGATAATACTTTTAATGCGAAAGATTTATTAAATGTCTTACCAATTGATAAAACTAATGAAGAATTCGCGCGAGCATTATCAACTCAATTACAATCAGTAACTTCTAATATGACTTCTGCTATGGTTGCTTTTGTTGAAGCTGGAGCAGATGGTAAAAGAACTGATTTAGATATTAGTAATTTAAAAAATGCTATTTCTGATTTTGAAAAAGGAATGCAAGCGCTAGGACAGAGTGTTTCTGTTCAAAATATTGGTTTAGCACTAGTTCAAGGTGGCGAAGCTGCTGTTGCGGCGGCTGAACAAATTGCAGCGCTTTCTGGACAAGAATTATCTGCTTCTGACGTAGCAACTTTATATCAAGGCCAAGTTAGTAAATTAGTTAATGCTGTTGACACTGTTATAGCACAACCTGGTGAAATTGTTGATGCAGTTACTGCTTCATTAATTGGTTTTGATAATGTTAATGAAATAGGTGAAACTGGTCAGTATGTAGTTGAAACTGCTGCTAATTTGTATGAAGCTTATAATAAATTGCTACAACGTATGGTCGCAACTGGTGAAGCTACTTTAGCAGATTTAAATAAAGTTGCCGCCTTAAAGTTAGAAAATCGTAAAACTGGAGACAGTAAAGCTTCAGAGCAATATATTATAGACGCTCTTGGTGATGCAGCAAATATGACTTATACTCGTTTTGGTGAATTACTTACTAGTGCGGGTTATAGATTATCTGAGACATTAGTTAAAGATTGGAGCGAAGCTGGAATAATTAAAGATTTTGGCGGTTCAAAAATGGCAATTACTGATTTTAGTAAATTTGCTGATGTTATGGGATGGGAAGCAGATAGTGAAGAATATACTAGCGCTTTTAAAACTTATAACGATTCTTTAATTGATATGAATCGTCAAGCTGAACGTAATATTCTTGAAGAAGTTTCTAATATTGGAGGAGCTAAAGGTGGCGACTGGATTAATCTTACTCAAATAATGGATAAGATGCGAAAAGGATTCGCGACATTAGCTGACAATTCTGATGCTCCTTCTTTTGAAGTAATTAGCCAAGCTTTAAGTGCTTCATTAACACAATATGGAGCAAAAATTGAAAATGGAATTTTAAAATTAGATGAAGATGCTAATATTCCAATGGTTTTCCAAACAATTGCTGATAATGTTATTAATTATGGAGAACTTTCTGCTAATGAAACTGCTCAATTATTAGATACCATAAAAAGTGTTCTAGAAAATTATGCTAATTTGATAAGTAGCGGAATAGAAGGAACTCTTGATAATACTGGAGCAGAACAGTTAAAACAATTTGCTTCTGGTTTTGGAATAAAAGACCTTACTTTTTCTGAAACAGCGAAAGGCTTGAAAGTTTCTACTACTCAAGCTTATAAATTATATCAAGCAATTAAAAAGATAGATGCTTTACAGGGAAATATAGTTTTTGATAAATTAGCAGAATCTTTACGAGCAGATAAAGGTGGAGATTTTTCTAGTGCTTCAAAAACTATGGCTGCGGTTGCTCGTGTTGAACAGCAAATTGAAAAAAATCAACAAAAAGTAAATGAAGCTCGCGAAAAAGGAATGGGATTAAGTTTCCAAGAATGGCAGTTATTAGAAAAACAAAATGCCAAATTAAGAGAAAAGAAATCTTTATATGAAGATATTCAAAAAGAAATGGCTTTTTCTAATATGGATAATCCTGAATCTTTTAATTTTATGGATCAAGATTTACCAAAAGCTATGCAAGGACCAATTAATTATTGGGACTCTGTTGGCAAAGCTTTTTCCGCGATGAATGAAGCTGGCCAAACTGGCAAAATGGCTATTCAAGATTTTTACAATATTGTAAACGAAATGAATAATTTAATAGCTCTTACCGGTAATGAATTAGTTTTAGCTGGAGTTACTTTAGATGGTTCGGCAGAATCTGCTGCTGCTTTAATCCAAAAAGGCATGGGTTCTCTTACAAATATTGACGGTAAGGGTGTTAAAGTTAATCTTGAAAATTTAGGTATTGATTTTGTTTCTGGAGCAGAAGGAGCTAAAAATAATTTTCATAGTGGCGTTCAAGCTTTAGCTAAATCACAGGTTGAAATGTTAGACGCAGCAATTAAAGTTCTTGAAATTGTTGTCGCAATGGAAAATCTTGGCAATATTGATGTTGATGGAAATAATGTTTTTAGTATTGGAGACATTTTTAAATTGGACTCTGAAGGAAATCCATTACCAGAATATACAAAAGAATATGAAACTTTTGCGGAAGATTTATTAAAACAAGCTAAGACTAATGAAGATATAAATGAAGCTTTAGAAGCAGTAAAAATTAATGGTATTACAATGAAAGAATTGCTCCAAGACGCTGCGGATGGAATGAAAGATGTAAATCTTTCTGAACAGGAATATTTCGCGGTTATGGACGCTTTTGTAAAAGCCGCTCAAAGTGGAGATTGGGATTTAGATAATATTTTTGAAAGTGTAAAAGATATTATTAATTCTTCTTTCCCAGATGGTATGACCGTCGATGTTGGAGATAAAACTTTTGTTATTTCTGGCGGTACTGTTGGCGTTATTGATTGGAATGATTCGGGAACTCAAGAAGCTATAAAGATTTTTGAAGGAAAAGTAGAAGATTCCAAACAAGCGGTTATTGATAGTGTAACTAAATACCAAAATAATACTGGTGATCAAGTTGATGTAATAGTTGGATTAGCTGTAAATGGAGAAATTGATATTAATGTTGACGAAGAAGGAAATATTACAGTTAAAGGACCAAATGGAAAAGAATTTGACCCAAATAGTAATATTGGAGCTTATTTAATTGCTGAAGCCGCAATGAAAGCAAAAGGTATTGAACCTCCATTTTCATGGTCTTGGACAGAAGAAAATGGTGGTCAAGCTAAAACAACTATTAAAGTTGGAACAGAAGAAAGAATTGTTTTCACAGATTCAAAAGGAAATGTTTGGTATCATTCTGAAAGAACTGGGCAAGATTATAATTCAGAACAAGCTTTAATTGATGCAGAAGTTGCGCAATTACAACAAAAAATGGCTTCCGCGGGTCCAGCGGGTACAGAACTTTCTTATGGAGAAGCTTATGAATTATTGTATCATGTACCATTTAAAGTAAATACTTCTGTAGAAATAGATTTTAATGATGAGCAAGCTGTTGAAAAAGCTAAACAATTATTAGAAGAAAATAAACAAAATATTATTGATAAACTAAATGATAGTGATAATAAAGATTTTACTTATATCCATAATCAAAATGGAACAATTACTTTCAATATGAATGGAGTTACTGCTACTGTAAAAGATACTGGGAATTTAGAAAATGATTTAAATTCTGCTCTTAATGGCGTAGCAACAAAACTTCAATATAATGATTTAGTAACTGGAATACAAACAGGAATAGAAAATGCTTTTTCTGGAGACGTTGTTAGCACAGCTCTTACTAATGCTCTTTCTGCTGCTTTATCAGGAACTAAAGAGATTCCTGTTGGAGAAGATACTCAACCAGATGTTACTGGTCTCTCTTTTAATGCTAAAGATCCAAAAATTGCTCAAATTAGTGGTACTCCAACATATGAAGGAACTGGCGAAGGTATTACTCCTCCAGAAATATCTGGTGTTGAATTAATTGTTAAAGACCCAATTATTAAGCAGATTAGTGGTACGCCCACTATGAATGGAGGAGATGGAGAAAATATTACTCCACCAGAAATTTCTGGAATTGAATTAATTGCTAAAGACCCTGTAATTAAACAAATTACTGGAACACCTACAATTAGTAATGGAGAAGAAAATGTAACTCCTCCAGAAATTCCTTCTATGGAAGCTACTGTAACCAATTTAAATATTACAAAAGTTAGTGGAGCAAAATATCAAGCAGGAGAAGATATTGAAGCGCCTAAAATTCCAACTTTAGATGGTGAAGTAACTACACTTAATGTAACTCCTTCTTCTTCTCCTGTAATAAAAACAGAAGGATTAAAACCATCAGAGATTACTTCTCCTCTAGAAGCCAACGCATCAACAGTAAACGCAACTCCTTCAGCCGCACCAACAATAAAAACAGAAGGACTTCAACCTTCTACAATTGGTACTTTAGAAGCAACAGTTACTAATGTTAATGCTACTGCCGAAGGCGTAGATGTCACTTCTATTGGTGAACAAATCGTCAACGGAATTCAAACTTATTTAGATTCAAATCCTGTAAAACCAAAAGTTAGTTCTAGTAGTGGTGGAGAAGAGCCAAAGCCATCATCTAAAGGTAATAAATCAGAAACTCCAGAGAGTACAACTACTGTTATTACAGTAACAGCAGATGATTCCGCGGCTCAACAAACTCTTACAGCATTAAAAACTTCAATCGAAGAAAAAGGAACTAAACCTGTTGATGCTGATACAACCACAGCTGATACATCTATCTCCACTTTAGATACCAATGCGGAAGCCGAAAAAACTAAAACAATAAAAGCCGATACTTCTTCCGCAGATACATCTGTTTCTACTTTAGATACTAATGCAAAAGCTGAGCAAACTAAACCGATAAAAGCAGATACTTCTTCTGCTTTACAAAAAGTTAAAGATTTAAATGATAAAGCTGAAGAAAGTGCAAGTAAAACTGTTAAAGTAAGTATTGATTTCCCAAGTAATTGGAAAGATTTAACTAAAACTGAAACAAAAGTTATTAAAATAAGAGAAGAAAAAACAACTGGTACTCCTTCTGCTAAAGGTAATGTAGCTTTATCTAAAGGAACAGTTAATAATTCTAAGGGAAAAGCTTATTCTAGTGGAAACACTTTAATGGGAGAACTTGGTCCAGAATTAGTTGTTTCTAATGGTAGTTACTATTTAGTTGGTGTAAATGGACCAGAAATGGTAAATTTAGCTCCTGATGCTATAGTATTTAATCATATTCAAACACGACAATTAATGGCTAATGGTAAAACTGGAACTCATGGAACTCCAATTACTAATGAGAAAAAAGCAACTTCTTTTGCTACAGGTAATTTTACTGGTCCCGCAATGGCAAGCGCATCAGAAGCCCTCGCAATTTTAAAACAACTAAAAGCAATGTGGCAATCTTTACTTGGCGCTTCACTCGCTGATATGGGCGGTAATGCCGGCCGTGGAGGCGGTGGCGGAGGCGGCGGAGGCGGTAATGATGATAAAGAAAAATATTACGCCGGAATCGCTAATAACGTTAATCGTTGGTATAATTATTTAGTAAGAATAGAAGAGCTTCAAAGAAATATTAATACTTTAGCTAAAGAATATTCTGTTTTAGAAAATAATAATGCTTCTCAAAAAGATAGATTAAAAAATCTTCAAAAACAATATAAAATAACGAAAGAAGATCAAAAATTTAGGCAAGCTTATGTAGATGAACAAAAACAATCTAGAGAAAGTTTAGCAAAAGTATTAAATAATGGTTTATTTGGAGCTTTTTATGCTGCGGACGCAAAAACTGGTAAAATAGCTTTAAGAAATGATTATAGTTTTATTAATTATGCTAGACAAAATGGTAAAAAACGTCAATTAGTTAAAGGTATTAAAGACGATAAAGTTATTAAAGGTAAAACTATTACAAGACAATATTCTGATGAAGAATTAAGAGCTATTGGTGGACAAGAATTTGATAAGAAAACTTCTGGGAAAAAAGCATCAATAAAAAAGAAAATAGAAACAAAAGATTATAAAAAATTAAATAAAAAAGAAAAACAAATGTATGAAGAAGTAAAGGATAAAAAGGGAAATGTAAAAGGTTATAAACTAAAAGATGATGCTAGAGATATCTATGCTGAGCAATATCGAAAAAATAATAAAAAAGGTAAAAAAGAAATTACAATAACTAGAGATATCCGTACTGGTCTTGATTTTGCCGCAGAATTAAATGCTACAGATGAAGCAGGGAATTTAGTTCATGATGCTAAAGATCAAATTGCTTTAATTAAAGAAATGGGTTATTGGAAAGCAGATTTAGTTAAAGGTCTTGATACAGATGAAGAAGGCTGGGAAACAACTGCTGTTCAAAGGTTTTTTGATACAATTGAAAATGGCAAAGAAGAATTTGAAGGATTAACTGATTCTATTGAAGAGCAAGAAGAAGCCATTCTTGATGATACTTTAACATTACAAGAAATAAATAAACAAATTAAAGAACTTATGACTCCGGTTGCTGGTGTAACAGAACAAATTGATAAGTGGCATAATAAATTACAAGAAGTTGAAAAAACTCACGAAAAGATTAATGATTTAGCTAAAGAATATGAATTATTACAAAAAGATGGGGCAGCGAATGGTGAAAAACAATATAATAATATTCAAGATCAAATCGCAGCTACAAAAACTTTAATTGCGCAAAATGAGAAATTGGCTGTAGAGCGTAGAGCAGAGTCCGCACAAACTTATGATTCTCTTTCTGAAGGGATGAAGCAATTTTTTAAAGTAAATGATGAAGGATATGTAGAAGGTTATAATGATGAACGTAAAAAAATTAAAGTTAATTATACACGTTCAGCAGATATGGAAAGAAATGAAGAAGGATATATTGTAGATAAAGAAGGACAATATATCGGTTCGGATCATAAATTACACGATTCTGCAGGTAATATAGTTGAAAATGGCCAATTTGGAATGATTGATACTAAAAATCGTAAAAAAGCTAGAGCAACTTTTGAAGGAACTTTACCGGAAATTATAAATTCTTTAACTAAGCAAGATTCAACTGGTGAAGTTGCTTTTACTGCTGAAGAACAATTTCAGATTCTTGAACAACTTGGCCTTGGAGATTATATGCTTTATGGCGAAAATGGTGAAAGATTATATGATGATTTAGGCTCAATTACTCCAGATCAAATGAAAAGCGCTGTTGAAGTCGCTATTAAACGTATTCAAGATATTTGTAATAATATTGATGAAAACAATTCTGAAGCTACAAAATTAGAAAATGAAAACGCAGATTTATTAGCACAAGCAACTGATTTAGTTCAAAAAATAGTAGATAATCAAACAGAATTAGAAAATAAAGTTTTACAAGCTGTTGAAGATTTACGTCAGACAGAAATTGATAATGCTCAAGAAGAAAGAGATGCGTTTGAAAAGGCTACTACTAATTATATTGAAGGTTTAAACAATCAATTACAAAAAGAAAGAGATATGTATTCAAATCAGGAAAATCAAAATGAAATTGCTAAACTTCAGCGTCAAATTAGTATTTTACAACGTTCTGGTGGTTCTAACAGTCAAATTCAAAGTTTACAAGAGCAATTAACTTCTAAACAACAAGAATCTTATTTTGATCAAAGACAAGAGCAAATTGATGCCGCGCAAGAAGCTGCTAATTTACAGTTAGAAAAAATGGATCATCAAATTGAAATTATGACAGAAACCTTAGAGTATGAAAAAGAAAATGGATTATTATGGAGAGATGTTTATAATGTTATGGCTAATAGCCCAGCAGAAATATCATCTTTCTTAACTGAAAACACAAATAGTTATAAAGAATTTTCACAATTACAGCTTAAAGAACAAATAGATAAAGATTTAGAAAATGCTCAAATGTATGTTCAATCTGTCAGAGATGGTTTTAATGCTTCTAATGCGGTTGAAAAAACGTATGAAGATTTAAAAGCTGAACGAGATAAAGTTAGAAATGAAACTCTTGCTAGTATAAAAGACGCTGGAGAGGCTTCTAAAGCTTTAATGGAAAAAGAAATTATAGGTGATGAAGAAGAAGAGGAAAAAGAAGAGCAAAATCAAAAAGAACAAGCATCAGAAGCTGAAAAACAACTTATTGCTACTGGTAATGTAGAAAAGGCCGTTATTGCTGGTACTGGAGAAGAGGGAATTATTCCTACAACAGTTAATAATGCGTCAACTAATACAAATACACAGCTTAAAGATACAAATACTGACATTATAAATAAAATTAAAAAAGTAAAAGAACCAATAAGTAAAACTCTTGTTAAAACAGAAGAAATTAAAAAATATGTAAAGAAATTCCAAGAACAAAATAGATTTAATGGTTCTCTTTCTCTTTCAGAAAAATCTGGTTCTATTAGTTTAAAGCGTTATAAAACTGGTGGTTTAAACACTCAAACTGGTTTAGCTTGGTTAGATGGTACTCCATCAAAGCCGGAATATGTACTAAGTGCTGAGCAAACTGAAATGCTTAAAAATATTTTATTAAGTTCTAGTTCAGGTTTAAACACAACATTAAATAGCTTATATTCTACTATTGGAAATACGGCTAATGGAAATACTTATAGTTCAATAGAAGATACTGAAAAAATTGAAATTAATGGAGTTAATATTAACGTAAGTGTTCCATCTATTTCTAGTGATTATGATGCGCGCAAAGTCGGTGAAATTGCTATGAATGAGATGTTAAGAATTGCTCAAAAAACTGGAACACGTAGTTTATCAAGGAGGTAATGGATATGGCCAATTTAATTGGTAGAGAAATTTTATCAAACGATATAAAACAGACACAAGTTTATTTAGCAACTCATGATGGGGTAGGCAATAGTCTACCCTACATGAGTCGTTCTTTTATTAGTTTTACTTATGGTGGTAAAGCTATTGAAGATTTTGGTTTAATTGTTACTTATGGTGGAGATAGGTTAGAACAAGATGCTTATGCCTCTTTTTCTGATTCTATAGAAACATATGAGACTTTTAATGGTCAAATTTATTGGGGAAGCCATTTTGAAGCAGGAAAATTAGAATTAACTTTAGCTACAGATAGTATGACAGAACAGCAATTAAATGATTTTAAAGAATGGTTTCAACCTGGAAAAATTAGAGAATTAATTTTATCAGAAAGACCAAATCGAGCAATTCTCGCGCGAATATCTGCGGCTCCAAGTTTATCTATTTTACCATTTGAAGAAAAAACTAGTATAAAAATAAAAGGGATTGATTATCAAACTAGTACAAGTATTTATAAAGGAGAAATTAAATTAGCTTTTGTAATGGATGAACCATATTGGAAAGCAAAATTAAATTATATGCCTTCTTATGTAAATAAAAAAACTTTGGAAAAATTAGAAGAAAGTGATATTAATCCTTATAAAATTTTTACTCAAGAAGATAAAGATATGTTAAAAATTATGCTAGAAGATGGTATACCACATCAATCATTATTAAATGAGACAATGTTTTTGGGTGGAAATATTTTAGTACAAGCTGGCGCGATTGTTGGTCAAAGTAATGTTAATCATGCGCGTCTAGGTTTGATTTCTTTAGAATCAGAAGGCTTATCTGTTAATTCAGGTTCTCCAAAATATTTATTTTATAGTGGAACAGCGCCTTGTAAACCAATAATTAAATTTACTATGCCTTTAACATTTGATAGTTATGGTTATATCTCTCATCCTAGAAATACAATAGAAAATTTTAGTTTATCTGAATATTCCTTTTTCCAAGTTGGGGATAAAGTTTTAAAATTTACAACTCCTAGTTTATTAACGGGTTATAATCAAGCGATTCAAATTTTTTCAGAATCTTTAGATAAGCCCCTTATTGATATTTTAGATTTAATAAAAGTTAATATTAATGAACGTTTTTCTCGCGCATGGGCAGTTGGTTGTTTGAAGAAAAATTCTAATTTATCTGTTAATTTAAGTTCTTCTATACTTACTAATTTAAAAACTAATATGAGAAAACTTTTTGAAGAAAATGCTTTTGTTACTTTTACAATTGATTCTAAAACAGGAAAAGCTATTGGAGATTTTAAAATTAGAGTTTCATCTTCAAAAGAAATAGATATAAATAGTAATCCTATTCCTATAAAAGAAAATGTTGGAGATATGATTTGCTCTGAATACTTAACTATAGAAGGAAGAAATTACCTTAATTCTAATGGAGAAATATCATTAGAAAATTGTAAAAAAATTATCTCTAATGAAGAATTAACTAATGTACTAGTTCTTTTTGATAATATGTATCTATAAGTGTTAAAGGAGGAAAACTTTATGATTAATGAAGATAAAAAGCGTAATTATGAAGTTTCAATTTGGACTCTTCAAGATAGTTTTATAACTATCTTGAAGTCTCTAAATTTAGAGTATAAAGGAACTATCATAGAACCATTAATGACTTTAAAAGATGATGGAGAACATAAATTTTCTTTCAAAATTCCAATGTATATTCAAGATGAGAAAGGAAATTTTATAGAAAATCCTATTTGGCATAATACTAATGATGGAACTATTTTAATTGATTTACGTAAAATAAAAGTTATTTTTAATAAGAAAACTGAAGATGAAGATATATTTGAATTTTTAATTACAAATATTAAAGAATCGCATGATAAATGGCAAAAATATTGTGAAGTAGAATGTGAAGGCTTGGCCTTTCATGAATTGGGTAGACAAGGTTATAAAATTACTTTAGATGGTTTAACAGAAATCGAACAAGAGCAAAAAAAATGGTTTGAAAATCCTACCACTTCTGGTTATACTTCTTGTCCAAAAGGTAATTTAAATTATTGGGCTGATAAGATTTTTAAAAATTCTAATTGGCGTTATTCAGTCCAAATGGATTATAGTAATGAAGATGGAGTTACTCATCAAATATATGAAAGAACTTTTGAAACTTTAGATAGTAATAATTATGAAAATTTTACAGAAGAGCAAAAAGAGGCTTTTAATATTTGGAGAGAACAAACACTTGGTTTAAGACGCCGTGATAGAATTTATGAAAATACTCATGCTACTGGTTGGAAATTATCTGATGATAAAGATAAATTATATCCTTTAAATATCGAGGATGGATATGAAAAATATCGTATGATAGAAAGTAAAGAAAGTAATAGATATAATTTAAGTCAAACTATCGCAGAAATATTTCAAGTTTATTGTAAATATAAATATTATTATGATGATAATTATCATATTATAGATCGTGAAGCAATTTTTTATAATAATTTTTTAAATGAATCTCAAGAGGTTATTGATTTAACTTATAAATATAATACAGAACATTTAACCAGAACAATGGATAGTTCTGACCTTGTTACTAAAATGTTTGTAAAATCAATTAATGATTCAAGTATGCCATCAGGAGAAGTTTCTATTAGTGATACAGACGCGAATAAAAGTTTAGAAGATTATATTTTAAATTTTGATTATATGTATAAAATTGGGACTATTTCTGAGGAGCAATATGAAAGAATAGAACCTTACCAGCTTGAATTAAGAGAAATAAATGAAAAATATAATGAAGCTTCAAATAATTTCTATAATTATTCTAATCAAATAGTTGAACAAGAAAGCCGACTTGACGGCGCGAAAAGTTTTCGCAATCAGGATATAGAAGGATTAAGTAACGCAGAAGCTTTAAAAATAAATTTGGTAGAAGTAGCAGGGAAAATTGATTATACAAATCCTCAAATATTATCTTTAATACCAAAAAGTGGCGAAACAACATATTATTGTAATTTTAAAACTCAAGGCATTAAAGAAAATACTATTGAGTTATATAGAGAGTATAATTATACTAGTCATCAAATGAATTTAAATTCTAAAATTAGTCAATATAATCTTATTAAAGATGAATATGGAAACATTACTGGCGTTGAAAATATTAATATAAGTGGTGAAAATTTTACTATATATGCTGTTTTTGAGTATGATCCTCAACATCATATTAATAATATTATTAATCTTTTTAAAATTAGATTAAGTAAAGATGAAAAGATTATTGCTGATGCTGAAAAAAAATTAAAAGGTGATGAAAATAATAAAGGGTTATATATTTTAAAAGAAGAAGCAGAAGAAGAAAAAGATACTTTATTAGAAAGAAAAAATAAAATTATCACCGAATTTGAAAATTTTATGGGACCCGCGCTAAGAGAAGGGAAATGGCAGCCAGAAGATGAATATTCTGGGTATGGAGATGTACATGATGACGAATGTATTTTAACACCGATAAGTACTTTTTCAAATAATTTAGTTTCTATTGGTTGGGATGAAGAATTGTTTGATGATGAACAAAGTATTAATTTTGATTACGGTTTAGTTGAAGATACTTATTCTTATCCTTGTATTAAAATTACTCCAAATTTATTAAAAAAGTATACTTTTAATGAATTAATAGAAAAACTTACTTTTATATATAGTACAGATATATCAAAAGAAGATGATTATACTAGTATTATTCAAAAAGAGCAAGGCAAAAAGCAATATTTATCAATAAATTCTAAAATGATTTTTGGTTTTATAAAAAATACAGGTTATAATCAAAATCATAGTGCTATTCCAGTTTTAATTTTATTAGAAGCGCAAAAAATTTCAGACGATTATTTATGGCAATTAGAAAAGGGTTACTTGGCTATTGTTTCTTTAGATGGAACTGGAAAATTAACTGAATCTTCTATTATGGGCGGAGTAGATTTAGAATGGATAATTAAACCAACTAATATGTCTAGATTCAATAATTATAAAACAATTTTTCCCCGTTTTCAAATCAATTCTAATACTTTAAAAAGTTATAATACTAATATTAGTATTAAAACTGGAGAAGCAGAAGGTAACGGACAAGTTTGGCAAAATTATCAAGATTTTTATATTTTATCTCGATCAACTAGTTATTATATAACTTTAAAACCTCATGTTATTTTAAAAGAATTATTAAATTTTAATACTGAAAATTATGATATTACATATTCTATACATTATATAATTTCTGTTAGTGCAATAGCAATTTATTTAGATGCTTTAGAAGTATTAAAAGAAAATTCTTATCCTAAAGTATCTTATGAAATTGATGTTATAAGTGCGAATAAAGAGTTTATTTACAATACTTATAAACGTCTTGGACAAATTGCTCATATTAATGATTATGAATTTAAATTTAAAAATACTTTAGGTTATATTTCTGAAGTGGATTTAGATTTAGATAGACCTTGGCAAGATAAAATTATAATTAAAAATTATAAAACAAAATTTGAAGATTTATTTTCTACTATTGTTGCGCAAACTGAAGAGATGAAGAAAAATTCTAGCGCAATTGGCTTGGCTTCTAATGCTTTTCAAAGTGACGGTACTTTAAATAATTTTATTGTAGAAGATTTAGCTAATAGATTACCATTTTTGACCGTGGAAGATGAAAAAATTATTACTCCAGAAATAGAATATTCTAAATATGAACCATATATAAGAGAATTATTAAGAGAATCTTATTATGAAGCTGGGCAAATTTTATCTAAAGCTCAAGAATCTGTTTCAGAATTAAATGAATTAAATATTAAAAATTCTGATATTTTAACTTTATTTAAAGAAGATGTTAAAAATAATATGACTCCAATTAATTTTGTCGATGATATAGAAGGAAAACGTCATAATATAGAATTGGATAATTATTCAACTTCTTTTAAAAAAGGAGACATTTGGCAAAGAAATAATGGAAATGTTTATTTAGCAACTTCAGATAGTAGTATGATAAATTTTGAAGAAGAGAATGAATCAAGAGACGTTGAAAAAGCTCTTTTGACAAGTTTAAAAGGTTGGTCTTTAACTAAAGATGGTTCTTTAGCTCAAATTAAAGGAGCAAGTTTAGATATCAATTCTGATGCGGGTAAAATAGAAATTTTAGCAAAAAATGAAATTAATATTGGAGTTGATGGATTATTAAAACTTGCTGGTGAAGATGTCAAAATTATAGGAAATAAAACTGTTGAAATTGGCGGTACAGATATTAAAATTTATTCTGCTTATAAATATGGTAGTGAAATAATAGGAAAAGATGGCGATGGAGATAAAGGTATTCATATTTATACTTCAGTATATGATGCTAATCCAGAAATAGATAATAATAGTTCTAGTGCAATAGATATTACTGGTAAAGGTATTGTTATGCGCGCGGCCGAAGGCATTAAAATGAATAGCGGAAAAGGTATTGATTTTTTTGTTAGCGATGAAGGAGATGATGTTGCTGCGATTTCTATTTCTGGAGAAAATGGAATTTTTTTAGGTTCAACTAAACAAATTGTTTTATATGCAGAAGACGATTATGATTTTAGTAAAGCTTCTGTAAGAATAAATTCTAATGAAATTCTTTTTGGAATCAGCAATGGAGCATATGGAAATGCTTTAAAAATTACGCAAGATTATTTTACAATTGGTTCTGCCCCGACTATTAAAGATGAAAATAAAATACCTTATATAGGGACAGAAAATGTTTCTTTTAATTCATCTACTTCTGGAATTTATATTAATAGATATACTATTAGATTAGCTACTGGAGAAAATGTAAATAATCGCTCTATTATTAGTATGGATGAAGAAGGACTTACTATCGCACACAATAATAGCCAAAATACAGGAGCTATAATAAGTTTATCTTCAGACAATATTATTGTAGGTACTGCTGCTAAAGAAAATGATTTTATTACTGATATAGTAGATGTAAATTCCAGCCATAATATTGGAACATATTATAATGGAGCAAAATTTCAAGTA
>Ga0310694_10003094_pt1 | contig 16464 bp, 15 predicted proteins | sample 174DNAGHGhighgp2_FD_203884 | JGI IMG/M metagenome (GOLD analysis project Ga0310694, IMG submission 203884) | Sheep rumen microbial communities from Palmerston North, Manawatu-Wanganui, New Zealand - 1742 DNA GHGhigh gp2 (v2) (version 2) | ecosystem: Host-associated > Mammals > Digestive system... | reverse complement strand
GGTAATTGATGCCGATACCAAAAAGCCGTTGCCGGGCGCGATAGTTAAGCACAACGGCAAAAATTACACTGCGGACGCCAATGGCATTGTTACAATCACAATTCCGAAAAATAGCAATGTGAACCTTGAAGCCTCCAAGGAGGGTTATAATAATGCCACCGTCAACCGCAAGGTTTCTGAGCCGGTGCTCGAAGTGCCGTTGAAGAAAAAACAACAGGACAACATCAGCGACCTCAAAGGCAAGACCGGCGAACTGAAAATCAACCTCCAATGGTACTGCCACGCCGATTTGGATATGCAGATAATTGACCCCTGCGGCAATACGCTTTCAGTGGAAAAGAGCCGCACAAGTTGTCGCGGCGGCAGTGGCGTCTTCGACCTTGATGCCAACGTTACCTACACCGACCGCAACGGCAATTATATGCCCAACGGTCAGCACCATGTCAACAATCCGCAGGAAAACGCATATTGGAGCAAGGCGACCAAGGGCGTTTACACGGTACGTGTAATCCGCTATCATTCGCACGACGTTGCCCGCACCGCGCCCGTAAAATTCAATGTAACAGTCGTAGATTTAGGCACGCGCCACGAGTTCCCCGGCACCATCAAAAGCCAACGCGACAGTTTGTACACGTTCAAGTATGAGGTGAAATAAGGAGATTTTTGTAAAATAGTGCGTTTTGAGAGGCGAAAATATGTAAAATAGTGCGTTTTAGGAGACGGATTTTTGTAAAATAGTGCGTTCTGAAAGATGAAAATATGTACAATAGTGCGTTTTGCCGATGAGGAGCATAACGGATTGCATATTGCCATTAGGTCTGTGTATACGTGGGGGGCAGATTTTGCACAAAACCACACATAAAACTGCGTTTATGTGTGGTTTTGGGAAGACTATTTGTCAATGTTTCCTGTTATCTCTTTGAGGAAATCATAACACTCGTTGAGTTTCTTGACTATTTCCTCTTGATATGTGTCATCGTCATTGAAATTCTTTCGTTCAATTGGTGGCAAGTGTAAGTAGACGCGATTGAGGTCATTTCTTTGTGCCTTGTCCAAAGCATCATCAAATTCATTAAAGTTGCGAGTTGGGTATTTCTTTTTCAATTCTTGCCACTTTTGCCGGATTATCTTCTCGTATGGCTCCCAGCAAGCCATATCCCACGTGGTTATAAAAATGCGAAATACTCCTATTGAATTCTTTTCATCATCAAAATCAAAATTCGACTCGATGCCTATTTTATATTTTGTTCCTTCTTTAAATTTGATACTCAAATTGTATAGAAATACATCCTTATAAGTGTCTAATTCCCACTTAATAGATGTTTTATCTTCGATAGTTTGGCGCAGTTTTGATGTAGTTTCGTTTCTTGTATTCAATACATCATTTTTCCATGTATTGTATTTTTTTGTCATTTTGCCAATTACAGTTTTATTATCGGCAAAAAAACTGTTTTCAAATTCTGTTAGTTCCATTTCTTTTACCATATTTCTAATAGTTTGTATAAAGTCCAACATAAAAGTTAGATATTTTTGTTCTCCTTTTGCAATGTATTTTCCTAACAACGACTCAACGTTTTTGAATAGTTGTTCATATTTTTTGACTTCAAAGGCCTTTTCTGGGTCTCTGTCTTTTAATTTTGCTTCATCAATTGTATGTGCAGTTAAGACATAAAAATGTTTATCTTTTATGTCGGGATAACAATTGTCTATGTGATTTTTGTATATGTATAGATAATTGTATAAATTAGCATCAATTTTATTTTCAATAGTAATAACAAATTTAGGATGTTTTAAAACAATGTCTATTTTCTTTTTTTTGATGTCTCCAATAAAGTCAGGATTTTTTATGAATTTTTTTATTTGGTCATACTCTGCCTTTTTTGTTGGGTCTTCAAGGAGTATTTCCAATTCATCAAGATTACTATTACAATATTCTTTGTGTTCTATTAATTGACAGAGTGCTTTGAACCAAAGATCTCTAAAACCGTGTTTTTCATTTGGATCAAAAAAGAATTTCAAAACACGGCTACAAATTTCTTCAAACCTTTCCCATTTGTAGCGACACACACCCATAAAAGTTTCCTCAATCTCTATCTGATGTTGAGAGAACTCGTCCAAAATTTTTTGCCATTCTTCTATGGTTTTTATGTCTATGGTTTCTTCTTCTGTCATTTGCTTGAATTTTTTCATCACAAATATAGCGATAATCAGAATACCATAGTCTTAATTTGTGTTAAAAATGTTATTGCATAATCTTTTCAACCATTCCCGCATAATAATATGGCAAATTGTTGAGTGTGAATGTTTTGCTTGATGGCAGTTCAACTTTATCTTCACTCTTTGGCTGTCCCCAAAAACGCACTGCCGAGGTACAGGGCGATTGCTGCATAAAGAGTTGCAGGGATTTTAAATGCGCGTTGTGTCCCGACTTGACTTCTACGGGCATTATGCCGTAGCGACGGCTTTTGAATATGAAATCTATCTCTGCCTGCGAGTTTTTCTCCTCTCGCACCCAAAAATTGCGGGTTTCCAAGAAGGATGGTGTCTGCGCCAAAAATTCCTGACCTACAATGTGTTCGGCTATGCGGCCGCGCCAAGCGTCGGATATGTCGTCCTTGCCAAATATCTCCGATTGTACTCCGGCGGCGTAGTTTACTAAACCTGTGTCGAGCCAAAGTAGTTTCGGTTTTTTCTTCAAGTCGGGCGAGAGTGGGAGAGAGGTTTCCACGGTTGGATAGACAAGTTCCAGGAGCATTGTTTTTTGCAGGGTGCGCATTGCGTCGCCGATTTCGCGGCTTTTGTAGTTGCTGTTGCCAAAACGCTCGAATGTGATGCGCGAAGCCGCTTGTTGCCATCCGTATTGTATTATGAATCTGATAGTTTGGCGCATCGGTTCGGTGGAGGTGTATTTTTCCACGTCGTCGGTATAGCCCGCCAAAAGCGATTGATAGATTGAATCCAATGAAACTATGTCGCCGTTTTTGGCATAATTGGCTACCACTGCTGGCATTCCGCCTATGAGCGTGTATGTATTGAAAAGCCGCATTACGCGAGGGTGCAACTGTTCGGGAACAGCAAGGTTTTCAATAAGTTGACGTATTTCGTTTTCGCCCATTGCGCCCAAAAATTCGCAGAACGAACACGGCCTCAATGCCATATATTCCACACGTCCCACAGGAAACGAAATGTGCTTGTTGAGCATTGTTTCGAGTAGCGAACCTGCCGCAATTACATATATTTCAGGTAGTTCTTCATAAAAATACCGGAGCATTTTGATGGCGTATGCCGAGTTTTGGATTTCGTCGATGAATACGAGAATTTTGCCTTTCTGTGGTTGATGCCGCTCCAAAAGCATCAGTTGAAACAACTCTTTGGCGGGTATCTCTTTTGAAAACAGCCTTGCATCGTCGGGATTTTCCAAATTGAATGGCAGATAGATGTCAAAATCCTTGCTAAATTGTTGGATTAGAGATGTTTTGCCCACCTGTCGCGCTCCGCGCACTACGAGGGGTTTGTGGTCTTCGCGTTGCTTCCATTCTCGAAGCCATTTTAATGCGTTTCTTTCAAACATAGTAGCCATCTTTTAAGTTTCTGATTTTCTGCAAAATTAAATAACTTTCTGCACAAATCCAAACATAAAACAGCCAAAATTCTGCACAAATCCAAACATAAAACGCCCAAAATTCTGCACAAATCCAAACATAAATCAGTCCAATTTTTGCACAAATCCAAACATCACGCCTTTTCCGCCGCCTTTTCTTCCTCTACTTCCTCCTCGGTCTTCGGGAAATAACGTTTTTGGAAAATCAATATCAATGCCACGCCGACCGTAACTGCCGAATCTGCGATGTTGAAGATGGGGGAGAAGAATGTGAAATGGTTGCCGCCGACGAAGGGCATCCAATCGGGCCAATTGGCATCGATGATGGGGAAATAGAGCATATCGACTACCTTGCCTTGCAGGAATGGCGCGTAGCCGCCCATCGCGGGCATAAATTCTGCCACTGAATTGGCGGAATAGCCTGACTGCGAGAACACCATTCCGTAAAACATACAGTCGATCATATTGCCAATCGCGCCGGCGAGAATCATCGACATGCACGTGATGAAGCCCTTGTGCGGTTTGCGGTTTTTGACAGCCCACAGTATATAGTAAATCATTCCTGCAATCGCGATGATGCGGAATATCGAGAGGGCAATTTTGCCGCCGTTGCCGGGCAATGCCCAACCGAAGGCCATGCCGGGGTTTTCGGTGAAGAGTAGTTGGGCTTGCTTGATGCCGAAGTCCCAATTGATGTAACTACTTTCGCCTAAAAACATGTGGGTCTTCACCCAAATTTTGACGACTTGGTCTATCACGATAATCGCGGCGATGACCAATGCCGAGCGTTTTAGTATAGGATTCATATAATTTGAAGTCGTTTTGTGTCCGGCTGCAAAGGTAATAATAATTTTTGGTATTGATGGCAAATCCTATCGTTTTTCATTCAGGCTGTTTTTGGTTGACACGTCCAACGTTGCGTGCGGCACGATGCGGAGGCGCGCGGCGGGTATGAGTTTGCCGGTGATGCGGTCGATGCCGTAAGTCTTGTTTTCGATGCGGACGAGGGCGTTGCGGAGGTTGCGGATGTATTTTTCCATGCGTCCCGCCATTATCGAGATGCTCTCCTGACTGAGGTTTTCTTGGGCGTTTTCTTGGTCGGCGGTGTTGTCGATGAGGCTGCCGTCGCGGTTGCGTAGTTGCTCAGAGTAGTCGTCGTATGACTTTTGTGCCTGTTCGAGTTTTTCGAGTATCAACTGTTTGAACTCTTCAAGTTCTTCGTCGGTGTAGCGTGTCTTTTCTTCTGACATTTTAGTTTAAGTTTGTATTGTTGTTTTATGTATTTGAGCCGCTTACGCGGCTTTTTTCGGGGGCCGCTTCGCGGGAAATCTTTCAAATTTTTTCAAATCTTACAAATCTTTCATTTAAAAAATAACAGCCGTCAGACGCTCCTGACGGGCGTTTGGCGGCTGAAACATTCATTAGGTTTAGATTTTCGTGATTCTTATTTGAGCTTTTACGTTTTCATCGAGGTCGGTCTCCGTTACCCCTTCGCCTGAGAGGGTGGGGGAGGGCAGGAGCGACTGCGTGAGGGTCTGCGAACAGATGTAGTCGCCAAAATTAGCGATTGCGCCCTTGATTGCGTCGGGGGTGGTGATTTCCACCTTAATCTTGTCCGTAACGTCAAATCCGGCGTCTTTTCGCATATTTTGGATGCGGTTGATGAGTTCGCGGGCGTAGCCTTCGTCGATGAGGCTCTGAGTGAGGTTGATGTCGAGGGCTACTGTTATCTTGCCCTCGTTGGCCACCAAGCGTCCGGGGATGTCCTCGCTCGTGATTTCTGTCTCGGATGTGAGGACGTTTACAATTGTATTGTTGTCAATTGTAATCGACATATTTCCATTTTTCTCGAACTCCTGAATCTCCTCTTGCGTGAGGGTTGCGAGCCTTGCAGCCACCGCCTTCATATTCTTGCCCAACTTTTTGCCGAGCACTTTGAAGTCGGCTTTCACCTTCTTGGTGAGGATGCCGGCGGTCTCGTGGAGGTATTCAAGTTCCTTGACGTTTACCTCGTTGAGAATCAGTTTTTTGACAGCCTCCAATTGAAGTTCCATTTGAGCATCCAAAATCGGGATTTGGATTTTTTGGAGGGGCTGACGTACCTTCAATGACGCCTTTCTCCTCAATGCCAACACCATCGAACTTACCTTCTGCGCGAGGTTCATACGCTCTTCGAGGTCGGTGTTGATTGCCGATGCGTCGTACTGCGGATAATTGGCGATGTGTACAGATGTAACGCAACGTTCTGTTACATTGTTCAAATCCCTAAACAACTTGTCGGCGTAGAACGGCGCGATGGGAGCCATCAGTTGAGCCACTTTTTCGAGGCAGGTGTAGAGGGTTTGGTATGCCGAGAGTTTGTCCTCGGTCATTCCGCCGCCCCAAAATCTCTTGCGGTTCAAGCGGACGTACCAATTTGACAAATCCTCGGTTACAAAGTCCTGAATCATTCTGCCCGCCCTTGTCATATCGAAGGCTGCGAAACTCTCGTCAACGTTCTTGATGAGGCTGTTGAGGAGCGAGAGAATCCAACGGTCGATCTCCGGGCGTTTTTCCAATGCGATGTCCGGCTCGCTGTACGTAAAGCCGTCAACATTTGCATAAAGCGCAAAGAATGAGTATGTATTATAAAGTGTGCCAAAGAATTTGCGGCGGATTTCGTCAACGCCCTCGGGGTCAAATTTGAGGTTTTCCCACGGCGAGGCGTTTGTGAGCATATACCAACGCACGGGGTCTGCGCCAAATTTCTCAACGGTTGTGAACGGATCTACGGCGTTGCCCTTCGACTTAGACATCTTCTCGCCCTTGCTGTCCAAAACGAGGCCGTTGGAGACAACATTCTTGAAGCAAACTTGGTCAAACACCATCGTCGCGATTGCGTGCAATGTGAAGAACCATCCGCGAGTTTGGTCAACGCCCTCGGCGATGAAGTCGGCGGGATAGGTCTTGTCGAAAAGTTCCTTGTTTTCAAAGGGATAGTGCAACTGCGCGTATGGCATTGCGCCGCTGTCGAACCAAACGTCCACCAAATCGGGTTCGCGGTACATCGGTTGTCCCGATTTTGATACCAACACCACTTGGTCGATGTAGGGCTTGTGCGGGTCGATGCGGTCGTAGTTTTCTTTGCTGTAATCGCCAACTACAAAATCCTTGTACGGATTTTCCTTCATAAAGCCTTTGGCGATGGATTCGTTGATGCCGTTGATGAGTTCCTCAAAGGAACCGATGCAGACTTCCTCGCTGCCGTCTTTTGTGCGCCAAATCGGGAGCGGCGTGCCCCAATAGCGTGAGCGTGAGAGGTTCCAGTCTATGAGGTTTTCGAGCCACTGACCAAAACGTCCCGACCCTGTTGTCGGCGGCTGCCAATTGATGGTCTTGTTGAGTTCGATCATACGCTCCTTTACGGCAGTTGTCTTGATGAACCAACTGTCTAACGGATAGTAGATTATGGGCAGGTTGGTGCGCCAACAGTGGGGGTAGTTGTGGGTTGACTTTTCGGAGCGGAAGAGTTTGCCTTCTTTTTTGAGTTTTACGACAATATCAACGTCCACATCGGTCTCGCCGGTCTTGTCGTAAGCCTTCTTAACAAACTTGCCCGAAAATTCGCCCAATCCGTCCACCAATTTGCCTTGCTTGTCAACGAGCAACAGTGAGCCGATGCCCGCCAATTTTGCAACCTTGAAGTCGTCGGCACCAAATGCAGGCGCGATGTGTACGATGCCCGTACCGTCGGTGGTGGTTACGTAGTCGCCGGGGATTACGCGGAATGCGTCGCCGTCGGTGGGTTGTATGTAGGGCAATAGTTGCTCATATCGGATGCCTACCAAGTCGGTGCCAACGTATTCTTTTACAATATGATAGGGTACGTCTTTTGAACCTTCTTTCCAAGCGTCGAAATCGCCATCCTGGTTTTTCTCGTTGAAGTAGCTATTGACCAAATCCTTTGCCATAACGACGCTGATGCGGTCGCCGGTGAAGGGGTTGATGGTCTTCAATTTTACGTACTGAATCTTTGGACCCACGCACAATGCCGTGTTGGAAAACAATGTCCAAGGTGTTGTGGTCCAAGCCATAAACCTGACGTCCTCGTCCTCAGAGTCAAACACTTTTTGGCTCTCGGCGGTGTGGTTGTTGATGGCCTTGAAAAGCACAGTCGCCATTGTGTCCTTGACGTCGCGGTAACAGCCGGGCATATTCAATTCGTGGCTACTCAGACCCGTACCTGCGGCGGGCGAGTAAGGCTGCACGGTGTAGCCCTTGTAGAGGAGGCCTTTGTTGTAGAGTTGTTTCAAAAGCCACCACAATGTCTCGATGTAATCGCTTGTGTATGTGATATATGGATGCTCCATATCGACCCAATAGCCGATTTTTTCGGTGATGTCCTGCCACTCTTCGGTGAACTGCATCACCGCTTTGCGGCACGCCTTGTTGTAGTCTTCTACGGAGATTGTTTTGCCGATGTTTTCTTTGGTGATACCGAGGGCTTTTTCTACGCCGAGTTCCACGGGCAGGCCGTGAGTGTCCCAACCGGCTTTCCTGTTTACGAGGAAGCCTTTTGCGGTCTTGTACCTGAGCACGGAGTCCTTGATGGTGCGTGCGAGTACGTGGTGAATGCCCGGACGACCGTTTGCGGACGGCGGTCCTTCATAGAAAATGAAAGCCGGGTTGCCCTCCCTTGTTTTGAGGCTCTGCCCGAAAGTATCTTCGTCCTGCCACAGTTTCAACATCTCCTTGTTGATGTCCGACAGGTTAAATTGTTTGTATTCAGCGAATTTCTTTGACATAATATTATGTTTGAACGTTCTAAATTTCGGAGTGCAAAATTAATGCAAAATTAGGGAAAATGCAAAAAAAAGTTTATTGTGGCAGGAAAATATATTATAATAATTCAGTAAGGACGAGTTCTCCCTTCATTTTGTTGAAGATAACTGTAAAGAAATTGTTGCCATCGTTTTTGATTTTTGTGGTTGATTTGGATTTCTTGGGATTTGTTTGGTTTCCTTCATAGTTTTTCTCAGAGGATATGATGGTACATTTCAATATCTTGACGTTAAGGAAATCATAGTCCATTCCAAAATCATAATCGGAGCCTTTATATGTAGGATTGGACTTGTCTGTTTCCGACGGAATGTTTTTGGATTTGATGTTTTCGGCGATGTTGAGGATAAATTTTGCAAAACATTCTCCTTTTTGAAGTTGAAATTTCGCATACGCTCTGTCTCTTTCGGATGTTTTTAATTCAAATACACAATGCACCATTGTATGTGCAAATTGCAAAGTAATCACAAAACACACGACATCCATTTGGTGTTTTGGGTAATGCGTCGCCATTGGAATTCAAAAATGGAAAAGGGTCGGGCATCGCCTTGTCGTCAGTTGCGTCAAATTTATATAGTTTAAAATAACCAATCCCTTTCTCGTTTATGAAAATTCTCTGGCTTTTTTGCTTTTTTTCTTCAAGCCAATAATTGTTGTTCTTGTCCTTAGGGATGCTAAATGTATCGCTAAGAATATCGTTTATGAAGCCAAATTCGTCTTTTTTCATAGTGTGTTGGTTTATTTGTCCATTTGACCAAACAGCGTATATGCCCTTTCGCCTTGATTGTTAGCCGTTTCGTCCATCGAGTCAACCGCAAATCCGTATTTGTCCACATCAAGGGGCTTTACACTGACTTTGTTGTTTTTGTCAAGGTCGAAGTACAAAGCTTGCACATCCTTGTAGTCCAACAAAGATGCCTTTTCATAATATTGTTGGTATATGTTGTCGCCCTTTTTGGCAAGCGATTTTGCTACTATCAGATTGTTTAACTCCCTGATAATGTAGTCGCTGTGTGTGCTGACGACCATTGTCGTTGTATTGGATATTTTTGCCAGGACCTCCGCCAAAATTACCTGATTGTCGGGGTGCAGGTTCATCTCCGGCTCGTCGATGATGAGCAAGTCGCCCTTGTTTGCTTGGTATTTGAGCGTTAACACCAAACTTGCAAGCGTCTTTACTATTGACGATGCAACGACAATTGGCATTGCGAGTCCGTCTTTGGTCTTGTAATATACTTCTCCGTTCTGATTGACGTACACTGTGCCGTGCAAAAGTTTGTCTTCCAATTCTTCTGCAAATTTGCGGAGTTCGCTACTGTTTTTTTGTACGGCATCAAGGTCGTTGGCGATATATAGGTTGTCTTTAATAGCCAATGGGTATCGGCGGGCGTTTTTTGCCACTAAATCGGATACTCTTGAAATGTCGTTTTTTTCTTCCATTATCCTGTCGAGTAGGATGTTTCGGTTGAGCGACAATTCCGTTTTGAAGGTGTAAATAGAGTTTCTCTCTACGGGAAATATGTATGCTATTTTATTGTTTTTTTCGTTCGGGTCGGATATTTTTATGTTGAAATTTTTAAAAAAGACATCGTCCTTATCGTCTGCGATGCCAAAGATTTCACCAATTTTTTTCTTTATTAAATCAATGTTGAACCCGTTTGTGTTTGCATTAGAAAACAATGCGTAAATCACATAAGACAAGTACGTTTTGCCGGTTGAGTTAGGCCCGCAAAACACCGTAAGTTTCTTAGATGTATCAAATTCGGCCTTTTTGATTACGCCGAGGTTTTTTACCGTGATTATCATTTGTTTTCTTGTTTCAAAGTTTGACGAGGACAAAGATAAAAAGGATTATTTGAAACGGCAAAATATTTTATATGTTTTTTCAAAAATACATTTCCAAAAACGATACCTGTCGGAATCGCATAAAAAAATCGAGATTCCGACAGATATCGTTTGTTTATAGATTTATATACACGCACAAAAAGACTCCGTGCAGATTTCTGGCAGATAAGGTGTTTTCTGTGTTGTAATAGTCAAACTTTTTTGAATAGTCCAATGTGGAAAAGGAATAACCAATGCATAAACCTCCATTGTCGGACATTTCTAAGTCAATTCCCAACATCATATTGTATGAAACGGCTTTGCTTGTATATGTCAGGTCTTTTTTGTCGGTACCTTCATTGTTCCACGCTGCAATAGTTCGTTTAAATTTTCTGTTTAGCATTATGCCGTTTTCAATGAAGGCATTTATCTTAACCTTTTTTGTCTTAACAAAGTTAGGAGAAGACAATTCCACTTTCGGCATGATAAATAATCGCCCCAAGCCTTTATCTTCTTCCCAAAAATCTTGCGAAAACACGCTACCTGCCTCTGATTTACGCCACACGCCAAGTCCACAACCAATACCTAAATATTGGTTGAACATATAATTATATGCCAACTGTCTAACAATAATGTCGCCTTTGAAATCCCACCCAATACCAAGTTTATGAGAATTTGGCAAAAAATCGTCTTCGATGCTTTCTTGCGCATTAACGTTTGCGAAGTTGATTAACAAGAGCAAGCATAATAAAAAGGGTTTTGCAGAAGATAACATTTGGTGGTGATATTTAGTTTATTTTTCAGATTACTTCTAATCCGATGGATTTGAGGTAATTGAAAGTATTGTCGTAAAATTCTGGCAAACGTGTGGCGTCTTTTGGATTGCCATTTGGTACGCAAATAATTATGCCTTGACGGGCACGTGTCATTAGAACCCGATATGCGTTCAATTGGTATTGCTGTGATTCTGACTTGCGGATTTTTTGCCATTTTGAGCCCTTGAAGGCATTGTGGTCCCATCCATTTTCGGTGTATCTAAAATCGCCGTCCCATACCAAGCATGTCCAATCCAATTCCAATCCTTGAATATCAAATTCAGTAGCGGCATCTTCCAAAAATAGCGAGGAGCGGATGTCATTTTTATCTGCCAAAAACCAATTTTCAACATCGGGTTGCAACCTTACATCTATTGCCAACGGTTTTAAACGATATGCCTGCGACGATACTACAAGACCGTATCTCTCTGAACCTCTTGCTTTTGATTTCAGCCATTCTTTGGCTTTGTCGAGCTTGCGGGTTAATACGATAGGGTATTTATCTTTGATGTTTTTGTAAACATTTTGTGCGTTGATGAGGTTTCTGTCCAAAACTAAGTGTACAAATTTGGATAGATTCTCGGCGCGGAATGAACGCATGGAAACCGACAAGTGCAATTGCTCTACTTGTGTTGCGTTTTTGTTGTTGCTAATTAACTGTTTGATATTACCTTCGGCGTATTCTTTGTCGGTAAGGTTGTTTGATAGATAAACTTTCCATTTTGGGAATGTGTCGTTGACAGCCCTTATCCATTCGCCTATGCCTGCCTCTCCCGAGTTGATTTCTTGCCCGCCTCCAACAAGGCAAACTATTACAGCCCAATCTTTTCTTAAATCCATCGACCAAATCAGAAATTCGGCTTCGGACATCGGAAAATCAGGGATTTTTTTCATGCCACCACGACTTCCACCTTTTGACAGCCATGCAGCAAGGTGTTCGTGATTCCATGACCGTTGTGCTTCGTCGAATATTGCAACGTGTTCTACTTCGCCATGCCCTGCGGTTTGGTGTGCAATGGATTTGGATTCGTCAATTTCTAATTTGCCGTTTTCGATTGGCAGTTTTACTTTTGCCAACATGTTGGAACGGTATCTATGAATGATTTGTATAAATTGTGATACTTCTCTTTTGGCGTCGGTGAGGTTGCATTTATTACCTTTGAGATGCTCTTTTTGTTGTTTGTCTTTGGCCAATGCAGCCGTCAAAACTGTAACGAGCGGACCATTGCCCGATAAATAAACAGCCAAATTGCGTTCGTTGTCGGCGTTTTCGTTTTTTAGTGATTGTTTGATGGCAACATTTAGTCCTACAAGCGTTTTGCCTGCGCCGGGCACTCCTGTAACAAAACAGATGCTTTTCTCATTGTTTTGTTTGCTCGACTCTATAACTTTTAGGATAAAATTTGTGGTGGCTTCCAATGCGTTGCCCGCTGCCTCGTGTCGAGTTATGTCTTCAACAGAGTGGTTGAGATATAGAGCGCTTGCGGCTTCTATGATTGTTGGTGTGGGCGAATATCTACTTACTGCCCATTTTTCGATGTTGAGATTATGATGATTAGCGCTTTCTTTGGTCAATACGGCGCTTATCAATTCTTGCAGTTTGTGCGAGTTGGTTAAGAGTGGATTGTAAATTGAGTCGTTATAAACCGACATTAACAGTTTGCAACTACTTTCAGGCGCTTCTGTTGCCACCAGAATTGGAACAATTGTCCTGTCATGGCTATCCAAATGGAAGTTCTTTAAGTCGAGAGCATAGTCCATAACTTGCTCCATATCAGACTGTAAGTATTCAAACTGTCCGACTTTGAATTCTATTGCAAACACAATCCCTTTCAGAAGCAACACTACATCAATTCTTTTGCCGAGTCTTGGTATGGAATATTCAAAAATTATTTCATAATTATCTAATTGCCAAGGTTTTAAGGTGTGTTTTAGAATTTCTATTTCATCCCTCCAAGCATATTTTTGTTCAGCGACACTATCCCCTTCATCGTTCAACGCGATCTGTCCAAAAATTTTGTCAAACGATGATGTAATAAACTCGTTTAATGATGACTTATAGAAGTATCGGTTTATCATTTTGGTTGTTGCTTTTGATGCAAGGGCAAAGGTACGGAGAATTTTTGGGATTGCAAAAAAAGTTTTTGGAAGCGGAGAAAAAATATTATTTCTGGTCAGAGAGTAGAGCCTTCAATTGTTCGATGTCGGGCAGTGCTTTGCGAAGTTTGTCGTCCATATCGTTGGAGGTGCGGTAGGTGGCAACGCCCATCGGTTTGTCGTAATCTTGAATTACATATTCCACAAACTTGTTGTTGGCATTGCTGCACAGTATAATGCCAATGGAAGGATTTTCGTCGGGTTTCTTGACCTCGTCGTCAAGTATTCGCAGATACCCTGCCAATTGTCCAAGGTACGCTGTCTTAAACGGACCCGATTTGAGTTCAACACAGACAAGTGCTTTTAATTCACGGTTGTAGAAAAGTAAGTCGGGAAACTGAACCTCGCCGTATTTTTCCAAGCGGTATTGGTTGCCGACAAAAGTAAAGTCGTTGCCAAATGTCATTATAAAATTCTTGACATTATGTATTATAGCCTGTTCCACAACTCGCTCGTCTTGATCCTTGTCGCGAACAAATAGTTCTTCAACGTTGATAAAGTCCAAAAGATATTGGTCTTTAAACATAGATATTGCGCGAAACGCTTGCAACTTGTCAGGTATTGTTTTGCTAAAATTATTGGGCAAGTTGCCTTGGTGAGAAAAGAGGTCGTCATCAATAAGTTTCTCCAAATCTTCCACTTTTACCTTTGATTCACAAGCAAAACGTATGTAAAACTTGCGTTGTTCTATGTTTTTGACCTTGCTGACAATGGCGTAATGATGCGAAAAACTTATTGACATAAATTCAGTTATCGGGAAATCAGCGGCGACTTTGAAATCAGTTGAAAGAATTTTGTTCGTTGGAACGAACGTTTTGTTTAATTTGTTCGTTGGAACGAACGAATTTGCTACTATTTGTTGCGCAGAACCTAATTCGGCAGTTGGAACCGCCAAATTATCAGAAGAAATATCCAAACTTTTCCATTCTTCATAAAAAGTACGCATCTTGCGCATACTCGGAGCGGAAAAACCTCTGAGTCCGGGCAGTTCTTTCTTCAATCGCTGTGAGATGCTGTCAATTACCCCCTTGCCCCAATTTTTGTTGCGAGTGTTGTAAGATACAAAACGCCCAATGCCGTAGTACAAGGCAAGTTGCTCTTGATTGACGGCTTTGACGGCTTTTAATTGGCTCTGCAATATCGCCGATTTGATAATCTCTACTGCGTTGGATATTTCAACACTATTACTTTCCATATACTTTTATTCGGTATAAACAAAGCGCAAGTAACGCCTTTCAATATGTAGTTGCCCGCCGGCTGAAATATAGGTCGGTGATGCAAGTGCAAAGGTACGGAGAATTTTTGGGGATTGCAAAAAAATTATTACAAGTTTCCCATTATTGCCGTTATCAGCGATGAATCCAATATTTCAAATGCAAAGCACTTTTTGCCTAAGTCTTTGAGTGATGCGCCGATGTGGTAAAGGGTGGTGTTGTCGATAATCAGAAAACGGTCGTGCATTGAGGTGGTTTGCCTGACTGTCAGGGTGGGATATTGGGCGTTGAAAGATTGAATGTCTTGGGCGGTGAGTGGGGTGTTGGGCTTTGTGTAGATGGTAACGTTAACTCCCGGTTGCTTTTTTGTAAGGCGTTGTAATACACTTAAATCCACATAGTTGTCTATCAAGATAATTTCTTTTGTGGCGGATTGCAAAAAACTCTCAAATTTGGCGTATGCGTCAAAGATTTGCCCTTGGAAGAATATACCCTGAGTGTCGTCGATGGCGTATTTGTCCATACGGTCAAAGAGTTCGTCGATGCGGCGGTTAGTTTCGTTGAGTTGAATGTCGGTTTCGATTTGATGTTGTCGCACGGATTTGAGTTCGGCAAAGATTTGAGCGTTGTTTTGTAGAAAATGGCGCATTGCTACAAAGGCATCCATTATCTTGATGCTGACTTGGATGGCAGTTTCGCTTCTTAAAACAGAAGAAAGCATTGCGCAGCCTTGCTCTGTGAAGGCGTATGGTAGATATTTGGAATGTTTGCCGCGTAAACTTTCGTTACTGTCATTCTTTAAGGTCACAATTTGTGACCTTAAAGATGTATATTCGTAATTATCTAATTGAAACATAAACCTTTCAGGAAATCTTTCGATGTTTCTTTTTACGGCTTGGTTGAGGACTTTTGTCTCCACGCCATACAATTCCGCCAAATCGCGGTCGAGCATCACTTGCTGTCCACGGATTATGAGGATTTTGTTTTCGATGTTGATGTGTTGTAATGAGTTGTCGGGCATAGTGTGTATGGGTTTTGCTTTTGTAACGGCAAAGGTACGGAGAATTTGTGAAAGTAGAAAGAAATCAATGCTTATTTCCCGCAAAAAATTTCAATCTCAAAAAATTATCGTTACTTTTGCGGAAATAATACATAACAATTAAAACTCTATAAAAATGAAACACTTTGTTCTTGCTATTTCCCTGTTGCTGACTACCGCATTGTCGGCGCAAAATCTTGACAAACAGGAATTTGTGGACGGGTTTGCCACCGTGAAGGGTTCAATCAAAGGCTATGATGCCGGGAAAATGGATGATGCGGAGTTTTTGGTTTCCATTGCAAATCCTTTTTTTGACGATGAGGAGGAGTTGACTACGGAAATCAATGACGATGGCAGTTTTGAAATCCAAGTGCCGATGTCCGTAAAACATCAGATTGTCTCATACGAATTGCAAAGTAATATTGGCAAAATCGTCATTTCGTCAGGCAAGACGGTTGTGATGGATTTTGACTTCAATTCTTTGTTGAATGATGATGACTTACCGCCCACATTTTCAGGCGAAAACATCGATCTTAACAATGCCTTGGCAAGCGGATTTACAGGCGATTATCACCGTTCTGTGACTTTTCATAACCGCAATGCTGCGCAGGAAACAGGCGATATGACGCCCGCACAATTCAAGGATTATATCTTGAAAAAATATGATGAATATTCTAAAATAGTTGATACAATGTCCGTTTCGGCGAGGGCTAAGGAATTCAATGGAAGAAAGTTTTGAGGGCAAGGACGTTGTGTTTGTGTTGTTGGCTGACGAATCGTCCCCGGAGGAGGAGTGGTCGAGGTTGATAATGCAGATGAAAGGTCATCATTACCGCCTTAGTGATGTTCAGATGCGCTCGTTGATGCACAAATGGAATTTGACCGAATTTCCATCGTATGTGATTTTCGGCAAGGATGGCGCGGTCAGGGATGCACATTCCATTTTCAATGGCGTTGATTATTATCAGAAAAAAATTGAGGAGTTGTTGAAATAAT
>Ga0310694_10003092_pt1 | contig 16465 bp, 14 predicted proteins | sample 174DNAGHGhighgp2_FD_203884 | JGI IMG/M metagenome (GOLD analysis project Ga0310694, IMG submission 203884) | Sheep rumen microbial communities from Palmerston North, Manawatu-Wanganui, New Zealand - 1742 DNA GHGhigh gp2 (v2) (version 2) | ecosystem: Host-associated > Mammals > Digestive system... | reverse complement strand
CCTGTATAGTCTTCGACGATGCCGTAGTAGTTAGGCTGCTGCACGATGAGTCCGGCCACACCGCCTTCAGCAAGTTCCTTGTCGAGAGCATTGCGGTCGAGCACACCACCCTCAGCAGGCACAAGCTTGATGGGGAAGCCGTGGAAGTGCGCGTAGGTCTCGACGACGCGGCGCACCTTTGGGTCCACCGTCTCGCTCATCAGGACGCAGTTTGCCTTCTTGGCATTGCCCCAAGCCATCATGGCAGCTTCCGCCGTAGCGGTTGCGCCGTCGTACATCGAAGCGTTGGCAATGTCCATGCCCGTCAGCTCTGCAATCATCGACTGATACTCGAAGATGTAGTGGAGCGTGCCCTGCGATATCTCTGCCTGGTAAGGCGTGTAGGACGTCAGAAACTCCGAGCGCTGAATGAGGTTCTGCACTACGCTGGGCGCATAGTGGTCGTAGCATCCTGCACCGGCAAAGCAGACGAGTTGCCTTGCGTTGTCGAATGCAGTCAGTTGTTCGAAGAAGAGTCGCAGGTCGGTCTCCGAGAGAGCCTCCGGCAGTTCGTAGTCTCTCTTGAAGCGCGCTGCCTCAGGAATGTCGGCAAAGAGGTCGTGAACCGTCTTCGCGCCGGCAGCCTTCAGCATCTCCTGCAAGTCCTCCTCGGTGTGGGGGAAATACTTGTACATTTTCGTGATAACGGTATAACGGTATAACGTGATAACGATTACTCAGCGCAGAAGGCTTCATAGGCAGCCTTGTCCATGAGGTCGTCGAGCTCCGAGGGGTCGGAGAGCTGCACCTTGATGATCCAGTTGGCGAACGCGTCTTCGTTCAGCAGCTCGGGCTTGTCCTCGAGTGCCTCGTTGACCTCGACAACGGTGCCGCTGACGGGAGAGATGAGGTCGCTTGCCGCCTTGACGCTCTCCACGGCGCCGAACTCTTCGCCTGCTGTTACCTCGTCGTCCACTTCGGGCATATCGACGTAAACCACATTGCCGAGCGCGTGCTGGGCATAGTCAGAGATACCAATGTAACCGTATTCGCCTTCTACGCGAATGTACTCGTGTGACTCGCTGTAACGGAGTCCTTCTTCAAATTTAGCCATAATGATTACTTTTTATAATGTTTGTCGTAGAACTTTTTCTTTACTACTTTGCCTGGGAATGTCTTCTTGCGGATTTGGATGGAAAGCGGGGTGTCGAGCTTGGCGTACTCTGTCTTGACGAGGGCCATGCAGACGCTCTTGTCGACGCTGAGGCAGTGGTAGCCGGTGGTGACTTCGCCCACCTGTTCGCCCTCTGTGTTGAGGACGGCATAGCCGTGGCGGGGGATTGCCTTGTCTGCGAGTTCAATGCCCACAAGCTTCTGTGCGACGCCGTTTGCCTTCTGCTCAACGAGGGCTTCCTTGCCGATGAACTCCTCCTTGTCGAGCTTGCAGAACATCGAAAGGCCTGCCATGACGGGAGAGATGTCTGCGCTGAGCTCGTCGCCATAGAGGGGAAGGCCTACCTCGAAGCGTAAGGTGTCGCGGCATCCGAGGCCGCAAGGTTTGCAGCGGCCGCTCGCGATGAGCTTGTCCCAGGCCTGCTGCGTGAACTCGTGCGAACCGTAGATTTCGAAGCCGTCCTCGCCGGTGTAGCCGGTGCGGGAGACTATTATTCCCGACGGAGAACCGTCGGGCACGGTGGCGGGAAGACCAGCGGGCACCGGGGCGGTCTTTGCTGTGTAGAACTTCAGCTCGCTGCAGGGGATACCGAGCACCTCTTCGACGACGGCTTCGGCTTCGGGGCCTTGCACGGCAAGCTGCCCATAGAAGTCGCTCTGATGGTCGAGCTTGATGTCGAAGCCAGCGGTGTGCTCCTTCATCCAAGCCACATCCTTGTCGATGTTTGCGGCGTTGATAACGAGGAAGAAGTCGTTCTCGCCCATCTTATAGACGAGCAGGTCATCCACAGTGCCGCCATTCGGATAAAGCATCATGCCGTAGTAGATCTGTCCGACGGGCGCATTGGCCACGTCATTCGTGAAGATGTGCTGGACGTAGCGCTCTGCGTCGGGACCTGTGATGCGCACTTCGCCCATGTGGCTCACGTCGAACACGCCGCAATGCTGGCGGACGGCATTGTGCTCGTCGGTGATGTTGGAGTACTGAATGGGCATGATGAAACCGCCGAAGGGTGACATGAGTGCGCCCAAGGCCACATGGCGGTCATAGAGACATGTTTTCTTTTCCATGAATGTTAGTGGTTTGGTTGTTTAGTCGTTTGAGGGTATTATGAATTATGATTGTGCATGATGAATTGGGGGTCAAGGTATTCTTGTTCGATGGTTTCGATGTTCTTGACGTCCTCCTCTGTCAGCATCAGCGTGTCGGAGCACAGCTTTTCTACGGCAAACCGTTTGAACTCCCCGATGGTGATGTCAGTGTGCTCCTTGAGGAGCGTGATGCGCTGGCGCACGCTTTCCACGCCATGCTTTGTGAGTTTCTGCCTGGGCGGCGTGATGGCAGAGAGCATGTGCTCCATGTCGGTGTCGAAGAGCATTGTGCCGTGGACGATGCTACGCCCGGGGAGGTGGTAGAAGGCATTGCCCGAGACCTTCCTGCCGCCGATGAGTACGTCGTTGTTCTCCGTGGAGGTCGCTTCAAGCCCCAGTTCGCGGAGCATCCCGCAGACCATCTGCATGTACTCCCTGAAAGTGGTCTGCACCTCGTCGGAGTGCGTGATGTAGCTCATCATCACGTTGCTTTTGTCGGCATAGACGCAGCCGCCGCCGCTCTTGCGCCTGTAGAACTGTATGCCGTGCTTGCGGCAGTAGTCGATATTGACTTCGTTCTCGATGACCTGATGCCTGCCGAAGATGACCGTCGGCTCCACCTGCCAGAGAAAGAAAAAGGCCTCCCCCGACCCCTCCAAAGGAGGGGGGAACCGACCCGCGACATCCTGCCGTTCCCCCCTCCTTTGGAGGGGTCGGGGGAGGCTTTTCGCCGCATACTCCTCCATCGCCAGGTAGAAGGAGAGGCGACGTGTTTCGTCTGTGGGCAGTGTTATGTGCGTCATTGCGCCTACAAAGATACGAAAAAATAATGAAAGGAGAAAAGCGAAAAGAGAAAAATTATTTATAAAGCGGAAAAAGTTCAACAGCGTCCTGAATAACTTCCTCAAAAGTGGAGGATGATGCATGAAGTTCTTCACGCTTCATTTCCTTGCCTGCTCCATCCTGACGCTGACACCGTCGCAAAGGACACCAAGAGGCGGATTCTCCTTCTCGATGGTGACGCTGGCCTTCAAGACGGAAGGGCATTCTGCAAGGACGGCAGAGGCGATTCTTGCCGCGACGTGCTCCAAGAGATTCGAAGGCACGGACATCTCCCGACGGACAATGCAGACGAAACGGGAATAGTCGGCTGTGCCTTCAAGCCGGTCATCCTGCCATGCCGAGGCCTCAACCTCGACAAGGGCCGAGACGGTGACATAGAAGTCTGCCCCGATGGTACGCTCCTGCGGCGACACACCATGACGGGCATACACCTTGATGCGATTGACGCTTATCTCCGCCGTTCTATTCATTATCTTCTTCGTCATACGTCTGCTGCGATTCCGGCAGGTACTTCTTCAAGACACGCGCTACGCCTGTCGTCCAGGAGTTAATGGTATCGTTCTCCAACTGGAGGGAGGTGATGAGGCGGATGACATGGTCGATGGGCATACGATAGCGCAGCACGCCGCTGATGAGCTTCGCATAGTCCCAATACTTCGGGTTGAAGCGCTCGCTCAGGCCTTCGATGGTGGTCTTGTAGCCGCGCTTGTTGACGAACTGGAAGTCGTAGCGTTTCTGCCCTTCGCGGTCGTAGTGCTTGATGATGAAGCCTTTCTGCACGCTCTTCGGAATGGCGATGCCCTCCTCGTCGTCCTGCAAGCCGGTGAATATCTCGTAAGGGAAGCCGTCGAGCATACCGACGAATGCCACCCACTTCTCCTTCTTGTTCTGAAAGCGGACGACGTCGCATTCCAACACCTCCGGCCTTCGCTCCACGACGGAGGGCACGATGCCTCCAGACAGGCCGTCCTGCTTCAGGAACTTCTGCGCGGCAAGAGTGGCAAGCAAGCCCTCGGACATCGCCTCATTGTCTTTCTTCGTATAACGGATATCTGTAAAGACTTGTGCCAAGTTCTGCTTGTCGTTGATTTCCACGAAGTGCCTGTTGGCAGCCAGTGCCTCGCGCTTCTTGTAACAAGCATCGATGCGCTCGGGCGTGAACTCTGCGTAAGTCTCCTTATGCACAATGGCTTGGAGTGGCAGGCGGTCGCTCTGCCGTGGCTTCTCCGCTGGCCAGCCGACGGTAAGGGTTGCTACGGGGAAGACCAGTTCGGGCAGTTGCAGAGTGGCGATGATGGCTTGCGGCTGATAGATGGTCGTTCCGAGGAAGCAAATGCCGAGGCCTTCCTCTTCGGCAAGACAGCAGAATGTCTGCGTGAAGAGCAGGGCGTCGGTGGCAGCGTTGAGGAAGCTGAGGACATTGTCATAACCCGGGCTTGCCTCGCGAAGCAGGCACCAGTCGGTCGTCCGGCGGAAGTCGGCACAGATGGTCAGCACGACGGGAGCCTGCGTCACCATGGGTTGGAAGAAGTGTGCCGGTGCCAATTGTTCCTTCATCTCCGCCGACCTTGTCACAACGACGCTGTAGAGCTGCAGGTTGCCCATGGTCTGTGTACGCGAGGCGTCCTCTATTAACCGATTCAGCAGCTCGTCGCTGACGGGCTGCTGAGTGTATTTGCGGATGGTTCTTCTCTGCTTGATGTTGTTCATAGTGCCTTTCCTATTAGTTTCTCTTCCAGCTCCTCGAGGTGGTGCCGAAGTTCTTTATCCACCTTCAGCCGCCCGTCGATGGTCTTTATGCCGTGCAGTACGGTGGCATGGTCGCGGTTGCCCACATATATGCCTATCTTGCTGGCGGTCAGTTTCGTGTGCTTGTGTGCAAGATACATACTCATCTGTCGGACAGTGACGATGTCTGCCTTTCTGCTCTTGCCAAAGACATCCTCTTCCTTCACATTGAAATAGACGCAGGTGGTGGTAATGATTTGGTCGATGGTGACGGTCTTCTTCTCCACCTTAGTCCTGCCTGCCAGGATTCTCTTCGCAAAGTCAAGGTCCACTTCCCTGCCATAAACGACGGAGTATGCCAAGAGGCTATGGATGATGCCCTCCAGTTCCCGTACACTGTTGTTGACGTTCTGTGAGATGAAGTCAAGCACTTCATCGGGGATGTTCAGGCCGTCGTGCTTCACGATGCTGTGGAGGATGTTGCGTCGCAGGCTTTCCTCCGGCTTCTCCATCTCTGCCATGAGGCCGCTCTTGAAGCGTGTGATGAGCCTCTCCTCCATGCCTTGCAGCGATACAGGCGGGCGGTCGCAGGTCATGATGATGTGCTTGCCGTTCTGCCGCAAATGGTTGAAGACGTGGAAGAACGCGTTCTGCGTGCCTGCCATGCCGATGAGCTCCTGCATGTCGTCCATGATGAGCATGTCGATGCTCTGGTAGAAGTGCATGAAGTCGTTGAAGATGTTGCGCTTGCGGGCATCGGTGAACTGCACCATGAAGAGATGTGCGCTCAGGTAGAGGACACGCTTCTCGGGATGCAGCTCCTTTGTGCGGAGGCCGATGGCATTCACCAAGTGCGTCTTTCCCACGCCGCTCGGGCCGTAGATAAAGAGGGGATTGAAGGTCATCTGCTCGGGATGCTCGGCGATGGACTGTCCCACGCTGCGGGGAAGCTTGTTGCTCGTGCCTTCGATGAAGTTGCCGAAGGTCTGGTGAGGGTTAAGCTGCGAGTCGAGATCCTCCGGGAGGCCGACGGCTTGGGCAAGCGAGGGCGACTGGTTGGCAGGGAAGGCACTGGAAGTCTGCGGGGCGATGTCGTTGTCGCTCTCCTGGCTGACCGTCACATCACCGGCCACCTCTACCACATACGACAGTGTCACGTCCTCGCCGAAGAAGCGGCTGATGGTGACGTGAATGAGGCGGCGGAAGTGCTCCTCCAGATATTCAAAGAAGAACTGGGACGGTATGCACACCGCCAGCTCCTTCTGAACAGCATCGTACGACTTGAATCTCATTGGCGAGAACCAAGTCAGGAACTGCTGTTCGCTCACGTTGCTGCGGAACATCTCCATGCAACGCTGCCACAATATCTGTTCGTTCTCTTTCACGTTCATCTGCTACCCGACCCGTGGCCGGACACTATACATTATATATATTATATAGGGCTTGTGTCTCGCTTATCGCTGGTCCCTAATCCTCCGCCATATTTTTTGGGCGAATTCGACTGCAAAGATACTGCAAAATCTGCAAACAACCAAACTTTTTTTCTTGCCTCGAAAAGTGTTCCAAAGCCTAACATTCTGTATTTCAACAAACGCCACAAAAAGCTTTTTTGCACGGCATTTGCGCCCCTTGCAAATGTACAATATCGTGACATTCAGCCGCTTCCACTCTCGCACCACTCGCCCCCTGTCCCCTACCCCTTTTCATTAACCTTCGCAATTATATGGAGTTACTATTTCCGTAGTGTGCCGATATTTGCCCCGCCGTTATTTCATAAAAATCTAAATAGGCAGGAAAGTGGCATTGCCCCTAAAAAACATGTCTTCTTCTACAATAAAATGCCCCCGCCTTCCGTTTTTTATACAGAAGGCAGGCACGGACGACCTGCAAGACGACAAAGCCCAACCTTTAACCACCCTTTAGCACTCCTGCCTATGGAACAAACTCTACCCCTACCTCTCTTTCAGCCAAGTACAGCTGTTCTGGCAAAGATTCGTCAGTTTGCACGCACCTTCCGACCACAACCCTACATGGTAATACTTGCCTGACATGAAAGTTTCCCCGTCATTGCTTGCCGCCAACTTCGCCAATCTCGAGGCGGAGATGGAGTGGTTCAACAAGAGCCAAGCCGACTGGCTGCACCTCGACGTCATGGACGGCGTCTTCGTGCCAAACATCTCCTTTGGCTTCCCTGTCCTCAAGCACGTCGCCCGCATCTGTCAGAAGCCGCTCGACGTACACCTGATGATTGTGCAACCCGAGAAGTTCGTCAACGAAGTGAAAGACCTCGGGGCATACCTGATGAACGTCCACTACGAGGCCTGTACCCATCTGCACCGCATCGTCTGGCAGATTCACGAGGCGGGCATGAAGGCTGGCGTGACGCTCAACCCCGCCACACCCGTCTCCGTCCTGGAGGACATTGCCGCCGACCTCGACCTCGTACTGCTGATGGGCGTCAACCCCGGCTTCGGCGGACAGCCTTTCATCCGGAACACCTTGAGGAAAGTCAGGGAGTTGCGCCAGTTGCTCGACCGTACGGGAAGCCACGCTCTCATCGAAATCGATGGAGGCGTCAACCTTGAGACAGGCCGGCAGCTCAAGGAAGCGGGAGCCGACGTACTTGTCTCCGGCAGCTTCATCTTCTCCGCACCCGACCCCATCCAAGCCTGCGAAGCCCTCGCCGCTCTGTAGAAAGAGCCCACATCTGCCTCCCTATGATTGTCCAGCATCCGATGCTTTGGTGCGCGGCCTCCATGGCAGCGGGCATCGCCATAGGGCTGAACTTCCCCCTACCCTATTATCTGCCGATGCTTGTCGCAGGTGTGATTGCCTGCACCTTGACGAGAAGGACTAGGCACTGGCACGATGTCCTGACGCTCATTGTGTGGCTGCTGTTAGGTTGCAGCAGGGCGTCTGTCACGTCCCACGACACGAAGCCCGTCTGGCAGCAAACCGTAGAACAGAAGGCAAAACAGGTACAGGCGTCTATGATAGCAAGACTCCAGAGCTCGGGTGTCTCGCCTCGCACCTTGTCCCTCGGTTCGGCATTGGTTGTGGGTGAGAGAAGCGGCATGGAGCGTGAGACAAAGCAAGCCTACAACCGTGTCGGGGCAGGGCATCTGCTGGCATTGAGCGGTATGCACCTTGGCATTCTCTATGGCTTCCTGTACCTTATCTTCGTCCGTTGGGTGCGGCACAGTAAATGGCGATGGCACACCTTGCCGCTCATCCTGCTCTGCCTGTGGGGTTATGCCTTGGTGGCTGGAATGCCTGTCTCGCTGGTGAGGGCTGCCCTGATGCTCTCCGTCTTCACCGTCCTTTCCCTGATGCAATACAACACCGACCCCTTGCATCCGCTGTCCTTGAGCGCAATCATCATCTTACTGATAAGCCCGACAGACCTCTTTAGCGTCAGTTTCCAACTGTCCTTTACTGCCGTCTTCTTTATTCTGATACTTTGGGGGCCTCTCCGCGAAATGTATCAAGGAATACCGTGGATTGTGAAATTGCTTGGGACATCCTGCGTTGCCTCTCTTGGCATAATGCCATTGATTACGTATTACTTCCATCGCCTGCCTTTGCTCGCACCTTTGCTTAGCCTCATACTGATACCGATGACGACATTCATCATTTACCTGACGGTTGCGACAATGCTTCTGCCCATTGCGCCGCTGGGATGGGCGTTGGATGCCACAGTGTCCCTTCAGCAGAAGGTCATCGACTTTGCCGGCAGCATTCCCTTCACAATGCTCAGTGACATATATCCAAGCGCTCTGACAGTCGCCTTGATGTATGGCGCTATGCTCATTGCTGTTGTGAGGCTGAGGACAAGGGGTTTGTAAAGGATTTTCCTTGAAAGACGCGCTCTGACGGCGTTTTTGGGCGGCTGTGGCGTTAGAGTACCCAAGACGGGCAAAATGGGCTTATTTTTAATGGAGCTTGGCAATCAGAGTGTTACGAAGGGGTGTTTGGCGGCTTGATGTTAAGAAAGTATAGGTATGGCATGATATGCCATCATACAGAACAAAGTTTTGGGGCAAAATTGGCACGAAGCGAGGGGGAACATGACACGTTGATTTTCCAAACGCAACGTGTCGTGTTGACCAACGCGACATGGTGTGTTGACAAACGGGAAACGCCGAGCCACCACAAACGACACTATTCGCCACGAAATAATGTAAAGATTTTTACAGGACGAGACGAAATAAAAAGTTCCCTTATGACCGTTATGAGCGGTTACTCTTCGAATAGAAGTCCTGGACGCCCTTGACGGCGGCGAGTTCTTTCAAGAGGACGGCATATTTCCGGGCAACAGCCTCTGCAAAGCGTCGGCCTTTGTCGGCGGAAGCCAAACGGGGATTGCCGATGCCGGTGTCCTCGGTGACAAGTGTCCAGTGGCGCGGCAGCCAGGCGGTCTTCTCGCGAAGGCTTTGCAGGGCAAAAGGATTGGCAAGGCCGGGGCCTGCCTCGTCGAGGTTGACAAGCTCGGGATGATAGTGCATCATCACAGAGGTCTCCAGCTCGTCGGCATGGTCGCCAGGATCGTCGAACCACTCCTTGCCGGGCAGGACGGTGAACCATTCGCTGGAAAGGATAATGAAGTCGGGATAATCCACGGCAAGGTCGCGTATCATGCCCTTGAAGGTATTGCCGCCATGACCATTGACAATGAGCAGCTTGCGAAAGCCCTGATGGTGAAGCGACGCCACGGTATCGGCGAGGATGGCACGCTGCGTTTCCTGCCGGTAATGGATGCAGAACTTCAGGTCGCGCTGTCCGGGATTCTGTGCGCCCATTGCCACAGGAGGCAGCACCATAGCGCGGACACCATAGACGTCAAAGGCAAGCCGGGCTGCATCGACGGCCACATCATGGGACAGAATGGCATCTGTAAGATAGGGAAGATGCAAGTTGTGGGGTTCCGTGGCACCCCAAGGCAGGATGACTATATCGTAGTCAAGAGGACGTGTAACGCCGTAGGCAGAGACGCTCAAGTCAATCTCGCGGTTCATAGGATTGAATGTATTGATTTTAATCATTCGAGAAGTCGGCAAGCACTTGTCGATATACGGTGAGGACGGTGCTCTTGCGTATGAAGCCGACGAAGATGCCGTCGGCATCAACGACGGGAAGCGTCCAGGCGCCTGTTCGGTCGAAGGTGCTGACCACGACATCCATCGAATCATTCACGGAGAGCAGGGCTTCGGGTTGTGTCATCAGCTGCGAGACAGCGAAGCTGCGGTGCAGTTCCGTACGGAAGATGAGGTGGCGGATGTCGTCGAGATAAACAGCTCCGATGAACTGCATCTGCTTGTTGACAACAGGGAAGACGTGGTTCTTGCTGCCCGCCACCTGTGCCGCCACGTCGCCGAGGTTCATGTCGGGATAGAGGACATTGTCGTATCGCTGAATGACGCTGTCCATGCTCATCAAGGTGAGGACAGACTTGTCTGTATGATGAGTGAGCAGCTCGCCCCTTTGAGCCAATCGCATGGCATAGATGCTGTGGGGTTCAAACGACTTGATGGTGAGGTAGGAACCCGTGGACACTATCATCAGAGGCATGAAGAGGGCATAGCCGCCCGTCAGTTCGGCAATGAGGAAGATGCCCGTGAGGGGTGCGTGCATCACGCCGCTCATCAGGCCGCACATGCCCAGCATGGCGAAGTTGCGCTCGGGGATGTCGATGCCTAGCACGTCGTAGGTGTTCCAAAGACGGCAGAAGATGAAGCCACAGATGCAGCCGAGGAAGAGGCTGGGCGCGAAGATACCGCCGCAACCGCCGCCGCCGTTGGTGGCCGTAGAGGCAAAGACCTTGAAGATGACGATGAGGAAAAGGTAGATGAGGAGGTGGTCGCTGCCATAGAAAAGGGAGCGATCCATCGCATTGTTCCAGTCGGCCTGACCGTTGCCGTTGAGCAAAAGGGTGATGAGGTCGTAGCCTTCACCGTAGAGCGACGGGAAGAGATAGATGAGCAGGCTCAGCATGACGGCTCCCAGAAGGAACTTCTTGTAGCGGCCCTGCAGCTTTCGGAACAAGCCCTCGAGCCTGTTCATGGTACGCGTGAAGTAGAGAGCCACCAATCCGCAGGCAACGCCAAGGGCGATGTAGGCAGGAATGCGGTTGACGGTGAAGGCATCCTGCAGGTGGAACTCAAAGATGGGATTGGTGCCGGAGACGGCAAAGGTAAGCCCTGCGGCAGTGACGCTGGACACAAGCAAAGGCAGAAGGCTCGTCATCGTCAGGTCTATCATCAGCACTTCGAGCACGAAGACAAGTCCTGCGATAGGGGCCTTGAAGATGCCTGCCACGGCGCCTGCCGCACCACACCCCACCAAGAGCATCATGTACTTGTTGCTCAAGCGGCAGAGCTGTCCCAGACGGCTGCCAATGGCACTGCCCGTCAAGACTATCGGCGCCTCGGCCCCCACACTTCCGCCAAAGCCAATCGTAATGGCAGAAGCCACAACGGAAGACCATGTATTGTGAGGCTTAATGCGGCTCTGCTTGCGGGCAATGGCAAAGAGAATCTTGGTGACGCCGTGCCCGATGTCGTCTCTGACGATATATTTAATGAAGAGCATCGTCAGCCAGATGCCGACGACGGGATATACGAGGTAGAGCCAGTTGGCACCCGTCACAGAGAACCCATTGGTAAGCAAGTGCTCTATCTGCCCGATAAGCCACTTCAGCAGCAATCCCGCACAAGCGGTGAAGATGCCGACAAGGAAGCTGACAAGCAGCACAAAGTTCTTGTCGGACAGATGCCTGCGCCGCCATCGAAGCAAGTAGGCTATGATATTACGGTATTTGAACATTGAAACTTGACAATTGAACATTGAAGGATGAGCGTTGCGGCAAATTCTTCTTTCTTCATTTTCTGATAATATGAACCTGTCCGTCAAGACTAAGCTTGATGATTTGGCTTGGCTTGCTCTTGCTCAAGTCATTCTGCCGGCAACGCATGATGTAGTCAACGCCCTGCTTTATCTCGTCTGTTATCTCGTCGAAACAGGCAGGCGAAGGCTGTCCGCTGATGTTGGCACTGGTGCTCACGATGGCCTTTTGATAACGGAAGCAAAGCTCGTGGCTTATGGTTTCCTTGGTCACACGAAGGCCGATGCTTCCGTCCTCTGCTATGAGGCTGGGGGCAAGACCTGTCGCGCCATCCAGGATGAGCGTGAGCGGCTTGTCGGCAAACTCAACCAAATCCCACGCGACATCAGGCACTTGCCGAAGGTAACGCTGCATCCTGTCGGCACTGTCCACAAGGCAAATCATCGCCTTGCTGTCCTCTCTTTGCTTCAATTGGAAGATGCGCCGCACAGCCTCCTCGTTGGCAGCATCACACCCAATGCCCCAAATGGTGTCTGTGGGGTAAAGGATAAGTCCGCCCTGCCTTAAGGTCTGCACCGCCGTCCTGATGTCTTCTGCAATCTCTTTCTGTGTCATGCCTCTGTCTTGTAATCGCGCCGCAAAGATACAAAAGAAAGTTGAAGCCTGCAAATAAGCGAGAGAAATACCAAACTAATTTGAGCTTTTCCGAGCGAAAGCAGGCTCGACGATGTCAAAACGAAAAGTTGAAGGTTGAAAGATTATGGAAAAATGAACAAATGTGAACAAAGAACAATGATTTTCCTCCTTTCCCTCCCCAAAGTAATGAAAGGATGAAAGAAAAACAGACTTTTCTTACCAAAAATGAATTAAATGTCGTACCTTTGTCTGCAAATCGTGATAAACTATGAACCGTAGAGAATTCCTCCGTCGCTCCACCGTCCTTGCCGGAGCGGCCTACCTTGGCTCGCCTGCCTTGGCCAACGAGATTACTTTCGATTTGGGAAACCCTAATCTCGTCATCGGCATTGTGAGCGACATTCATCTTCGTGGCGCAGACACAGCCGGGACGTTCATCCACACATTGGAATACTTCCGTAGCCTGAAGGTGGATGGTGTCATCATCGCCGGCGACATGGCCGACCAGGGCCTCCTGCCACAGCTGCAAGTGGTGGCAAATGCCTGGTTCCAGGTCTTTCCTGACAACAAAGGACTGAACGGCAAAGAAACTGTTCAGCTCTTCATCTACGGCAACCACGATGTGGAGGCCTACACATGGGGCGGAACCATCAGCAGTGTCGGGGCAGAGACGGCGCAGGCGCAAGGCATCGGCCGACAGGCTGCGGCCGCTTGGAAACAATGCTTCAAGGAGGACTATCAGCCCATCTGGATGAAGACCATCAAGGGCTACCACTTCATCGGCGCACATTGGGAGAACCAGAACCACATCTCGGGCCTCGCCAACTTCCTCGAAGAACACAACTCCGAGCTGAAGGCCGACGGCAAGCCCTTCTTCTACATTCAGCACCCCCACCCCAAGGACACTTGCAACTGTGCTTGGGCTTGGGGCAGGGACGACGGCACTGTCACGCAGCTGTTGAGCAGATACCCCAATGCTGTCGCCTTCTCAGGTCACTCGCACTCACCTCTCGACGACGACCGCGACCTTTGGCAAGGCAGCTTCACCAGCATCGGCACCTCGTCGCTCAAGTATCTCTATCCGATGCCGGCTCGCGAAAACACCTATCAGGACGATTGGAGTGGCAAGCCGCCTTCGCAGATGGCGAAGATGGATCCGTCGGACGGACGTCAGGGAATGGTGATGCGCGTCTATGACGACGCAATCACGTTCGAGAAGCGCGAGTTTGTCTATGACGAACCCATCGGCGAGCCGTGGTATCTGCCTTGGCCCATCTCGGCTACGCAGCCGCTCTCCTTCGAAAACCGCGCCAAGACGGCTGCCGTTCCGCAGTTCCCCGCAGGCACAAAGGCCACCGTCACCGGAGGATCAGGCGCCGACCGTTATGGCGTTTCACAGAAGCAGGTGACGGTCCACTTCCCGACAGTCTTGAAGAAGAATGCCGGCGTGCGCGCCTTTGACTATGAGGTGCAGGTGGAGTATGACTGGCTCGATGTCCGCCACGTCTGCTCGACGAAGCGCGTCTTCTCGCCCAAGTGCTATCTCGGCGAAAACAAGGAAGAGGGCGAAGTCATCTGCGTCTTCGGCGAAGGCGAACTGCCCAAGGACTTCGCCTATCGATTTGCTATCCGTCCCTGCAACTGCTTCGGAGCCAAAGGCAACCCCATCTATACGGATTGGATAGACAGCTCTTTCGCCATGTTTACCTCCACCCTCTCGCTCGACAAACAGTTCTACCGCGTCAATGAAGCCATCCGCGTAACCTTCTCGGACGTTCCCGTCGGCACGGAAGCCTGGGTAGGCATTTATGCCAAAGGCAAGACGCCAGGCACGAGCGACAAGGCTGCTACCTATAAATATACCGAAGTGGCAGCAGGCACATTGAGCCTCAGCCTCTCGGCAACAGGCGAATACTTTGCCGTGCTCTTCCAGGACGGCGGCTACACGGAGTGCTCGCCACGCATTCCCCTCTTTGTCCTTTCGCGGGCATACAACCCCGAGAACTTCTCCATGCAGACCGACAAAACCGTCTATAACGTGGGCGACGCCATCGTAGTGACGCTTGCCAACGCCCCCATGCTGAGCAACGACTGGATAGGCATCTACAGGGCCGACATCGTGCCGAAGGACGCTAAGTGCCCCACTTGGCTCTACAACAACAAGGTGAACGGCTCGCTCACGCTCAACGTCAGCGGCACGAGGAACTGGACGGCACCCTTGCCCGAAGGCAACTACTTTGTGGGCTACTTCATGGCGGACGGCTACGAGGAGCCTTTCCCACGCCAGTATTTCACCATCGCAGGCAAGAGCGACGACGACAGCGTTTCGGCTCCCTCTGAGCAGAGAGAAGGCAACCACATCATCTACCGCCTCGACGGCACACGCACCGCAAGCATGCGGGAGCCGGGGCTCTACATCAAGGACGGCAAGAAGATTATCCGAAAAGCATAGACCAGCCCGGCAAGACCTCAACAACCAGACAAAGCGTATCGCTCATGCTCAGAAACAAAGTCCTACATATCGTGGCAGTCCTGCAACTGATTCTTGTTTGCCTCTCATGCGAAACAGGGCCTGATGTGGGGTTGTACCAGTTTGGATGGACCAACGACGACGGTTACCGATATCTTGAAATATATCGTCCGGACAGTTCCCTTATAGATATGACGCATATCGCAGGAAGAGCTTTCCTTGAGGCTGATGCGCATAACCTTTGGTGCCTTGACCCGGCGGAGCTAAGGATGGCGCATGAAGGCGACAGCAGCACAGAATACCGAAACATCTATCCTTTGTACGTCCATCGTCCTTCCGGCAGAACCGACACGCTCTTCCTGTCGCATCATTGGTATGCCTACTGTTTAGGGTTTGGGCATGTGCATCGCGAGCGATTCCTCGACAAGTGGATTATCATGGAATGTCGCCTTCCGGGACGCATCCTCGGATATAATCACCTATTCGACGAAACGGACAAAGACACTCCGCTAGACAATCTTAGCGAGGGCTCATACGATTACGAAGGGCAGAGGCTCATCTTTGAGAGCAAGGACTTCGACTATTGGGTGGTAAACCGTATGACGACAGACTTGTACGGGCCGCTTACCGAGAAAGAGCTTCTGGCACAGCTGAAGGCATTGGATGTCCCGTTGCCTGTCGAGTTGAAGAGTTCGTACTTCCCATACAAAAGGCATCGGGAGAAAGGAACCGGCAACATCATCCACTTCCCAGACTACATGTACACGCGCTGCCTCTTTTGGCGCGTCTGGCCTCACGGGCAAGAAGTTGAGCCAAAGAAAATAGGATAATAACAAGAAAAGGAACTAACAGCCAGTAAATGGTAAATGGTAAATAATTAAATGGTAAATATATAGTAATGAACAACGTTGAATCAATCTTTGCAGCAAAGCTGCTGAATGTTAAGGCTATTAAGTTACAGCCAACGAATCCTTTCACGTGGGCAAGCGGCTGGAAGAGTCCCTTCTATTGCGACAACCGCAAGACGCTCTCTTTCCCCGACCTGCGCAGTTTCGTCAAGGTGGAGCTGACGCGGCTCGTCATGGAACAGTTCCCAGAGACAGAAGGCGTGGCAGGCGTTGCTACAGGCGCCATTGCACAAGGTGCTTTGGTGGCCGATGCACTTGCCTTGCCCTTTGCCTATGTTCGTAGCAAGCCAAAGGACCACGGCCTTGCAAACCTCATCGAAGGTGAACTCAAGCCTGGCATGAAGGTGGTTGTCGTGGAAGACCTCATCAGCACAGGCGGCAGCAGCCTCAAAGCGGTGGAAGCCTTAAGGGAGGCAGGGTGCGAGGTCATCGGCATGGTGGCTTCCTATACGTATGGCTTCCCTGTGGCAGAAGAAGCCTTCAAGGCAACAGGCGTGAAGCTTGTCACCCTCACCAATTACGAAGCCGTTGTTGCAGAGGCCCTCAAGACAGGTTACATCAAGGAGAGCGACATAGCAACCCTTAACGAATGGCGCAAAGACCCAGCAAAGTGGAAAGCCTCCCCCTGCCCCTCCAAAGAAGGGGGGAATTAAATGGCTAAATGGTAAATGTTTAAATGGTAAATGAGAGATGGTAAATGATTAAATAGTAAATGCAAGATGACCGAATACAAAAGTGAAGTAAAGAAGATATACGCTCCCATTGAGCGTGTATATGAGCGGCTTGCCGACCTCA
>Ga0310694_10003091_pt1 | contig 16465 bp, 31 predicted proteins | sample 174DNAGHGhighgp2_FD_203884 | JGI IMG/M metagenome (GOLD analysis project Ga0310694, IMG submission 203884) | Sheep rumen microbial communities from Palmerston North, Manawatu-Wanganui, New Zealand - 1742 DNA GHGhigh gp2 (v2) (version 2) | ecosystem: Host-associated > Mammals > Digestive system... | reverse complement strand
GTGAATCTCTGCATGATATTATCCTCGTTTTTGAAATTTAAAAATTGAAATTTTTGAACGAACGACCATCCAGGCCATCGGTGTAGAACTCTTCCTTCTCGCGCTGTTCGTTGTTCGGGCACTTGGCCATTTCGAGAATCTTGGTCTTGATAAGTTCACGGACCTTATCGACATCCTTGGCCTCGAAGAAGATGTTGGCTTCGCACTTCGGATGGTCACCGACACCGGGGCACCAGGAAATCGAGGGGCGACCATAGCCGAGATCGTCGTTGAAGGAGAAAAGGAAGTAGAGCTTCAAGATCGTATCCGGCTCGACCGGGCCGTGGAACTGGTATCCGTCCGGGCCCTGTAACCAGGTCTCGACCTTGCAGAACGGGGTGGACTCCATCCAGGAGTTCTCATGCTCGTTTTCGAAATCGTTCCCTTCCGGCGTATCACAGAGCCAGGTTTCAACATCGGAATCTTCGCCCTTTTCTTCCTGTTCAGCTTTCCAATCGAGATAGTTCTCATCGTTATTGGCATCTTCCTTGCAGGATTCGTACTGGCCATCGACCCAAGACTTGATGCAAGGCGCAAGCCTGGTGGAACCATTGTACAGGATAGAGGAGTTCGGGACGAAACACATTTCAACACCACCATTGTTGTAGCTCCAGAAGCCATCGCGATCCATCCATTCACAGTCCTCGACATCGCCTTCTTTTTCTACACCAATCTGGTACCATTCGTCACCATTGGTCACGAAGTCGAGTATTTCGCCGAATACATCGACGAGGGTCGGTTTCAGTTCCTTTTCGAAGAAGTTGTGTGCAGCCTGTGGCATAAGTGTCTCCTTGTTGAGTTGTTTTTGTTTCGTTGCCTATACGATGTTCCACCGGGTGCCCCCGATCGGGGCACATGGGGAACACGGTAGTTCACTGTTTAGAACGACGACCTCGGATCGACTCGGTCGATAGTGTCGTTGTACTTGTCGTTGAAGTAGCGGAGCATGATCGCCTTTGTAAAGACATAGTCCTGGTAATAATCTCCATGCTTGAGTTTACCAAGGACGGCTTCCATGTATTCTTTGACCGCGTTGAATACGGATTCCTTCATCGTGACTTGAGTGTAGTTTTCGCCGTTGTAGATCGTATAGGACGAATCCGTCATGTCGGCAAGCTGCTTGTCGATGAAGCTCTTGAAGTTCGGTAAGCGGACATCAAGCGCGGAAAGCTGTTCCAGATAGTGCGACAGTACCAATGCAATGTTGTGCAGCACGTCGTCACCGGGGTTATTCGTAGGGTCGAGCGTGAATATGCGCTGCTGCCTTACGATAACGGTCTTGCCTCGGTGAAAGTGGTCTGTACTTTCGGCCTTCACGTAGCGAGACGTGTCGATATGGCCGTTGCATCGATCTTCTTGGATGTATTTGCCAACCAAGTCGGTCAACAGTACGATCCCCCAGTCCGTCATGTGTTCGCCTTCCCAAGATGCGCACGTACGAGATTCATACTTGTCGTATCCGTTGTACGTCATGTAGCGAACCGCGAACACAGAAACCCAATTGTCAGAGTCCAGACACCGACGCTGAATGATGTATTGCGGAACTCCGACTACGCCGCTCCCGACGACAAATTCATTCTTGTACGGCTGAGAGACTATACGGAAATACGTCTTGAAGATGTCCTTCGTTCGGCTAAAAAGCCTCGGCTGGTTCTCCTTCCCATTGACTGGGTAGGTGTGCCTCCAGTTGGGCTTCTTGCCTTTTTCCGGAAGACCAAAGGCCAAATTCTGGCAGTATTTGCACATGATTTGCGCTAGACGATACAGCGCATACCGTACCACTCTGGGGCCGTCCTTTTCAGACAACTGCGGTGCTCGACGGAACTTACGGATTACTGCATGTGGATCGAACGGTATCCATTTCCCGTCAAACTGCATCTGGCAGTCGCCACCGCGATTGAATATGTCCATACATGCGTCGAACGATATGATGCCAGCGTCAATATCAGCCATGATGCTCTCCCTTCGGTTAATAACGTTAAAACACGTTAAGCCAATGACCCCATGACGGAGACTTCACGTATCCGTTCGTGGCCTTGACATAGCTCTGGTCGATCTGCAAGAATGCTCGGTCACGGCCAGTAGAATCCACGATCTTAGCTTCAGCCAAGTACTTGTACTTTGCTTCTCCTATACGGCGCTGAAGGTTCTGTTCCATCGCCTTGCCAGCGGCGACCGGAGTCTCTGCATCGCATTCGCCAGCGACCATGTTAAGTGTACCTATACCGGGCACGTTCTCAAGACGGAACTTGAGCTGGTACTGCTTGCCCTTCGGCTTTTCTGGTTTGAGAAAATCAATCATTTTCAAATTCCTTTACTGCTTGCTCGAAACAGTGTTCGTTGAAATACTGGATCTTGAACGCATCGATCAGTCGGTGTACGTTCTGACGTGTACAGTTTTCCTTGTTGGCGATATCCTGTATCGATAGAAGTGACTTGGCATGCATAAGGAAAAACTTTTTCCCACGCTCTGCCGCTTGGTGGATGTTTGTCGTGTTCTTGATCTTGAATTCCTTCAAGGATGCGTCGTTAGCCGCCATGATGAGCATGCGGTCGTCCTTCTTCAATCCCTTGATGCTGTCAAGACCGTTCTGGTCGATGTTCTGGTAGAACTTCTCCATGAAGTCTATACCAAGCTCCTTGCCACGCTGTATGGCCCTGTCCAATCCCTTTTCCGGAGGCACGATGCCGTTACGTACCATGTTGTCCTGAATTTCACTCCAGCGGCCTTCCTGACGCTTCTTGACGAACTTGAAACCGAGCTTACGCGCACGTGTAAGACAGTTGGCGTAACTAGGATGATTAGGAGGAATCTCGCCTCGCTTAATCATTTCGTCTTCTTCAGGCGTCCACTTTCGGTACACTCGCTTTTCAAAAACCTTGTTCATATAACACCTCGTTAAGCTAGAATATGGGGACCCGACTTGCGCCGGATCCCCCATCGATGGGAAAATCGAAAATTATTTGGCGATGTCCACCCAAAGTGTTGCTTTGGTGTGTTTTATGGCTGCTAATTGAACCAGATTACGCCTATTGTTAAATATAGCACATAAATCCATTCTTGACAACATCAAAATATACTCAACAATACGTTGGGTGGACATAACCAATTATTTCATACGGAGAGCAGCGGAAAGATCCAATGCCATCTGTACGGTCGAAAGGCTCTTGCCAGTCTGTTCTGCAATTTCCTTGGCGGTCATGCCACTCTTGGAAAGGATGCTGACGGTACGAGCAAACTGTCCGACGATGTCGGAAATGTGCTTCGTGGAATGTGCGGAGATCGGTGCCAGCTTGAGTTCCATCTGTCCGTTCGCTGCTTCGCCGACCGCCTTCGTCAAGCCGAGCTTGTTACGGAGACAACGCAGTGCGGCCTTGGTACGTCCAGACGGCACGATATTGCGCTTGGCGAGTTCGATCTCGTCCGGAGTCCACTTGGACGGCTTCACGAGGCCGAGTTCACGGCGACGCTGATAGACGGCCTTGGGAGTGCGGCCAGGGAGCGACGTTGCGCCGTCACGGAGCATCTTGTCTTCCTTGACGGTATACGGCATGTACTTTCTCGATGTTGCTATAGAATAGTTTTTCATGGTTTGTTCCTTTTATGTTGATGTGTTAAAATATAGCAAACGTATTGACAGTTGAGTTATTTGTTTAATGTAAAAATTTCTTTAAGTTGTAGTAGGTATTGACAATATGGCTAGGAACAATAGATGCCGTGTCAACTCCGTTCACTACGCACGTGTAGTCCATGTCTGGTGCATTGAACTGGCAATGGTAATACTTATCTGAGTCGAGAACCCAGATCTCGTCCAAGTTCTTCGAGAAGGCCGCCATGGATTCCTTTTCGGCATAGCATTCTTCTGGGGTAGGCTCTGCGCCACGTGTAATTGCCTTCCATGCGCCGTTGAACACCTTGCATTCGAGCTGCATAGAGGCGAACAACAGCGTAGGAAGGAACAAGAGGACAAGTATTTTACGCATTTTCGTTTCCTTCCTTACCGTCGTCCAGAAGATCCATAAGGTTCTCAAGCGATTCGGCGGTGAAACGGTCGTACATCAAGCAGAACATCGGTGCGATCATCTGGTGAATCTTGAACTTCTTTTCCTGACGGCTGAGATTGCGGTCTTCGGCGACCTTGAGGATATGGGAAGCCTGATTCATCGCCATGATGGGCAGAATGGCCTTGCCAACGCCATCGTGCTCCGTAATGATTTCCGTAAAGGCGGAATACGTCTTTTCGGTGGATTCGTTGAACTGCTTGAGTGTATAGTTAAGGTTTTCCGGATCTTGGCGGAGAATTTCGTAGCGCTGATCGATGTTGTCTTTCGGGTGTCTCATGGTAAAGTCTCCTTTTGATTAAGGTTTAAGCGGTCACGCAGATATGGCGCTGCGTGACCGCCCATGCTAGTGTTTCTAGCAATTTCGTTCGCCCCTATCATGAATCGAGGGCGCAGCCCCGGCCAAGTCGTGTCCAGTCTACGGCTGACCCTCGGTAGGCGTCGGAACCACATGCTGGAATGCGTGGAATAAGTCTTGCGCTACGGTTACGTCTCCTTCTCCAAGCAGACTCAAGTCGATTGCGTCGAGCTGATCCTTGAAGTCTTCGTAGTCCTCAATGCCTCGGTTGAGGATATCGGTAAGAATCATCATGATATCCCTCATGTAGGACTTGCCGATGAAGTTACCACGCTTGATGTACTTACTGATACGGATAAGGGATGAAATCGGATAATCGGAATGCGTGTAGAACGTATTCCCAGTCGACTTGGCCACGAGCCAGTCCGGCGTGAAGTTCGCAACGAAAATTATGCCGTCGCTGAGATCCTTGGTGCATTGTGCGCCAACCTGAACATGGGCGAAGTCGAACGACTTCAGAAGATCGGTGATCCATGGCGACTTGAAGTAGTTGCAGAACTGGACAGTCTTGCCGCCTATATTGCACGTGGTCGCATTCTTCGTCACGCAGACGACATTTTCTTCGCCAATCTTGGTTCGGATATCGTCGAACTGCCCGACACGTGTAGGATACACGTCGAAGTCGTTCGGAGTATCTTCGTTGAGGCTGTTCCCAGCCACAAAGAAACTCCCTATCTTATCGTAGATAGTCTTTGCAAAGGGCATGCGAAGCTCTATTCGCCTCGCAAGCTGTACCTTGATGCTATCTTCAAACAATGCGTCGATCATCGCTATTCCTTTATGGTTTCCTTGATTGTTTCTTTCACCACAGCCGTTGCAGAATCCTTGACGGCTTCCACGGCCTTGTCGGTGGCTTCCACGGCTTCCTTCGCTCCGTCCGTGACCTTTTCCTTCACGGTGCTGACGGCTTCGGTGGCGTAGCTGTGTATTATGGTGCCCACGTCCTTGAAAATCTTGATACCTTCGTTACTGATTTCCTTGGCTGTTTCAGTCTGGGACAAGTATTCAGCCGCCTGTATGCCAGCAATCATGTACACGGCCTTCTTGGTCGGAACCAGCGAGGAAACGAACAAGAACAATGTACCCAAGATAGCTGCAATTATGGTATACTTGAGCCACTTCTTGTTGAAAGATTTCGACCAATCCACTTCGCCTTCGGCACTGCAACAGAAAAGTATTATGGCGGATATGCAAGCGGCTACTATGGCGGCTATGCCTACGCCACACGCGACTGTGGAGAATCGTTCGACGGATTCCGCGAGGTAGACGAGGATGGAAAGTGTAGTGAACATTGTTACTTGCTCCTTTTGTGGTTAGTTTGTTTTTGGTTTGAGTTGTTTGTACGAGGGCGATCCTTCGGAACGACCATCACGATGAACGGCGTATCGTTCTCGTACCCGGTTACGGAAAAATCGACATGGGATACGTTTGCGTTCTCCTTGACCTTGTCGAACAGCTTTCTAGTGTCATACAAGTACGGCACACGAATAAAGGCCGTATTGATGCCATGCAAGCTCTTCTTGATGTAGTTGTATATCCTCTTGTTGTCGGACAGCAAAATGATGCCAGCATACTTGCCGGTACGTAACGGATCGGTAAGTAAGCGCATGACGTTCGGAATCTTGTGAGGCGGTACGAACTGCGTGACCCTGTCAAGCGGTCTTATCCTTTTCTTGATACTGCGCCACATGCTCCAAGTTACCAGGCGGTCAATGACATTGCTAATGCGTTTGAACATAATGAATTTCCTTTATCAAGTGGTTTCGGTTCAATGATGATTTTCTGGTTCGGCACGATCTTCTCTATATCGGTTCCAGTCGTGTCAACCTCTATGACAATTCGGCGGCGTAGGCCGAAGTTCGGCTCACCACGCCAGTAGTCCTCGATGTTCTCTATAGCCATAATCATTCCTTCTGGCAATACAGTTCGAGATACTGTTCACGGGCCATGTAAACGTTCCCTTCCATCGCCATTTCGACCAGCTTCGTGTCGATCTTGCGAGATATGGTAGCAGCACCGTCAAAGTTGTATTCCATGAAGTAGCTGATGTCCACGTCGCTTGTACGAGTGAATGAAAAGGTGCTCTTCTCGATATCCTTCACGTTGATATTCAAGATACCGCAGATAGCCTTCAACACCTTCAACTTGAATGCGTTGACTTTTTCAAGCATGTCTTCGTATTCGCCAAATGTCATTGTCTTTGCCACAGATTAACTCCTTATATGGACGGTTCGGTAAAACCAGCTTCGTGTTCGTACCTACGCATCAACGATAACAAATTTTTCGACGCATGGCCAGGGTCACGAGAGGATCCAGGGACGGTCACCCATACTGCGGGGTTGCTCTGCAATACGAGCTTCATGTGCTTTCGACCATTCTTTTCTGTCCAACGGCCACCCTTGAGGGCGGACTTTACCAGGTCGGACATAGTCTTGTCTATTTTTCGTGTTCCACAACGCATTTGATTTTCCTTTTTGTTAAGTGAGTTGATGTTGTTAGTAGGCATACCGTGAATCGTAGAAGGCATCCATTTCCCATGTCATGCGACAGTAACAGAAGTAGATGTCCTCGAACTGTTCGCCTTCGCTCATTTCACGGAACTGCTTGCTGTCCTCCAGACGCTTCTTGATCATTTCGTACACGCCGTCGGGGACTTCGTGTTTCTCGATCTTGGTGACGGCCAAGTCTTCCTTGGCTTCGAGAGCATCGGCTTCTGCTTTGGTGTCTACCCAAGTGACTTTAGGCAGATATGCTGGATTTGGGTGAGTAGATGTAACTTTATACTTTATCATTGATTATCCTTTTGTTGAGTGTGCCAAAGGCATGCGAGACTGATGCAGTCCCGCACACCTTTTGTCCAGTCTAGACGATGTCCTTCAAGTAGGCAAGCTGGTCTACCACGGGGATAGAACGAGTCTGTGCCGCAGTCCAGTTATCCTTGTTGAATCCGAACCCATAGACGGTAGACGGCTTCAGTCGGATAAGAGTTTCGACTGCGATGGATTCTACGTTCGCCAAGAATGTTGCCGAATGTGCCACAGCAGTATCGTGTACGATAGGTGCGACGGAGCTACGGAGAGCTTCTACATCCTTGTAGTACTTCGCCATGCGAGCCACAAGCAAACCAAGGTTGAACTTGTGACCGACATCAGTGCGATCCCAAACCTTGCGGTTGATTTCGACAAGCGAACGGAGCCAAGACGGAGAGTCGCTAGCAAGCTCACGATGTCCGCATTCGCTCATGGTCTCCATCAGCCAGTTCGGTACGTTCAGCGAATTGGTGGTAGTACCATTCACGTAATCGTGGTACGTGCTGACGGAGTTGATCGTATTGGAGAACACCACACGAGTGAAAAGACGGATCTCTTCGTCATTGATGTACACGCCATGCAGACGTTCGTCAGCATCATTATTGCTGAGAATCATGTCGCCCATGCCGAGCAGATTTTCTGCACCGCCATGTCCGAGAATAGTGACGGAGTCGGTAGCCGAGCTTACCTTGAACGCAATGCGGCACGGCAAGTTGGCCTTGAGATCGCCAGTCACCACCTTCACGGAAGGTCTCTGCGTGGCAAGCACCAAGTGGATGCCAACCGCACGGCTCTTCTGTGCGAGTCTCTGCACGATGGTAGTGAGTTCTGCACCCGCAGTCATCATCAAGTCGGCAAATTCGTCAACCACGCAGACCACGTAGCGCATCTTTTCCACGCAGTCCACTCCGATCGGCTGAGTCTTCACCCATTCGTTGTAGGACTTGATGTTACGATGGCCGTACTTGGTGAGAACCGCATAGCGACGTTCCATTTCGGTGACAAGCCAACGGAGACCGTCAAGGCTTTCGTTCGGCTCTACAAGGATCTTTCCGTTGATGCAGTTCGGCATCTTCTGGTAATCGTTCAGTTCCACGCCCTTGGGGTCAACGAGCATCAATTCAAAGTCATTCAAGGACACGTTGCGGAGCAACGAGCAGAGAAGGGAGTTGATGCAGACGGACTTACCAGAACCAGTCTGGCCAGCAATCAGAAGGTGCGGAGCCTTCGCCAGGTCGATAGCACGTGCCACGCCATTGACGGTAACACCAAGTTCAAGCGGAAGAGCCATACCTTCGGTATCAGCGGAATGAACATTGCCGAGACGAACGATCTTGCGTTCCTTGGCAGGGATATCCAAGGCGAGTACGCCATTTTCGGATACGGAAGTAAAAGAAGCGCACTTGACATGGAGCTGCATGGCAATATCGTCAGCAAGTGCTTCCACGGTCTTAATGCGAACGCCACGGGGAAGCTTCAAGTTGACACGAGTCACGACGGGTCCGCACTCGATGCTCTGCACCTGGAGACCAGTGACACCGAAGCTAGAAATAGCGCTGATCACTCGATCACCAAGGTCTTCGTCGGCAGTGCCAGAGAGATCGGTGGTCTCATTGAACTGCTTGCTCTTCTTTATTACTGCGATACGGTCGGTATCAATTCCGTAGAACGCCAACGAATGGGTGGCGGTCAAGTCGAGTCCAAAAACATTGTTGAAAGTTGAGTTATTCATATTCAAATCCTCCGATAGTTAATATAACTCTTATTTTTGAGTTTGTCAAGTGGTTTGCGCATTTTTTATGCAAAAAGATCGCAGCCCCGTGAAGAATCGGATCAGTCGCCGAAGGTGATGACCTGGTTCTTCTTGTCCTTGCGCATGTTGATTCTGCGGTAGCGGATCTGCTCTTGAACCTTGGGGAACAAATCGAAATCGCCCTCGAAAGTCTGGGTGAGCAATTCTTCAGTATAGTACAGCTTGAAACTGTCAACAGAATCAAAGTATACGCCACGGAAGAAGTTCAGTCCGTCGTAGGCGGCGAGAATGTCCGGACAGTTCTGCTGATTGTACACAGCGAACATGAAGTCCTTGCCGACTGTATAGTCGTAGTAACAGTCAAGACCCTTCTTGGCCCTGGCGATGCGTACCAAGTGGTACACGTTCACAGCCGGACACGTGCCGTCCTTGTACGGCTCAGAGAAGATGCTCCCCACGTAGGGGCACGTCAGCTTTCCGTCAACGATGACTGGCATGGTAGTATAGCGGTCGCCGGTATTCCAGTTGCCAGAGCGCATGTAGATGCGCACTTCCTTGCGGTCGATGGTGTTGTCGAACGATACCGCCATGGCGGACACGGCGAACACGAGCATGATTAGTAACAGTTTCTTCATTTTGAACCTCCTTGGGTGTGTATGCAGCATGGTCTGCGAGGGCAGTCCCGCAGACCATTGAGTCAGTCTTTACTATTCCACCATTCCCTGATATTGTTCCACATCTTCCACAGAGGCCAAGTGAACCGCCGTGGCCATATATGGAAAGAAGCCGCCTTGTCGAACTCGCTGAACACGTGGATGCCAGCCGCATGGTCTGTATGGCGGTCGTCAAACTCGCAAGTCATCGTCTTGTTGAAATAGTAGATGACCGTGGGATCGTAGTAGGAATACGCCAGTACGCTGTCGTTGGTCGTTCCGTCAAGGTTATAAAACCCGACGACCGTACACTTGTTCACCCTCAGCCGTGCTTGACGGTCATCCGAGTACATCTTGAGTTCGTTGTCAAAGAGATCAATCCATACCTTAATAACTACTGGTTCGCCTTGGGCTGACCTTGCTTTCTTATAGCAATACATAGCTTTTCCTCGGTAATCTTGTGGAACAAGAGAACGGCATGCTCTTGGACGGACAGTCCAGACCAGCCGACCTCAAATCCCTTCTTGTACACCTCTTCGTAGCTCATTTGCGTTTCGGAAATTCGCTGTCCATTCCATGCGCCCAAGTACCGTCTATGACGGAGAGACCGACCTTCACGCCAAGATGAATCTTGCTGATCTTGTCACGGTCAACCGGACGGCCTTGTACGTATTCGTCAGCCAGTTCCCTAAGCTGGTCAGCGGCCTTGTACAGCATGACCCTTACGTCTTGTTTCGTATAAATAGCCATAAAAACTCCTTAGTTGAATTTTGGTTGACTTGCCTTCCATTGCTCGTACTTCGCAAGCAACGGCTCCAGAGCAAGCGCATAGGGATAATATGCTTGTTCCTTCTTGAAATCTTCGTAGAGTTTCTTGAGGCGGTTCCAAGCATGTACTGCGATGCAGAAGGTAATCTGGTTGTCAGGCGTGAGACTGTTGAGGATGTCACCAAACTCGTCGCTCATCTGGAAGCGTTCGATCTGGTCACGTGTCAAGGTTTCCTTGTTCGTGATGCCGTTCTTGTCGCACCACTCGTTCCACTTGACTTCTGCGAGGTTAGTTTCTTCACACATTGATAAATCTCCTTGGTTGTGACATTTGAATGAAACGAAGGGGCAGTCCCGTGCTAGACGGAACCAGTCCCTGCGTATATCCAGTCTTCGGTAGGCCAGAACACCTCTTCGTTGCCGTCATAGGTGTCTATGCGGTACAGATCGCCAAGAACTTCACGTATGCGGATTTCGGATCCTTCGGAGCTAGCATCCTTGCCAAGCTGTTCAATGACTGAAATCAGTATAGGGTCGTGCCTTGCTATCTCGCCGTAACGGATCGCATGCTCGGACGGTATGGTCTTGCGGAGAGCTTGGACAGACGCATTGATATAGGCTTGCACGGCCTTGTCGGACAGATGGAAACCGCCGTAACTGTTGTTGAACGCGATCTTTGCCATATGCTACGCCTTCGGTGCGAGAATCACCTTGAAGAACTTCTGGTGGACGCGCATAAGCTTCGCATGCATCGTGGTGCCTTCGTACCATGCCAAGGTGTGCTTGAGTACGAGAGCTGCGGCGAAGATCGGATCGTTGTGGCTCACCGCAAAATGCTTCATGACTCCGTAGGCGTCAGACAGCGAGAGAATGCCGACATACTTGTGGGTCTTCCTCACTTCGATTGTGGTGAATGCATTAGCCGGATGGTTTTTGCCCCAACCTTCATCGTAGTCCTTCTTGGTCTTGACTTGGAAATCGAAGACCACTCGACTACGGCTAAGTGCCTTCATGCAAGCGAAATTGGTGTGGTCAAACTTGCTCTGCATTTCTTGTTTCTTTTGGATATTCATGGTGGCTCCTTTTTGTTAGACCTTTACGGGTTTTTGAATCTTGGTGATTGTCAGTTTTTTCTTGCCCTGGGTGAACACTCGGAGATAGCAGAACGGGCCTCCGTCACCCACTACAAAAAAGTGTCCTTTACCAGAGTCGCTTACCGAAGCGAATCGTGCGATACAGCCTTCGGAAACGTGCTGCTTGGCTTTGGCTTCGATGCCAGTAAGGATCTCTTCGACACTACCGAACGAGCGACCCTTGCTCCATTCGGTAAGATGGTTTACGAATTGACGTGCGTCCATGGTAATTCTCCTTAAAGGTCAAAGTTGTATTCGTCTTTCGTCTCTCCGTCATGGATAGTTGCGGAGTCTGGGACGAAAAATTCGAAGTCTTGTTCGTCGGTAATCACCGACATGACACGTGCGGCTTCCCTGAGTGCGTAAAAATTCATTTCTTGCTCAGTATAGTTGAAGTAGCCGTTAAAGCTCAAGCACGAACTGGTCTTGACCACCTTGTCGCCTTCGTGCAAGTAGAATCGTACGGAATACGTATATTCACGCTTGCTGTAGCTCCACAGTTCCTTGAGGATGGCGGCGAGCTTTGCGACCTTCTGTTCGCAACCATTCAGCGATCCCTTTCCGTAGTTCTTCGGAAGATCAACCGTCTTGTACTGGTGATAGTCAATGACCTTAAACTCGATGCTGTAACTGTAGTCACTGCTCTTTCCGTAAGTAACGTCGATGTTGTGACGGTCTTTCAGCGTATTCACCACGTCCCTCACACGAGCCATCACATTCTGCTTGATAGCTCCGTCGGACATACGGAAGCACGTTTTCTTCAATGGAATGGTCACCTTTCCGCTGCGGTAGTTCAGATAATCGCAACGATCGGTGTTTGCATACAGCATGCCCAGGTGGCTTGCGTATGCTTGGTCACGGATAAGGTCTATTACTTCGGTCTCGGCCTTAGTGAGAGTATTAGTCAGATTCTTCATTGTTGATCTCCTTGTTGGGTGTGCCCCTTTAATGGGAAGATGGGGCAGTCCCGTGAGGACTGCCGCCAGTCTAGTCTCGGATCAGCGGATTAACTTTCCACTCATTCTTCTTCTCCTTTCCTTATGGCGTCGAGGTCGTGCGGTACGATGACGGTAGTCTTGCGGACTGCTTCCAAAGCATCCTGTTGGCGCTTTTCTTCCATCTTCTTGCGTTCGACTTCTCCTTCGAGTCCTCTACACATGTTCTCTTTATAGGTTTGCTCACGTTCCTTCTGCTGTTCGGCACAGCGCATTTCATCGTACCGTTCCTCGTTAATTGCCACTTGGGAAACCGGATCGTAGTAAGTGATGGAAGTACCGAAGTCAATATCCTTCTGTTCGTCCACGTTGACCCTCACCACATGGTAAACGGCGCAGAGCATTTCGGCAAGGTGTTTGACCAAGCGGATGATGTTGATGCTGAACAGAATGATCATCAAAAAGATACATGCGTCCAGAGCAAGGATAACCCACAATTCCTTGGAATACCAGAATGCGCCGACGGCCATTCCTCCGAACACCAGTGAACCCAGAACGAATGCCATGTCCCAGTACATTGGAGTCAAGTCATATCTCTGGTTGGTCACCCAAAGATGTTTGCGCCGGACGATTTTTGTAAGGTCTTTCGTTTCCATTTGTATTCTCCTTAGATTAAGTGGAACTTTTCAAACTGTTTTTTCACGGACTTTCCGTACAGATTGACGTAAGGGCTATTGACATGGCCGTACTTGTTGTACTGCCGAATGCTGAGTTTGACGGACTTTCCTTCGACGAGCACGAACGCCTCGCCAATAACGTTGCACTCGTTTTCCTCGATCAACTGGTACTGAACCTGGAACGTACCCATTCCTACTCCCATGTAGTAGAGACGATTGGCGACGATATTTCGCTTCGTGCAATAAGCGAGCACTCGGTTCACTTCGTTCATGAAGTACTTGGCTGTGTCCACGACAGCGAGACCCTTCTGGACTGCGGTGGATATTAACTCTTTTTCGGTAAGTTCTTTCATGTTGAATCTCCTTGTTGAGTGTATCCCTTTAATGGGAAGATTGGGCAGTCCCGTGGGGACTGCCTCCAGTCACTTGAACGTCTTCTTGGACAAGTGCGGCTTACCATCGTCTCCGATAACCGGCCACACGACCTGTTTTCCCTTCGTCACGAAGTGGCAGAAGATGTCCTTCTTGTCCACGCCTTGTTGTACGAGGGATTCGATGAATTCGTTTGCTTGTGTAGTGTAATCAGCCATAATGACTCTCCTTTTTGTTAAATATAGCTCTTAAGATGTATTCTGTCAATACCTTTTATGAAAAATCCTAGTATTCCTTGATGTCGTAGCCGCACAGAACGTTCATGGCGTCCTCGATGCCCTGGTCGATACGACCGCATGCCTCGGCGACCTCACGAAGGATGTCTTCTGCTTGAGGCTCACGATGGTCAAACTGGTTCCGGAACGAGCGCTCACAGAGGACACCCACGTCCGAAGGGTCACGGCATTCGTTCGTCAGCACGAAATAGCCTTCTTCCGGATGTACAGTGGCAGAAACGTGTTCGTAGTTGCTCGTGTAGGTCAGTGTACCGTCGGATTCGCGATCCCAGTTGATGCCGTCCTCGGCAAGCTTCTTTAGTAATTCGTCTGTAAATTCCATTGTAAATCTCCTTGTTGAGTGTGCCTCTTATATAAAAAGGAAGGGCAGTCCCGCCAGAGGCGGGACCAGTCCTATTACATCCATGTATCTATTCGATGGTAGTTCGGATCCAGTTTCTGCCTACCGTGCCGCTTGCCGCAGATCCATGACATACTGATCATCATAAGGATAAAGTAGGTCTCTATCGTCACCATATATACGGACGGCTCTGGACTGAGCAAGTCCATAATAAGCAATGCCGTACACAATATGGCCGAAGCCAGGAATGACAAGAACGCAGCGTGATACAATGTAGACCACATCATTACCAATGAAGTTATCGTCAGAGGAATCATCAGTCCGACAATAAAGTCAACTTGGACAAATGGGAATAGCAAGACCGCTATGGTCATTTGAAGTTCAACTGGCATAATATCCTCCTTGTTAGTCCTTTGTCCATACACCGTCAGCAAACGTGTATGTTTCCTTTAAGTTATCTTCCTTGTCTTTCACATACAGAGTATTGATCCATTCACGTTCATCCGTTATATCGATGCCACGAGCATTCAGTTCGAAAATAAGACGAAACAGATTAACACCTACAGCTTCTGCGCTGAATCCAGTATAGGGTTGGCCAAGTGTCCGTTCCGAATTTCTGGCAATCACGGAGAGAGTCAATACGTCGCCATCGGCAATATCGACTACGCCGATACCACCCAGAAGTGCGTTTCGTTGCTTGATGTTTTCTTGACGAGCTGCTTCTATCTTACATGCGAGCCATTCCTTCCAACGCATGTCGTACTTGTAGCACAAGAAAGTCATGCCCATCATGACAAGCATTATGTACGTATCCAACGTGGTAGACAGACTGGTTGCGCCTACTTTTTCCGGAACAAACCAGTCGAGCATGGCAAAACACATGCTGAACAACATGGCAATACCATAGCAGCACGTCGCTACGTCATAGCTCTTTCGACTAAAGAATGCAACACCAGTTCCGGCAGTTGCCGTTACAAGCATTATCACATAAAACGTAGTAGCCAAATCGTAATCCATTTGTATTCTCCTTGAAGTTGTCAAAAAGATAAAACGTGGGAGCAGTCCCGCCGTAGGCGGAACCAGTCCCACATTGTTTTACTTGTTCGGTATCTTCGCATCCAGGAGACGCTTCTTCTCTGCGATCGCCTTGGCGGTGAGGTTCGATCCTTCGATTGACCAGAACAAGTTGTTTGACAGACGTGTCAAGTTGCTTCCATTGTGAAGGCGGTCAATGTCGATACGTACCATATCGTCACTCGGATAGAAGTCGATGTTGTACTTGTACGACACGTTGTCCTTGTCGTAGATCATTCCGTTGATGTAGACGGATCCGTCGTCATCGGAGTCGCAACTGGGCGAACCGAACTGCATCCCCTTGAAGGCAGGGAGCAAGAATGCCTGGATTTCCTTCATCAGCTTCTGGTCGAAGCTCTTTACTTCGGACAAAAATTTTCGTTCTCTCGGTCTCATTGTTAGATCTCCTTTTGATTGTGCCCTATGGATAAGGGAATAAGGCAGTCCCGTGAAGGGATCTGCCAGTCTCCTAGAACTTGGTGATCAGTTCCTTGGCGTGTTTGATCATCTTAACGGACTCGGTGTCTCCACGCCCAGTAGCCGCCTTGAGTGCCGCCTTGATTGCGGCTTCCCTTTCGTCGGCATGCCAGTAAATCTTTCTGTCCGAACGGACCTGGCGACCGTAGCGGATGAAGAACCCAGTGCCGCCGTGGTTGTTGCCAAGGCCGAACGTGGTGTAGGTGTACAGAGGTTCCTCGGTACGTTCCCACAGAACGCCCTTGAACACGACGAACTGCTTGGCATACTTCTTGACTTCGTGTAATTGCTTCAGATATTCATCGTCTACCACGATGGACTTGTCCTTGTCAAACTCAGGATCGTCAGTCGGCTTGCCGACATATCGGAAATCGACATGGTTCTGGAAACAGGAAAGCGAGTGGGCGGCGTATTCCTTGGGGTTTTCGAACGACCGTGCGATTGCGGCTCCGTAGTGGTGACGGATCGGACGGTACAGCTTGCCCTTGTAGCGGCGGATAGTCTCGGTAAACCACATACCCTTGCCGCCATCGCCGTTATGAACAAGTTTCCATAGGTGCTCGCCGTCGCGAACTTTCGGGTACACGGTCGTATATCGTTTGACCTTGTATGCGACAGGGAAGTCTCGTTCGTCGAGAACGTCATGTACGTGCAGAGCGCAGTCCCTTGCGAGGACACGTTCACGAACCTTCTTGCAGCGCTTGTTGGGATAGAAGCG
>Ga0310694_10003089_pt1 | contig 16485 bp, 6 predicted proteins | sample 174DNAGHGhighgp2_FD_203884 | JGI IMG/M metagenome (GOLD analysis project Ga0310694, IMG submission 203884) | Sheep rumen microbial communities from Palmerston North, Manawatu-Wanganui, New Zealand - 1742 DNA GHGhigh gp2 (v2) (version 2) | ecosystem: Host-associated > Mammals > Digestive system >... | reverse complement strand
CGTTTTAGTCGTCGTAAGCGAGGTTGCATCTGTGTTCTGCATCCAGACCTTCAGAGTCATAGAACCAGGTTCCCATTCATAATCTGGATGAGTATAATAAATAAGGCCATTAATGGCAGCACCATCGTCGATGGAGATGGCTGAACTCGGATAGATGGTTTCAGTATAGGTGCCTTTTCCCAAGAAACCACTTTCAGGGTCTCCTGTAGATTTGCTACCTATACCAACAGTCTCAGCCCACGCACTGGTAGTGACGAGTGCCATGAGCAATAGAATTAAATGTCTTACGTGTCTCATTTCTTTTGTTTTTAAAAGGGTTAATACTAATTGTTTAAAAGAATTTCTGCCCGCAAAATTAGGCTGAAAAACCGTACCCTCCAAGGGTTTCAGCGGCATTGGCCTTGAAATTCAAGAAATGGAAATTCCATTTCATGGTTTTGTCATCGGCCATCCCTCTCCGCCACCCACAATGGCCAAAGGTGATCATATTCTCTGCGTGAGAATCATAAAATGCGAAAGATGAATCATGAGCCCACTCTAAAAAGTTCAATTGCCCGCCGCTGTAGGAACATACTTTTATGTATGTCCGCTATTTCGCCTATGAACAGCAGTCCTGCATCAATGTTTCGGACATACATGAAGTATGTCCCTACAAACGCGACTTTTTAAAGTGGCTCAATCAATAATATTTTTTTAGAACACGAATGACCATAAATTAATCATGAATTTTTCATTGCCAAAGAAAATTTATGGATAACCAAAAAAGATTCTATTTGGAGACCTCATCGTTAGACTGCGCTGACCACACCGTTAGACTGCGTTGACAACACCGTTCAACTGCAACGAGCTCGTGATTTGCCGCATTTGAGACTGCTATTTGCCGCATTTGAGACTGCTATTTGCCGCAAATTTCAAAAAAAAAATCGCAATCCTACCTACACCCTACACCTTTGGCGTTTATCACTCTGAATATCAATGGATTAAATATTTATTAACATACACTTTACCTACACCCTTCCTACACCTTGCTCAACACTTCTCTCCTAAACTAATCTTTACACACAGTATGATTACAAACATCTTACGCAAAAGGTGTAGGCAAATTTCGATTTGCATGATTTTTTCTGGAATTTTTCTTTTGCGGCAGTAATTCTTTTTATAAAACAAAGCGCAGGGAATCCCCGGCTCGCCTGGGAAGTCCCTGCACTATTTATAGAGCTGTACCTCGCTTTACTTCGCTACGAACTTTCGTCCGTCCTTGATATAGATGCCCTTCTTGAGCGAGGGAGTCTTTCGAGGAGTGAGGAGCGAGGAGCGAGGAGCGAGATTAGCTGCGGGCTCGGAACTATTCTCACTCCACGCTCCACACTCCTCCCTCCTCGAAATCAGTCGCCCTTGCAGGTCGTAAAGGGATTCTTCATTCTTCATTCTTAATTCTTCATTTCCCCTGCATTCTTCATTTATGGACGTGGGTACGTTGGAGAAGCTGACGGGCATCGACTCCGCCCCGTCGGCATAGACGGCGGTGACGCTGTAGGTGGCGGCAGCATGGCTGGGGTCCACCACGCGCAGCGGCTCCCCGGCCTCGACGGTGGCCATCAGCTCCTGGTCGCGATAGACGTTGTAGGCCACGGGGAAACCCGACCCCGTCTCGTAGCTCATGTCGTCGATGTAGAGCACGAAGCAGTCGGTGGAGGCATGGATGAGAGCGAAGCGGCGCGTCCCCTCGGGCACGCGGAACGTCAGCTCGCTGCCCCAGTTGCCGTCGGCCTCTGGCACGTTGCTCACCGAGAGCGTGCCGATGCGCTCGAAGTCCTCCGGGCGGTTGCCGCTCCGCGAGACGGCGATGTCCAACTGCTCGGCACCCATCGACCCCTCGGTGGCGGCATAGAAGCCTATCTGCTGCGCCCGTCCGCTCAGCTCGGGCGAGATGAGCCAGTGGTCGGTCTTTGGCGGTGCGGGCAGAACGCCCTGTATGGCGCAGAAGCTGGCCATGTACTGGTTGCCGCTATGGGGCGTGATATTCGACTGATACTCGTAGGGTATGCCAAACGACGATGCGTCGAAGCTGATCCAGGCATAGGGCTCCTGGCTGTGGGTGAACGGGAGATTGTGGAACGTGTAGGTGCGCTGGCCGTTGCCGTCGTAGGTCGTCCAGTCGCCGAAGCCGTCGATGGCGAAGGGTGCATACTGCTCGAAGTCCTCCACCACCACCTGCGTCTGCCCCTCGGGGGCTTCCCACGTGAGGGCCACACCCTCGGCATCGCTGCTGCACAGCAGGTTGATGGGCATGGGCAGTTGCGGGTCGCGCAGCTCCACGGTCACAGCATCGGCATTGTCCTCGTCGTTGAGGTCCACGTCATAGACCACCTCGGCGCGGATGTCGATGCTGCTGCGCGTGTCGATGGACGGAATGCGGACATGGAAGGTATAGTCGTGGCTCTCCTCGCAGGCCAAGCGTTCGGCGGGCAGCGAGTCGGCCAGCAGGCGGTCGCCGTCGTAGAGGAGGATGCGGAAACCCTCCAGCGGGTTGTCGCCCCGATTGGTCACCCTGACGGTGGCCGTCGGCGTGGTGCCCTTGGTGGCCGTCGGCGGCATGAGGAGGGTGGCACTGAGGTCGTCGGGATAGACGTCGCGTATGACGATGTTGTCCAGCGAGCAGCCGTTGAGCGACTTGCCCTCGTAGGCGTGGAAGCTGACGACGACGTAGTCCTCGTCCGTGAAGTCGGCCAGCGACACCTTGTGGCGCATCCAACCATTGTCCAGCTCCATCTGCGAGAAGTCGTGGCGGGCCAGCTCGGTGACGCGCCCGTCGGGGCAGATGACCTCTACGGCCAAGGCGACGTCGCTCTGCGAGGCTGCCGAACAGCTGTAGAACACCTCGGGGTTGACCGTGCCCTTGAGGCTGAGCTTGCCCGAGTTGAGCGCGGCGTCGGAATGGTCGCTGAGCGAGTTGAAGAAGATGCTGCCCAGGTCGTCGTCGGAAGAGAAGTTGTGCGTAGAGACGGCGAAGACTGACGACGACCGCTGTATCCACCATAGGTAGTGGCTCTGCTGCTGGGCGAAGCTCTCGGCGAGGGGCAGCGTGTAGGGCCGGCCCACGACGGTGTTCGTCGCCGTGTAGAGCGTGGCCCCCACGGCGTTCTTCGCACCGACGCCGAAGGTGAGCACGTCCTGGTCGCCCTCGTTGGTGGCTATGGGGTAGGCATAGTGGAGGTCGGAGGTGACCGACAGCTCGTCGGTAATCTCGTCGCCCGAAGCCTTCACCACGACATACTCCGTCTCCTCGGGCACCACCCATCCGCCGTTCTCGCCCTTGTCGGGCACAGCGTCCCACGTCAGGTGGATGGCATCGGGTGTGTAGCTGGTGCGGATGTTCTGCGGCCGCACGGGCACGTCGAGACCCACGAATACGCCGGCAGTCACCTGAGGGCCGTAGCCCTCGTCGTTGAAAGCCGTCACGGCGTAGTGGCGCAGGCCCCTGTCGGCGATGTCGTTCTCGGTGAACGAGAGCTGCTCGCCGGGCTGCGGACGGTCGAAGGTGTGAATCGTGGTGCCCCCGACGCTGACCGTCACCTTCGTCAGGCTCTCCAATGGCTGCCCGCCGAGCGTCGCGGTGGGAGCGCGGAAGCTGACGGTGGCCGTCATTGCGCCGTGGCTGTCGCTCTCGGCGGTGAGGTCTGTCGCGGCGGCTGGAACGCCGTCCGTCGGCACGGCATCGACGAAGATACTGTCCAGCTGTATCATCCACGTGTCCTCCTGGGTGACGTTGTGAAAGCCTACGTGGTAGCTGCCGTCGGCATCGGGTGTGAACGTCTTGCTGAACCACACCTTGTCGGCATCAGCCTTTCCGGGCATCCGCATCCGCTCGAAGAGCGTCGTCGTCATGCCCTCGACGGTGGGTGACTGTCCGAGGCACACCTCCATGTATTCTTCAAACACCGACACCGAGCAGTAGGCCTTGAAGCGCAGGGTGTAGGCCCGTCCGCCCTTGAGGCTGATGGGCGGCGAGACGAGCCAGTCGTCGGCATGGGTGTCGTCGGCTTTCGACCAGCTGGTCCATGCCCGTCCGTCGAGCTGGAACCAGCAGGCGCCGTCGCCGTTGCCGTCGATGAGCGTCCAGAGGCTGAACGCCTCGTCGCTGTCGAAGTCGTAGAAATAGGGCGGCTCAAAGGAATTGTCCGAGGGTGCGAAGGTACGTGGGTGTGAGGGTGCGAGGAATGTGCCTGCCTCGAGGGACTGCGCCTGCATGGCCCCCGCGAGTGCGAGGGCCACACCTATTATTATATATATGCGCTTGTTCATCGTATTACCACCTTCTTTCCGTTGACAATGTAGAGACCCTTCTTAAATGAAGAATGAAGAGTGAAGAATGAAGAATCTTTTTCATTGGCGCAGGACATTTCCGAACGAGAAACCCTGCCCACAACGCGCCCTTGCAGGTCGTAAACGGATTCTTCATTCTTCATTCTTAATTCTTCATTTCCCCAGAATTCTTCATTTATAGAAGTGGGCGTCTCCTCCTCGTGGGCTATCTTGGCCACGGCGCAGTTCACCACCTTCTTGTTCTCGTTGTTGATGAGCAGCACGGCCAGCTTCAGGTTGTCACGGTTCTGATACACCGTGTTGCTCCCGATAGAAGCCGCGAACTCGTGCGTCCGCTGCTTGCCCTGCACGATGGGGGCCTTGACACTGCCTATCTGTCCCTTGCTGATGTTCCAGGCAGCCACGGCAACGTCGTCATAGACCATGTCGCCCACGTAGTCGTCGCCATTGACGAAACGCAGCATCTCCTCGTCGGTGAACATCTCGGCAATGCTCTTCATCTGGCTGAAATAGTTGTGCTGCATCCACGGGCGACCGTCGCCGTGCATACCGTCTTCGAGCAGCACGTAGGCCAGGCCGTAGGGCGACGTCTCGCGGTCGTACTGGAAGGTGATGTCTGTTGTGGCATAGAAGATGTCGGGATCCTCCTCGTCCCAAACGGGATGAACCTCGATGGCGGCCTCCGTCGGCCTGTCCATGCAGCGTTCGAAGTCGGCAATCGAGGGCTGGTATTCGTACCAGTATGCGCCCTCCGAGCCGGTATAGGGGTTCAGCACCCACGTGCGGTTGAAGAAGGCCGAGGGCACCGACTGGACGGTCTGTGCCAGCTCGTAGTAATCGTTGCACTGCATGGGCTCCACGCTCTGTCCGTCGGAGAAATGCACGGCGATGCCCACATAGCGGTCGGGATAGAGCTGGGCGAAGCGGTTCATCGCCACGATGCCCGACGGGCAGTAGCCACACCACGTGCCCGTGAACTCCTCCACGGCGACGCGGCGCAGCGAGGGCTCGACCACGGTGATGAGCGGGAAGGCGAGGGCGTTGTTGTTGATGGCCGTGTTCGGCTTGCCGTTCACCTTCGTGATGGTCAGCATCGGCGTGTTGTAGCCCGGCTTCGTGTCGGGGAACACGGGGATGTAGAAGTAGAGCGGCTTACCGAAGTCGTCCGCCGTGACGGGGAAGTCGAACGTATATTCCTCCGACACGTGGTCGCCATAGTCGATGGTGTAAGAGATGGCACTCAGGCCGTCGAACACATTGTTCATGATCTCGATGGGCACGTCCACCATGCCGCCACCCAGCACCGCCACACCGTCGCCAGCGTAGGTCAGCTCCACGGCACCGTCGCCCAGGCGGTTGTTGCTGATGAGCACCTTCATGGCGAGGTTGCCGACGTACATGTCCCAGTCGGTGCTGAAGTCGAACCAGTCGGTGTAGGCATACTCTGACCGCAGGAAGAAGGCGTTCTCGTCGGTGTTGCCCGTTGCCGTGGGGCAGGTGACGATGGGTTCCACCTCCGCGTTGGACGTGATGCGCCCCACGGTGAAGGTGTAGCCCACGTAGGTGTCGCCCGTCACCTCGTAGGGCTCGGGCAGGGCCACATCCATCGGACCCTCGCTCATGGCGTGCAGCTCTTCGGCCGGCACGCTGACCACCACGTCGGCATAGTCGATGCTGCGCGGCAGCATCCGCGACACCCACACCTTCACGTCCGAAATCTGCTCCGTAGAGCGCAGGTAGAAGCGCACGGCATGGAGCATGGCCCCGTTGACGGTCTTGTCGCTGGCCGCCAGCTTGATGGCGCAGTCGAACGTCTCGGGCGACGAGTAGCCCCAGTGCGTCAGCTGGCTCTCGTCCGTGTAGTCGCAGTACGTCCACCAGTTCTGACCGGCGGCGGGTTCAATCTTCGCTTGCGCCTTGGCGCAAAGGGCGATGGCCACAAGAGCCATCAGGGAAAGGAAATGCTTTTTCATTCTGGCTTGTATTTTAAAAATGAAACAATATATTCAGCGATTGTTCAAAATACAAGCCAAAGAGGGAGAGTGTTTCTTCGAGGAGTGAGGAGCGAGGAGTGTGGAGTGAGAATAGTTCCGAGCCCGAAGCATATCTCGATCCTCGCTCCTCACTCCTCGAAAAGATCCCTTAGGGGGTATCAGAGGGGTGGTGCTTCTGGAACTCCGAGGGCGTCATGCCCTTCACGTTGCGGAAGGCTCGGATGAAGCTCGAACCGTTGGTGTAGCCCACCTCCTCGTAGATGGCCTGTATCTTGATGTTACCATATTTCTCCGTGTCGAGCAAACGTCGGCACGCCTCCTCGATGCGCCGCTCGTTGAGCAGCGTCTTGAAGTTCTTCTGGTAAACCTGGTTGATGACCATCGAGACATATTTGGTGTTCGAGTTGACGGTGTCGGCCAGTAGCTGCAGGCTGAAGTCAGGGTTCGAGATGCTGCCGATGTCGCTCATCACAGCCTCTATCCGCTTCAGCAGAATCTCCACTTGCTCAGGCGGCAGCAGGGGTGCAGACCCTTCTCCCTCGGCAGGTTCAGCAGACTGAGGCTGTTGCGTCTCGGAGAGGTTGCCAGCTACCGTTCCCAAATCTGAAGCCTGTAGGCTGTCGGCTTCGACATCTTGGACTTCAGGCTGTGTCGTTGTCGCTTGTTGCGAAGTGGGGGGGGTAAAAGTTCCCTCTTCCTTGTCTTTTCTACGGTCGGAACGACGCTTCAGCACAAGAACAAGTACCACAATCAACGCTATGGCCAGGATCGATACGATGGCGAGTATCATGCGCTGCTGGGTGATGGTGCGCCCGCGACGTACAATCTGCTGGTTGAGGATGCGCTCCTCTGTCTTCCGCATCCTATCGCTCATCTCGAAGAACTTCCTGCGGTCATAGAGGCTGTCGGTCAAGAGAATATACGCCGTGCGGTATTCACGGGTGCCAGCCGAGTCACCCAGCTCGCGATAGACATTCGACAGTTGGTCGTAGATGTCAACCATGCGGAACTTGTGGTTTTCTTTTCGCGCTTCGTCCAACGCTCTCAGCAGGGCATCGCGTGCCCCCTCGTAGTCGCCTGTGTCTATCAGCAGGTCGCTTTCCAACAGTTCAAGCAGCTGCCTCATACTGACGTTCAGCCGATATTTGCCCAGCATCTCGTAACCTAAGCTGAGTTGTCGCCGAGCCTCGTCAAAGCGTTTCTCCACTCGGGCCACGTTGGCACGACAGTAGGCGAGGTTGAATCTCCAGGCATCCATTGCCTCGCTCGACGGCATCTCCTCCAACTTTGCAAGGTAGAGCTTGGCATGCTTTGCATCGCGCACTTGGCAATAGAGGTCTATCAGTGGTACGAGAAGCCGACTGATATTCTCATGGTCTCGGTTAGCCTCTGCCAATTGCAAGGCCTTCGTATAGTACAGGATGCCATGTTCATAATCGGCGTGCTGTACATAAATGTCGGCAAGATAGCCCATGCACATCACCTGTACCTCGGTGTCGCCATTTCTCGACGCGCTATCTACTGCAGAGACGAAGCAGCGCATGGCCTCAGCAAAGTTGTTTTCGTTGAAATATTGTATGCCCCTAATCTGGCATTGGTAGCCACCGGATATGGCCAGCGCATGGACGCATACCAGAAGGATGAAATACAGTATGCCTATCTTTTTTCTCATTGCGATTCTTTTGTTGACAGGTGCAAAGGTAATCATTATCTTTCAAAGAAGAAAAAAAATTGCCGAAATCTTGCCAAAACGAAAGGCAAAGAGCGGAAAACCACTGTTTCCCCATAGGCTTTTTATAGTGACAGGAACTTCACAGCCCCCAGCTTATTTTCTTTATTTTGTGACGCGGGGTCACATTGTTTCCTATTGCAGGAATTTGCGTTTGCGGCGTGCGTCTATCTTCACACCCTTTTTGAATGAAGAATGAAGAATGAAAAATGAAGAATCATTTCCATTACCATCGTGCTTTGAGATTCTGCCCACGACGCGCCCTTGCAGGTCATAGACAGCGCGGTCTTTGGTTGTTGCATATTTGTTATTGTTTATTGTTTCACGGTTATTGTCAGAAATGCCTGTGGGTACTTCTCCCTTGACGACGAGGTAGCCGTCCTGCAGGATGACCCCATCGGCATCGATGGTTCCCATCTCCACGTGTATGGGATACTTACCGGGTAGAGAGACCGGCGTGGCCTCACAGCAGAGGACGGGTTCGCCTTCCACATATTCGCCTTGCAGCTGATAGCCAAAGCGGGGATTCTCCTCGCCGTAGTTGCGGGCGGCGTTGCGGGCACGGACGATGGTGCCGCAGTCGGCAATAATGCCGCCTTGATCGAAGAACGTCTTCCATCCGTTGGCTTTCAGATAGGCATCCCTGCAACCTATCATGACAAGGAGTGTCTTGCCCGGTAGGTCGATGTGGTCGAAGCACTCACGTCCCACATCGGGAGGTGTAGCAGCATAGGTCTTCAGTTTACGCAGGTTGATACAACCGTAGAGGGCACGGACACCGAGGGCTGTGAGTGAAGAGGGAAGAGAGAGGGAGTAAACGCCCAGCGCTCCGTCGAAGGCATAGTCGTGGAGACGTGTCACGCCACGGGGCAAGACGACCTCACCAGTGCGCTGCGGCAGAATGCAGACGACCTCCAACCCGTCGGCTGTATAGACGATGCCATCGTCGATGAAGAACTGGCGGTCGTCGCCATTCTCCAAGCCTTTCACTTCAGACAGTCGCGGGCAGGAACCAAAGGCACCGTCGCCAATGGTCGTGATGCCGTGAGGCAGTTTGATGGAGGAGAGCATGGTGCCATAGAAGGCTCTTTCGGGCAGCGTGTTCTCGGCAGTGGAGAAATTCGTGTGTCCATCAGTGAGGAAGGGTTCGCCACCGCTGACGAAACGGGCCTCGCTCAGGTCGAGATAGGCCAAAGAGCCAGGCGTGGCATTGCCCCGGTCGTCGCGGCCCGCCATCTCGCGGATGACCTTGAGGTCGGTGGAGTTGATGTCGCCCGTGACCTTCAGCGAGAAATAATTGTCACGCCGGTCGGCTGGACAGAGCTCGCTGAGTTGTCCTGGTGTGCCGACGGTGATTTCGTCGGTGATGACTTCGCGATCAGTGGCACGTATGCCAATGACCATGTCCTGGCGTGTGGAGAACTGGTAGTCGTCGGGATTGAGCAGAGAGATGTCAAAATAGCCATCGCTCCGTCCGTTCCACCCCCAGTTGACGTGAACGCGGCCCGCTTCGTCGTAACCGTCGATGACGAAGGAGTGTCCGCCGTATGCTCTGTCGACTGCTCCATAGATGATGGGGCAGAGGGCGGAGAGCTCGCCGAAGACGAGGTCCATCCACTGCGCCTCGCTGTAGTTGGAACGGCTGAGGGCGGTGACAGAGTAGGGATAGCGGAAGTAGTTGCGCAGGGCATTGGCTGCGTCGGCGTTATAGGCACCCGACCCGTCGGGGGCATACTCCATGCCAACGGCCACGCCACAGTGGTAGCAGAGCTGAGCCACGGCGGCAGCCTGCTCCTCGGTATAGCCGCCGGCAGTGTACGACGTGAGCATGTTGTCCCAGTCGTAATTGGCCTCGGAGAAATTGACCTTGTAATAGGTCTGCGGGTTGTTCAAGGGGACACCCACCTGGGCTGTGCCTGTTCCGGTCTGTGGGAACTTATGGTAGTACATGACCTGTGCCATTGACGTGGCAACACAGCCCACGATGCTACGCCCAGAGCCCCCGCCATTCCGATAGGGTGCCACGGGGCAGTCGTTGTTGAACGGTGCATACTGCCCCCATTGGCTCAGGAGCAGTGCAGGTACGGCGGGCATGAACCTGTCGGCATCGGGTTTGATGATGGGGCGGGGCTTACCTTTCCGCACGTAGGCTTTTGCGGCCTCCTGCATCTCTCGAAGCCAGGCATGGAAGGCGGGGTTCTCCTCCTCGCTGGGATAGCGGCTGTCGCTATATCCCAGCACGGCGGGCAATAGGTCGTCGTCGGCCACTACGGCGAAGCCTCCCTCTTCGAATCCGAGGACGGAGAGGTTTGCGTCGGGCTTGGCCAAGAGGCGAAGGGGCGCGTCGTCAATGTTTCCGTTCGCTTGCAGCTTCGTACCCTCGTGCATTCGAAACACGGCGGCAGCAGCCTGCCGCTTCTGGGCCAGCGAGCGGGGTTTGGCCTCGGCGGTGACGGTACACACGCCGAGGCTGAGGATGATGAGAAAAACGACGGTCTTTCGCATGTTGATGCTTTCTGCTTGTTGACTGATTATTCGCCTTTGAGGACTTGTTTTTTGCCCTTGCTGACGATGACTCCTTTGTTATAATAACCGTTATCCAATAACCAATAACCGTTTCCAATGCGGCGTCCCTGCACGTCATAGAGTGCTTGTTTATTGTTTATTGTATTTTGGCTATTGTCATAAATGCCAGTGGGAACGTCGCCCCAGTCGGCACTGACGGGTTCGGACTCGGCTCCGTCGGCATAGACGGCGGTGACCGAGTAGCGGACGTATGTCTCGCCCTGCGCGAGATGGTCCGTGACGCAGAGTGGCTGACCGGCTGCTACGGTGGCGATGCACGTTGTTCCACGATAGACGCGGAAGGAGACAGGGGCATCAGCCATGGAGCGATAGGAAATATCGTCGATATAGACCGTAAAGCCATCGGCAGTAACATGGCGGATGGCGAAGTATTTGGTTCCTTTAGGAACGTTCATCGTGATAGCTTTGCCCCAATTGCCATTGGCGTCGGGTACGTTGACGATGTTGGTCGTGGTGGCCTTGACAAAGTCCTTCGTGTCTGTTCCACCGAGTGAGTAGTAGAGCTCGAGCGTTTCGGGTCCAAAGCCGTCCTGAGTACTTGCCGATACGATGCCGGCGAAGAACGAGATCTGCTGTGCCGAACCGTCGAGCATCGGCGATATGAGCCAGTGGTCGGTCGGTACGATGGTGCCATCGTCGTAGGGCACGGTGCAGAAGGAGATGAGATACTGACTGCCACTGTGGGGAGTGAGCGGGCCGAGCTGCTCCATTGGGATGCCAAAGGTAGAGGGGTCGAATACCATCCAGGCGAAGGGTTCACCCTGTGAAGGGAACGACAAGCCGTTGAAGTAGTACGTCCGTTGCTCCGTCTTGTCGATGGTCTGCCAGGGAGCAATGTCGTCGGGCTGGAAGGCTGCGTAGGCTTCGAAGTCCTCGGTCTGCTCCATCGAGGAGCTGGCGGTAGCCGTCCACGTGATGACTGGATCGGCAGTCTGCGTGACCTGTATGCTCGTTGGTGCTGGCACGTTGGCCTGAAGCAAGGCGACAGAGGCTTCAGCGGCATCGTTGTCGGGGAAGAGGTCGCTGGCATAGTCTACCTCGGCGCGCAGCGTCATGCTCTGAGCCTGCCGGTTGATGGAGGATGTGGGAACGTTTATCAGGAGCCTGCGCTCGGCATTGGGTTCCAAGACCTCTGTGACGGGCATCTTCTCCACCAGCTGGCCGTTGGCAAAGAGGCTGACGGTGTAGCTTTCGGCGTTGTATAGCCCGACGTTGCTCACCTTGACCGTTGTGGGAACGAAGGTTCCCTTGATAGCCCTGTCTGGGGCGAGCAGGTTGGCAGCGAGGTCATGGTCTGATACATCTGAAACGACGACATGGTCGATGTAGAGCGGCGCATTGGCGATGTGGGGCGTCGCGTGGAAGGAGAGGATGACGAAGTCCTGCCCCACGAGGTTTGAGAGCGGCACGCTGACGCGGTGCCAGCTAGTCTCAGTGTTCTCCTGTTTGAGGTTGAAAGTCTTGAGCAGTCCCGTCGTTCCGTCGCGCAGCTGGTATTCTATGTCTATGTCGATGTCGTTGCCCGCTGTGGTATAATAGCTGAAGGCGAGCTGGGGGTTGACGGCCCCGGCCAGCGCGATCTTGCCTGTGCGGAGCCATCCCTGCACGTCGGCGGTGTAGGAGAAGAGTCCCACTGAGCCGTTGTCGTCGTCGGCAGCGAGCTTGCTCTCCATGAAAAAGCCGAAGGAGTCGGTCTGGCGGTCAGACCACCAGAAGGGGTAGCTGAATGCGGCGTTGGGGAAGCTCTCGTCGAAGGGCAGGGTGTAGGGCGCTCCGGTGACGAGCGTTGTGACGACGGCATTGCTGCTGCCTGCGGGGTTGACGGCACAGACAGCCCACTGCTGTATCTGCTGGTCGCCGCGGTCGGTGTCGAGACTGATGTTGAAGGTGGTCTCCCTGGTCTGTCCCAGCAGGTCGCCCAGCTTGCCGTCGGTTACCCTGTATATGGCATACTCCGTGCGCGACGGCACGCTGTTGCCGCCGTTCACGCCCTGGGCGGGCACGGCCTGCCACGAGAGTTGCACTGAGGTGCGGTGGTCGCTGGCTGTGAGGCCGGCGGGGTCTTGCGGCTTGTCGGTGCCCACGAAGGCGGTCTTGGTCTGCCTGGGGCTATAGCCGTGGTCGTTGTAGGCCAGGATGGTGTAGGTGTAGTGTCCGCTTCTTGTCATCGTGTTGTCCGTATACGAAATCTGCTGTCCCGGTGTGGGGGCAGTGAAGGTGTGGACAATGTGGTTGTCGCGGAGAATATCGATGTGGGTCAGACCCGTGAGGGCTTCGCCGCCGAGACTCTTCTGCGGTGCGGTGAATGAGATATCGGCACGCAGCTCGCCAAGAGGCTCAGGCGTGACGTTGAGGTTCTGAACGGCGGCAGGGCATAGGTCGTCGGCCTCGGCCTCGATGCTGAAATGGTTGAAGTAGGACGGCCACATGTTGGCATCGCTGATGTCGTGGAAGCCGATGTAATAAATGCCGGTCTCGGTGGGCTTGAACGTGACCTTGCCATCGACGGTGTCGCCCACCTTGAAGGGTGCGACTATCTGGGTGGTCATGGCTTCGGCTGTAGGAGCCTTGCCGTAGCTGACGGCAAGGGTTGTAGGCATGGACGTCATGCCGTTCTCGAAGGTGTAGCTGACGGTATAGTTGACTCCGGCTCGGAGGTTGAGTGCGGGGGAGATGAGCCAGTCGTCGGCGGTAACGTTGGAGGAGAGTGTCAGGACGCGCCCGTCGAACCATGTCCAGGTGTATTCGTCGCCGTTGAGGTTGAGGGTTGTCCAGAGGAAGAAGTCGTCGCGGCTCTTGAAGTCCTCGACGTAGGGCACGTCCTTGGCTTGTCCGAAGGCATAGGGCTTCGACTCGGCGAGGGCACTGGCCTGCGTGGTGTTGACGGCCTGCACGGCGTAGCGGTAGGCTTTCAGCGTGCCCTTCTCTATCGTCTCGCTGAAGTCGCAGTCGGCGATGCCCTCGGCCACGAGCTTCTGGTCGTGTCCCTCGTAGCGATAGACGTTGTAGGTGAGCGGCCCCATGTAGCCGTGATGCTCGGTGTCGGTGGGCGGTTCCCAGGTGAGGTCGATGTCGCCGGTGTAGGTGTCGAGGTCGAGCTGCACGTTGGTGGGAGGCAGTGGCGTGTCGTAGCCCACGTAGCTTTTCACCGTGGCTCGCGGACTCTCGCCGCTGCCGTTTGCGGCATAGACGAGGAAGTTACTCATACCCTCGGCGACGGTGATGGTCTGCGAGAGTTTCTGTCCGGCCACCCCTGTGCCCTGAGCGAGGAGTGTGGAGGGAGAAGCGAGGAGTGTGTAGCTGACCTGTCCAGCGAGTTTGTCGCCTCCATAGGTCTTGGTGGGCAGGGTGAAGGTGGCGGTGCCTGTGAGCGAGGGTCCGTCGAAGCTGACGCTGAGGTCGGTGATGGCGGCTGGTGAGCCGCTGCTGGTGAGCGGTTGCGGGATGGCCATGCCCACAATTTCGGCATTGTCGGTGTCGGCCACCTTGCGCGTAAGGGCCGTACCGAGATCGACGGTGTAGAGGGCGCAGCGACCGTTGCTGTCGTCAACGCTCCAGTAGAAGGTGTCGGTTTGCTGGTCTATCTCGCCGCTCTGCGTGTAGTAGGTGTCCCAAGGTGTCCAGAGGCGGATGCCGGTATCGCCGACGAGGGTCTCTTCGCCCGTGTGCGTGTCGATATTATAGAGGTAGCCGTCGGCAGAGATGCCATAGACGTAGCCGTCGGAGGTGACGCCCATGGCGACGTAGTACCAGCTGGAGGGGGCGATGGTGGTGCGCACCTTGCGCTTGTAGTCGATGGTGCCGAACTCCAGGCCGCTCATGTCGGCGCTGTAAAACTGTCCGTAGATGATGCCGGTGTTGAAGTCCTGCGCCGTCTCGAAGGCCAGCAGGGCGGGGTTCGTCAGCACTTCAGGCTCTCCGACGGGTTCCCACGTCGTGGTGTCGAAGCCGTAGAGGTAAACGCTGACCAGCCCCAGGGCTGCGAAAGTGAGGTCGGCTCCTACAAGATAATAGACACCGTCCTGAATGCCTGAGCCGTAGTCGAGCGACTGGTTCTCAAGGATATAGAGGGGCGTGGCCTTGAAGGCTCCGTCGGCGACGAAGGAATAGACGCCCTTGGGCACTGCTCCGTTGTCGTCCCACCCTTCTTGCCAAAGCATGTAACCCCAGAGGTCGGTGGGGAGCTTGGGTTTCGAGGGGGCAAGATTTTTCGAGGGTGCGAGGGAATTGTTCGAGGGTGCGAAGGTACGTGGGTGCGTGGGTGCGAGGTATGCTTCGGGCTCAGCACTATTCTCGTACCCTCGTACCTTCGTACCCTCGTACCCACGACATTCCGTCAGCCCTTGCGGCAGCGGCTTGCGTGTGGTGCGCTTGAAGAGGAGGGGGTATTTCTCACGTGCCTGCTGCATCAGCTGTGTCTTTTGCGCGGCAGACATCTTGCCATACTTGCATGCGGCATCCTTTGGCGTCGGGCATTGTGCCACAGCATGGGTTAGTCCGAAGGCCATCAGCATGATGGCGGCGATAGCGGTTCGTGCAATGCTTCTGTTCATGATAAAGGTTTTTATAATTTGTCAATAGTGCCGCAAAGTTAGGCATTTGCGGGCAAAGGAGGCAAGAAAAGTGGCGACGGTGGTGTTTCATTTCTTGAAAGAAGATTTTTGGCAAGGCACTTTTCACGGTTCTGAAAGCAAAAAATCGGGCGCAAGCCTTGGCCGTTCCGTCTTTTAGCCGTACCTTTGCAAACGGAAAAAAAAGAAAAGGGACTATGGTACTGAATTACATCTGGACGGCATTCTTCGTGATTGCCTTTGTCGTCGCTCTGTTTCGCCTGGTATTCATGGGCGACACCGAGGTATTCCCGGCGATGATGAACTCTACGTTCGACACTTCCAAGACGGCCTTCGAGATATCGCTGGGCCTCACCGGCGTTTTGGCCCTGTGGCTCGGCATCATGAAGATAGGCGAGAAGGGCGGCGTCATCAATCTCTTCGCCCGACTGCTGAGTCCTATCTTCTCGAAGCTCTTTCCTGAGATTCCCAAGGGACATCCTGTGACGGGCAGCATCTTCATGAACATCGCGGCCAACATGCTGGGCCTCGACAATGCCGCCACACCGCTCGGACTGAAGGCGATGGAGCAGCTGCAGGAGCTGAATAAAGCCCCAGAAGCCCCCCATTCAGCCCCCGAGGGGGCTACAAATGCCTCTGCCCTGAAGAGTAATGAAGCCCCCTCGGGGGCCGTAGGGGGGGCTTCTGGGGCTTCGAGAGTGTCCACCGCCTCCAACTCTATGATTATGTTCCTCGTGCTGAACACCAGCGGACTGACAATCATCCCCGTGTCGATTCTCGTCTACCGGGCGCAGCTTGGAGCGGCCCAGCCGACGGATGTCTTTATACCTATATTATTAGCCACTTTCTTCTCCACCTTGGCAGGCATCATCATCACCTCGCTCTATCAGCGCATCAACCTGCTCAACCGCACCCTCCTGCTCACCTTGGGCGGAATGTGTGCCGTAGTGGCCGCCATCATCTGGGGCTTCTCACAGATGCCGAAGGAGCAGATGAACACCGTCTCTACGCTCATTGCCAACATTCTGCTGATGACGGTCATCGTCAGCTTCATCGTGGCCGGGATGCGTAAGCGGGTGAACGTCTACGATGCCTTTATCGAGGGTGCCAAGGAAGGATTCCAAACGGCGGTGCGCATCATCCCCTACCTGGTGGCCATCCTCGTGGCCATCGGTGTGTTCCGTGCCTCAGGTGCCATGGACATGCTCATCGACGGCATCGCATGGTGCGTTCGGGCCTGTGGCGGCAACAGCGACTTCGTGGCCGCTTTGCCTACCGC
>Ga0310694_10003088_pt1 | contig 16487 bp, 13 predicted proteins | sample 174DNAGHGhighgp2_FD_203884 | JGI IMG/M metagenome (GOLD analysis project Ga0310694, IMG submission 203884) | Sheep rumen microbial communities from Palmerston North, Manawatu-Wanganui, New Zealand - 1742 DNA GHGhigh gp2 (v2) (version 2) | ecosystem: Host-associated > Mammals > Digestive system... | reverse complement strand
CCGTTCCACCACCCTAAATCATCCGTTCCGCACCGTGATATTACGTTTCGGAACGGCCAATTTTGACAAAACTGGACTTTATTGCCGTAAACCTAAACGTCGCAGTTGAACAAGCCCTTCTTATTTCTTTTAGCCACAAAGAACACAAAGATCACAAAGAAGGGATATTTTTATTGATTATAAACGCCGTCTTTTCTGTACGGCAATTCACTCAATTGGTGAAAACTAAAAGCAGAAGACAGGTCTGCATAATTCGCAATACATGCCCATCATAATAAACTTTGTGACCTTTGTGCTCTTTGTGGCTAAAAACCGACTCCTCAACTGCCGAATTTAGGGTAAACTGTTCGCAATGTCGCAACATGTTCTACACGGACATTTTCCCTCTCTCTGTGCTCTCTGCCTCTCTGCGCCTCTGCGTGAGATTACGGTACGGAATCATGGCGGTCGTGACGGGGCGAGACCCTCCCCGCCTCGTACCCCAGTCTAACGCATTGCTACACCCCAGTCTAACGCATTGCCACACCCCAGTCTAACGCGTTGTTACACCCGGGTCTAGCGCGTTGTTACACCCGGGTCTAGCGCGTTGTTACACCCGGGTCTAGCGCGTTGCTACACCCCGGTCTAACGCATTGCCACACCCCGGTCTAACGCATTGCCACACCCCGGTCTAGCACGCCGCAGCGTGATGCGGGCGTGGCGGGTTATGTCGATACGCGCATGGGCACGGCGCACTCGCGCTCTTCCAGACGGACGGCGGCTGCCACGCGGAACCTGTCTATGAAATCGCGAGCCCGCTCTTCGAGGAGGCGACAATCGACCTCGGCGGGCGCTTCGGTCGCGGCGACACATTCACCATCAAGGCGCACAACGCCTCCCGCGCCAACAAGTACGTGCAGAAGGCCGTGTTCAACGGCAAGCCGCAGAACACCTTCCTTCTCGACACCCGCAACCGCTGAAATTATGGTAAACTAACGGGGTCTGGCGATGGACCTGTTTGACATACAAACTTTTGCCTGCGGGGCTTATGGATGGTTCCAGCAGGCATTGATCCGCCTCTGCGTCTGCGCGGCGGTGGCGTTGTTTGTCGTGCTGGTTCTAAGGACGCAAACCGTCCGCAACGCGGCGGCGCGTATTGCCGCGCCGGGGACGCTCATCAGCGTATTGCCGGGCGTTGTCATGTTTGGCATGGGACTTGCTACCACGCTATCCGCAGGGGTTGCGCGTAGCATATCACAACGCCCCACGTCGTTCAAAACGAAAGGGCTTTCCGGAACCACAAACCACCCCCAAGTCTAACACGTTGTTACACTCCCATACTCTTTCTCGATGATCGGCATGTCGATGTTGCGCTTCTTCGGATTGAAGTTGATGCCGACGAGCGTCACGGGGCGCGCACCGCCGATCCACTTGTCCGCATAACTGCGCTCGCGTATCTGCTTGATCGCCGCCTTCGCGCTTTTGCGGTACTTGAACTCGAACACGCACACCTCCTTCGGCGTCTCGATCACCGCGTCGGCGTAGCCGAGCATCGTCGCGACTTCCGGCTGTGGATTTGCCCCCGTCATGGACGCGAAGAGCTGGAAGTAGCGTTTCGCCTCCGACTCATTCTTGATCTGCCAGTCTGGCGGCACGGAGGCGTAGAGCCCAAACAGCGATTCGCACAAATACCCCTTCCAGTCGCCAGAGGCTATCTGCTGCTTCGCCTTATCTACGAGCGCGTTGAACGGAGACTCCTTCAATCCCATCACCTGCGAAAGATAACCGCGCTTCAGCGCCTCCCGTACCTCGAGGTTCGGCGGCGCGAGGACGAAACTCTCTTCCCTTCCCGTATCAGGATCGCCGGGCCGGATCTCCTTGATCGTGAGATACCCGCCCTGATACAGCAAAGACTCCATCGGCAGCGTCTCCGCGTCGCACACGTCGAGCATGAACGCATCCGCCAACACGTTCTCAATGTCGCTCGGCAGTTTCCCCGCCCTCTCAATGCGGTTGATGATGAGCGACGTCCTGCCAGTCGTCTCCCAATAGCCCTTCAGTTTCCCGGATTCAAGTGCGCTGCCGAGCGACACCGGATTGCAGACACGCTCCAAGGAGTCGGGCGAGAACCGGTAGCCGTCGTACCAGGAGAGAAGCTCCGCCTTCGCAGACTTGAAGTCCATGCCGTTTTTCTCCCCGAACTCCTCAACGTTTTCGCGCAAGGGCCCGTCCAGCTCCTCCGGCGTGTAGCCGAGGAGCGTCGCGAAACGCCTGTCCATCGAACGGTCCTTCAGATGGTTCAATCCAGAGAAAACCGAGAGCTTCGTCAGTTTCGTGACGCCCGTCATCATCAGGAAACGTATCGAGCCGGAGTTGACCTTGAGCTTCTCGTAGAAGTCGTGGAGGTCGGAACGCACCCTCTTCAGCGTTCCGAGGTCGTCGAGAAACTTGGCAACGGGCTCGTCGTACTCGTCTATGAGGACAACGATCTTTCCAGTCGGCGACTTCTTTGCTGCGGCAACGAGGAAGTCGTCGAACTGCCCCGAAATGTCGCCTTCGCCCGTGTACTCGACGTTCGCTTCCTCACATAGGCTTTTTACAAGTTTCGTGAGCTGTTCGCGGAAGAGCTCGTACGTCCCGCCTACGGCCTTGGACATCGTGAAGCTGTAAACCGGCGTCGGCTGTGTCCATCCTTCCCACGGCAGCTTGTCGATGGCAAACCCCTTGAAGAGCTCACGCCGCCCCTCGAACATCGCCTTGAGCGTAGAGAGCATGAGCGACTTGCCGAAGCGGCGCGGACGCGAGATGAAGAGCTGCTGGTCCGCATCGTTCGCAAGCTGGTACAGCAACCCCGTCTTATCGACATACTTCCCCTTCCCCCCGAGTATCAGGCTCGGGAAGTCGAACACGCCCGTCGTGGGTACCTTGATTTTTGCTCCACAGTCTTCCATGACGAAGATTATACCATAAATCCCCGCCCGTGTGCAAAAAGAAAAGGTGCTGTATCTGGATCGTCAAAAGTCCTTCTTGGAGACGATCTCCCAATTCGGGCCAACCATGATGTCGTGGAAGTGGTCATTGGCGTCTAGGTATCTGAAGAGCCTGTTCTCCTCGCGGAGCGCCACTTCAACCTCTGCAGCGCATGGCTTACCCGCCACTGCGGACTTCATGAATGCGGCAACCTTGGAGTACCCGGTCGGCGTACCGCTGTAAACGAGCGGGCCGGATGCGCCTTCAGGCTTCACCCATAGTATCGCCGACTCAGACGGATGGTGCCCCGGGGCATGCGGCGCGATGCTTACGCCGTGGTCTGCGGCTACAACTATGAGGGACTTGTCATACACCCCCTTCTCGCGCAGGACGTCCATCAGCCCCGCAAGGTTGTAAAGCGGGTTTAGCACAAGGTCCGGCAGCGCCTCGTGCGCCCAGCTGCGTTTGCCGAGGCGATTCCCATAACGGTCAAAGGCGAGCGGTGGATGCGCACCGCGCGAGTGGAACACCCCGAGCACGGTTTTCGCATTGGTGAACCCAGCAGCGGCAAGGCGCGGATACATCGCATGTTCATACCAAAAGTTCGACTCGTCCTGCCCGAACATCGGGTCATGCCTGATTTTCGCATAGAGGAATGGAGCCTTCGCCACGTAAGGCGCAATCCGGAACACCGTAACGTCGAAGAGGCTCAGGTACGGCACCTCCTTCGAGCGCAGCAGCAGCGCGGCCCATCCGTGTTTTTGCCTGCCCTTGACCTGCATGCGCTTCTCCACCTTCGCGTTTGTGTAGCCATACGGGAACAAGTCAGGCACGAACGACGCCTCCGCCCCGGCCTCAACATAGTGCGTGAGAAACGAATCCCCGCCGTACACCGACATCGGGTATTCTGCCCTCGAGGAGGTTTCCGGTTCAAAGTATTTCCCCGTCATGAGCCCTGGCAGTCCGCGTTTGGTACAATCGTGCATCCCGACGTTGTTCGTGAACGCCACAAAACCGGTGAACTTCGCGGCGATGTCCGGCGACGACTTGATGACATCCGTCGAGACGCTTCCCGGCACCGAGTCGAGGATGAACACGAGCACGTTACGCTCGCGCGAGAACTTGAAGTTCTCAACTATGTCGCGCTGCCACTCGAATCCGCTTGCAAGACCGCCGCCAACCTTGCCGCTCGGCGACTCCCCGCCGTCGCGCCTGACGTCGAACAGGGAGGCGAACGCAAGTACCGCGAGCGCCGCCGCCGCGAAATGCGCACGCCCCGGCAGCCATCGAGCCGCCGCAAGAGCGCCTATCAGCAACACGACCCATGCGCAGCAATCCCAGACGCTGCGCGACGCAACGGACAGCTCCGGCGCGAACGCGCCGTTGATCTCCGGCAGCCCGGCCGACAGCGGCCCCGCCTCCAGGTACGCGCAGGCGGCAGCCGCAACGACGAGCCACTGCACCACGCCACGAGCGCGCCGGCCGACGATTGCGAAGACCACGGCGAGGAGCACCGTCACCGCCACGAAGGCCACTCCAAGTTCTACGACGAGCCGCCCCATGCCGAACGGGTACAGAGACTCGTTGCCGAGAAATGACTGCAGCGGCAGGACAACCGCCACGACGGCCGCAACAGCCGCCGCGACGGCCACAGACCGTGCCGTGCCGCCGCGAAGATGGTTTTGGAAGATCATAAGCACACTGGCCTTTTGTTGCATTTGGACTACCTTCGTCGCCCTAGACGTTCTTGATCTCTATTTCCTCTTCGACTTCCTTGCCGGAGTTTTCGTCACGGCGGAGGACCTTGTTGGTACCCTTCTTGACCTTGCGCCAGAAAACGCCGAATACGACGCCTAGCGCTATCGCCACGCCGGCAATCGCCTGCACGGTGTAGGACATTACAGATGGATCGATGTATGCGAACATCATTTCTTTGTTCCTTTCTTGCGGTTAATGAGTGATTCAAGGATGTATTTGCCGGCGACTTCGCCAGCATGGCCGGGATTGAAGAATTGCGTCTTGAGCAGGTTCTCGATCTTGGCGGCAAATCTGCCTGGATGCTCAAGCATGTCCGCAACAGCCTTTCCGGCGGCAGGGATGTCGGTAAGAGGCACCGACACGCCAACCTCGTTGCGGAAGGAAATATCCGTTGGCACGATCCCAATTTTCTCCCAATCGCGGTTAATCACCTTCATCGGCGTGTCGATGAAGACAACGGGCCTTTTCGTCCTGAAGGCATACTCGTATGCGATTCCCGACCAGTCAGTGACGAGCACGTCCGCCTGATCCATCGTCGAGGGCTTCGAGAAGTCCGCCTCCATTACAACGTCCTTCCGTTTTGCATACCGCTCCTCGATCGCCTGCATCTTTGCGGGGAATCGGCGCACATACTGCGGATGCGGACGGAACACGACAGTGCAGCCTGGATTAGACGAAACCACCTGCTCAATCAGTTCGTCAAGGCAGGAATCCGGTATGCATCCCTTTTGATACGAAGGCGCGATCATTATGCGGCGGCCGCCCGGCTCCCGCGCTTTTACGGACTCTGCCAGCAACGTATCCAATATCGGGTATCCAGACTCAACGATCGTCTTCGCCTTGAGGCCATAAAGCCTCTCCGTGGCACGATGCTCTGCAACTTGAAACGGCCCGTTCGCCATAATTGTGTCGAAATGGTCGAAAGCGCCCTTGCGGTAGCACATGTGAACGCTCGTCGGGCCATGGTCGAGATAGACATACTCCACGTCCCTGCGGACATACGAGCGCTTTATCTGGTAGGTGTTCAGGTCTGGCGTCGTCATCACCACCATGTCGGCATCCATCTTCATCATGAGCGGAATGATCTTCACGGGGCCGATATAGTAGGCACGAATGTGCGCGTTCTTCTCCGCCAAGGAGAATATACCGTCCTTGGGGTCGTTCGTCACATAATGGACCGTCACGTTCGAGTGCGCGAGCAGCCATTCGATGACGCTCCTGAAGTATTTATAATAGCCACCACCCTCTGCATAGAACACGAGGTGCTTGTTGGCAACGTGGAAAAACCGCTTGTAGTCGATTTTCTCGCGCTTCTTGTCCTCGGGAGAGATTACTGCCTTCTTCTTGAGTCCGTCCTCAAACGCCTTCAGCTCAGCCTGCGAACGGCGAAGCGCGTGGTAGTCAACGTGCTTCTTCGGCGGGATGCACCAGTTCTCACACCACTGCACAATGATGGAAAAGACATTGCTCGTGGCCCAATAGAGGCCAACGCCGGCTGCAACGAAACAACCGAGAAAGAGCGAGATGCAAATCGATATCCCGTTCGTGACGATCTGCTGCGTCCGAGTCTGCTCATGCTGAAGCGGATTGAAAATATTCTGCGAATACCCCAGAAGCCATGCAGCGGCGCCTGCGAAAACGGGCATAAGCCAGGCAAGGCCCCCGTCCGTCCACGGGACGCATGCGATCAATGGCTTAGCGGCCCCTGGTACCGTGAGCTTGTCTCCTATTCCGTAGATCACCTTTACGAACGCCATAAGAATGATGATCTGTATCACCAACGGCACAAGCGACAACATTGGGTGATACTTTTCCCGCTTGAAAAGCGCCGCCGTCTCTTCGCCAATCGCATCGTTGTCGCCATAATGCTCCAGCTTGATGCGATTGCTGGAAGGCATCAACGCAACCATCTTCAGGCTATTCACCTGGCACCACAACGACACGGGGAACTGGAGAACCTTGGTAAGGAACGTGAAAATCACGATATCCGCCCAATAGTTCGGGCACCAGGAATGGCACCATTCCATCAACCATGCAAAGAACTGAACAAGATAGTCCATTTAACAATTCCCGTTTTCATCACTTTATCTTCCGCGCCCGCATGGCATAGAAGACCATTCCCATCGCGATCCACACGCCGAGCATCGCGTAGCCAGGTCCGTTGAGACATCCCGGCAGACCAGGAACGAGCAAGAGCGCGACAAAGCAAAGCGAGAGGACAAGTCCCAGCGCGGAAATGATCTTAATGGCGACGGAGCCCCCCTTGGCCGTTTTGCCGCCCGCAAGGTAGGGCGAGCCGTCCTCGGCGAGCCGTCCCCGCCGCGCCGCATGGTAAGATGCCGTCTTAAGAGCGGAAGCACAGGCGTATGCGAACCCGGCTGCCGCACCCACCGCCGACATATCGACAAACCACCCAAGCGCGGTGCGCCCGAAGAAAGGCCCTACAGCCGACAACGCAAAGCAGAACACAATCGCACGCGCCGGAGTGCGCCAACGTGAATTGACCACGCCGAAAAACCCCGGAATGTACCCCTCGCGCGCCATGGACATCAGAAGCCGCGAAGTCGCAGTCAGGAATCCCAATATTCCCGTCAGGATCGCACACGAAATCGCAACGCCCAAAACAACAAGCCCCGGCTTTCCCATCAGCGCTTCGACGGCTGCGCCAACAGCCCAATCGTGCCGTGCGATGAAGTCCTGCCAGTCGGGCGACGCCGCAGCCGTCACGAGGTTGTTGCACGAATAGACGGCGCATCCAAAGGCGATTGCCCCAATCATGATGCCGTTCACCTTGCGGATCGAGAAGTTGAACTCCTCAACCGCCTGTGGTATGGTCTCAAAGCCGACATACGCCCAGGGCGCGACGGCAACGATGGTAAGAATGCCCCGCCATATTTGCGAACTGTTCAACGCCGCGCCCGACACCTCTGGTCCCCAAAACGGAGCCAGGTTAGACCAGTTTGTTACAGGAGAGAAGATAGCCGAAACGACGATGATCACAAATGCCGTTGCAAGGCCAAACGCCATGATCATCTGGAAAATGCCGGACTTGCGCACGCCTTTGACTGACAGAAATGTAATGACCGAAAGCACCGTGAGAGACAGCAATATCTCGCCTGCCCAGATGTCATAGCCAGCAACCTGATAGAGGCGTCCAAACTGGAACACGCCGAAGAAAAGCTTGCGCGTCATGAGCCCAAGCGCCGTGCAGTTCATAGGGACGTTCGCAAGGTACGCAAGCGCGAGAAACCAGCCGCAGACGAAGGCATGATGCCTGCCGAAACACGCCCTCGCAAAGACGAACTCGCCCCCGGCCTTCGGATGGTGCGACACCATGTAGGAGTAGGAGAATGATATGACAACCATCACAAGCGCGCCGATGACCATGGCAAGAGTCGTGCCAAGCGTGCCAGCCGTCGGCAGAAACGTCGTTCCCGGCATCATAAACGCCCCCCAGCCGATGATGCATCCGAAAGCGAGCGACCATACGTGCAGAGGCGAGAGATGGCGATTCAGTTGCGCGTCAGTCATAACTTGAGTCCCGCTTCCAGGTTTTTGAGGTCCTGTACCGTATCGCACTCAACTATCTCGCCAGGGTGAATCTCATGGATTGTGAGATCCAAATCATTCTTGACAAGCCTGTCAACGATATCATCCCAAAAGAGCTGAGCATTCTCCGGGTATTTTGCCGCCTCTTGGACGGCAAGGGCAACCCGTGCCGCATCCGGCTGACGGAAGAATGAAATGCCAACCATGTTGAAGCAGTCATCGCCCCCCTTCCCGATGCGCGTTATGCGTCCGGCAGACGTCTCGAACACCCAATCGTCAGAGTGCCCCGGAAGGAACTTCCCAAAATAACCAGAGCGCTCAAGCGGACGGCAAAGGAGGTTTTCGGACGGCACGAAGAGATCCGCCTCGCAGACAAAGCAGTCAGCGCTGGCCATCTGCTCGGCGGCGACGGCGATCGAACCTATGTTGTTCTTCGTACAATATTCAGGGTTCTCGATAAGGCTGACGTTGGGATACTTCTCGAGAAGCGGCTTGAACTGTTCCTTCCTGTATCCAACGACAACATATATATCATCCACACCACGCTTTACGAGCGCATCGATCACCGTCTCAATGAGCGGACGACCGAGAACCGATACCAGAGGCTTGGCCAGCGTGTCAGTAAGCGGCTTCATACGTGCGCCCAACCCCGCCGCCATGAGTATGGCGACTTCATGCCTTCTGCCAACAGGATGCCACATGCCTTGTTCAGACGCAGACACGTGTGCCCCACAAGGGCGATTATTACTTTCGAGGCAATTCATAAACCCCTCATTCGTGGCGTTTGCGGTTCAAGCCACTCGACCTGAAACAGCCGCATAACTGGAAAACACAATTGAGGCGTCAACGGTGATAAGTATAGCAAAAGTCCCGCCGCTGATACAAGTAGAAAACACCAAACAGGCTCATTTGACGATCAGGACGATTCCCTTCTTGAACGTGTAGAGGCCGCCGTCCTTGATCTTCAGGTTGGTTCTGCGTCGATTGACGCATTGGTGCCGGAGGCGGGACTCGAACCCGCACGCCAAATACTTGGCAAGGGATTTTAAGTCCCTGGTGTCTGCCATTCCACCACTCCGGCGGCGTGTGAATAGTGTATCAAAAAATCATGCGTGATAATAGTCACAAGCGTCAGGTGGGCGAACATTTGTGAGAGTGCCCACGTAATGGCGCAGGAAATGCGGCTCGAACTGATGCGCGGCGGCGGCCTTTTCGTCGATCTCGATGCCGAGGCCGGGGCGATCCGACGGATACATCATGCCATCGACGAACTTCACGTCCTCGTCCACCACATCCTTGCGCCACGGCACGTCGTTGAACAGCGTCTCGTGGATGCAGTAGCCGGGCGTGGACACGCCGAGCGCGAGCGTGACGGCGTTCGCGACGGGGCCGGACGGATTGTGTGCGCAGAACGGGATGTGGTGCGTTTCGCAGAGCGCGGCGATCTTCTTCATCTCGGTGATGCCGCCAGCATGTGAGGAATCGGGCTGGAGGTAGTCAGCCGCACGCAGCTCTATCGCGCTGCGGATCGCGTGGATTCCGTAAAGGCGCTCGCCGCAGGCGATGGGCGTGGAGACGCGTCGGCGTAGGTCGGCAAGTGACTCCATCGTGTCCGGTATGATCGGTTCCTCAACCCAATACGGATCGAACGGCGCTAGCGCGTTGCAGAGACGCAGCGCGGTGGGAAGGTCGAAGCGTCCGTGGCACTCGATTAGGATTTCGGCCTTGCCGTCGATCGCCTCCTTCACCTTCTCCACGCAGCGCAGCGCCTTCTTGAAGTCGGCGGGCGGGAGCTGTCGGTAGTTCTTGCCGAAAGGATCCCACTTAAGTCCCTTGAAGCCCTTCTCGACGGCGGCGACGGCCTTCGCAGCAAACTCCTCCGGTTCCTTCGCGCCGGTGAACCAGCAGTTCGCGTAGCACGGCACGGCGTCGCGGCACTTGCCGCCGATGAGCTGCCACACGGGGACACCAAGTGCCTTGCCCTTGATGTCCCAGAGCGCCATGTCAACTGCGGAAAGCGCGCTCATGAACACCGGCCCGCCGCGCCAGTAGGCGTCGCGGTAGTTGTCATGCCAGAGTGCCTCGATGTTCATCGGGTCTTTGCCGATAAGTCCGTGTTCGAGGTCGTGGATGGCGGCGCAGAGCGTCGCCTCCTTGTATTCAAGCGTTCCTTCGCCGATGCCGTACAGGCCTTCGTCCGTCAGCACCTTCACGAACACCCAGTTCGTGCGGAAGCAGTCAACGACAATCGTCTTTATTTCGGTGATTTTCATTTTACCAGATCCGTCCAGTCGTAGTCGATAAGAGCGCCGTTCACCACGTTGGCATACGGCACCACAGAACTTTTCCTCACGCTCTCCGCCCAGCTTTCGGGAGCGATGAGACATTGAACGCCGCTGAACAGGTCTCGGCGCACGGCGTATGCGTGGGCCGCGGGGATGCACGGACGCCCATGCGGCACCATCGCCACCCTTTTGCCCGTGCGGCGCTTGAGCGAATCGGCAAGGGCGATCAGTTCCTCGGCGCGTACGCCCACCATCGACTTGCCGAGAAGGTAAAGCATCACGGACGGACCTTCGTCCGCGTTCTTATTCCCGTAGAACGTATGCCTCTTTCCGCAGGTCTCGCCCGTGCATGCGAGGTCCGCCACCATCACGGCCACGCCCTTCTCAAGGTTCTCGGGAACGCGCATGCGGTGGATGGTGCGGGCGGGGCGGTCGTCAACTACGATCAGCGCACCCTTCACCTCGCCGGGCGGAAGGAACGTGAGCGCGGGCACTTTCTGTCCGTCGCCAAAGGAATACACCTCACGCAGAACCGTGACGCCGCTATCCAGTTTCTGCGGCGCGGCGACTTCGTCCACCGTCACGCCGATCTGGTCAAGCGGACGAATCCCAGCGCGGCGGCACGCGATCTTCGCAAGCTCCGTTGCATCTCGCGCCGGACGCGCCCGCTCAACCGCCTCAAGGTCGTCCTTCAGGTATTCATATATGCTCTTGAAGCCGGGCAAGCCCGAAACCATCCCATTCGGCGTCACGTTCTTCGCAGCGCCGTCGAGTCCGTGTTCGGCCTTTTTGTCGTCGAATCCGACGTCGAGCTTGCGACAGGCCTCCACGTCGATCTCGGGCGTAGTTTCATCTAGCGCGAGCCAGCGGCGCATCCACTGGATCGACGACGTGCGCGTCGATTCCTTCCAACCATGGGGACCGGGGACGTCCGTCATGCCGTAGCGCGACGCGTCGAGGCCGCAGTTCGCGACCGTGCCGCTGACCACGGAGTACGTCTCGCGCGACCCCGCGATCGGGAAGAAGTCCTTGAAGCAGCAGTGCATCCTTACGGCGTTTCCGCCGAGCAGCACGTAGCCGGCGTGGTTCAAGCCGAACGTGAGCTGCCCGAAGATGTTCTGCTCAGCGTCCTGCGGACCGCATTGGAGACACACCTCGCGCAGCGACGAGAGGTAGCACGATGGACAAGCAGCGACAATGCGCGGTTCGATCGATTCGAGAAGCGAAGTCATCGTTCCGCCGCCGGAATTGCCCATGCAGCCGACGCCATCCTTCCTCACGTCGTCACGGGAGTAGAGGTAGTCGATACACCTCATGCCGTCCCAGATGCGCTGACGCGCCGTGCTCTGTCCGAGCAGCGCGGCAAGCGTGCCGTAGCGGTTGTGGGGATCGCAGCAGCGTCCCTTGGGGACCTGCTCTCGCTCGCCCTGCGAAATCGGATCGTACGCGAGGACGGCGAACCCGGCGAGCGCGCCCTGAACGCCTCCGCGCTGGTAGGTCGCGGAGCCCTTGCCGTCGGCGGAGTGTCCGCACGTAAGGATGATGCCCTTGTACGGCGGCTTGAACTTCGCCTCGTCGGGCAGAAACAACAGTCCCGTCACATACACACCGGGACGGCTCTCGAAGAGAATCTTCTCAATGCGGTAACCGTTACGGGCGATCTTCTCAACGACCTTCGCGTTGAGAGGCGTGCGCGGGATGTCGAATCCGCCGACGGCCTCGACGTACTTCTTGTACATGCGCGTACGGTACTCGTCGTACTCTGCGCGGCTCTTGAGCGCGCGCCAGGCGTCATCCGCCGCCTTGTCAGCCGCGCTCACTTCGGCGAGGATGACGTCGTGGGCGAGGAACTTTGCGTCCTTTGGCAGAAGCGATTCAGCAAGCACCTGCGTGATTGCGTCAGGCGCTGGCTTCCCGAACGATATCGCCGCAAGCGCCATACCAGCGGCCACGGCAACAGCATAATGACATTTTTTCATGGGGCATATTGTACCAAACGCCCCGCCCTCCATCAAGGACTATCCAACTTCGGTCTTGTGGAATAGATTTTTCACGTTGGCGCCTGGCAGATAAATGCATTTCAGGTTAGGGCCAATAGGTTATTGCCTTGGGCATGAGGGTTTGTTACAATATACGCAATGCAGATGAACGTGGTGCAAATATTCGATGCAACTCTCCGGGACGGCGAACAGTCCCGGAGGGATGCCGTATGATGGAGGCTGGACAATGAAACTTGCCGCAATAATTGTTTTGACTATGTTGCTTACACTTGCCGCAATTGCGGCGGAATGCAGGGACGAGACCTGTCCGATCCCCGCCGGCGACGGTGAGGCGACGTTCACGGTACTTTCTCCCGTGCCGGAGTCCGCTGTGATACCGGTAAAGCCCGCGCCGCGCCTCAAAACGCTGAACGGCAAGACGATTGCGCTCGTGGGCGGCAGCTTCATGGCGAACGTGACGCATCCCGAATTGAAACGACTGATACTTGCGGAATACCCGACGGCGAAAGTCTATGTGCTGAGCGAGATCGGCTCGGCTGGGCCGTATCCGCGTCCGGGCGTGGTGCGGAGGGCGAAGGACGAGTTCCAACGTAAGCTGAAAGAGTTCAAGGTTGATGCCGTTGTCTCTGGCAACGGCGGATGCGGACTATGCACGCCGAAGGAAACTGGCTCGTGCATCGCCGCCGAAGTGCTCGGAATTCCGTCCGTGATGATCGCTGCGCCGGGGTTCGTGAGGCAGGCGAAAAGCGCCGCTGCGTCGGCGGGATTGCCGGAGCTGCGTATTGCAGAATATCCCGGTGCGTTTGCAAGCCATACTCGGGAGGAACTGGTGACGAACACGCGCAAGGTGTTGTGGCCGCAGGTGAAGGCTGGGTTGACCAAGGGGAATGACATTCGGCAGAATGCAACAGACATTCGGGCGTCGTCCGGCGATTGTCGCATCACCGGCAGCCTCGCAGAGATACAACAGATGTTTCTCGACTCCGGCTGGACGGACGGCTTGCCAGTCGTACCGCCCACTGAAAAATCCGTTGCGGAGTTTCTTCTTTTTACTGATTTGTCGCCCGAACATTCGCTCGGTGCGATCCCGCCCGCGCAACGCGGCGTGACGGTTCGGCATGTTGCCGTGAACGGCGTAATGGCGGGGTGTCCGCCGGAGTTCATGCCGCTCCTACTTGCGTACGTCGAGGCAATGAAGGACGGGAACTTCCGTCGTCCGCTTGCGTCCACCCATGCGTGGACGCCGTACTGCTGGCTGAACGGCCCCGTCGCACGACAGCTCGGATTCGACTGCGGGCAGGGCGAGATCAACGAGCCGAAGAACGCAGTTCTTGGACGTTTCATCAATCTCGCCATGCTCAACCTCGGCGGTTACCGCGTGAAGGAGAACCGTATGGGGACGTTCGGCTACCTCATGCCGTGGTGTCTTGTCGAGGACGAGTCCGCCGCGCTGAAGGTCGGGTGGCAGCCGTGGCAGGTGCAGCGCGGCTACTCAATAGACGATTCCACGCTCACCGCCGCGTCGTCGATCAACTGGGGCAACAACCTCGTGCCAGCGACGTCAGACGGGCGTCGCATCAAGGACATGATGGCGTGGGACGCCGTTGAGAAGTCGCAGATGGCAGTTGCGAGCGGTATGCCATGTACCTACCGCGCGTTCTTCATCACCGAGGGCGTGGCGCGCGACCTTGCGAAAGACTATTCCTCGAAAGACGAGCTGTGTCGCGCACTGGAGGATACGGCGCGCATTCCGCTCGGAAGTCGCGCGTTCGCGAACTACTGGGGCAACCCCGGCAGCGCGTTCGATCCGGAGAGATATCCTCTTGCATGGCATGAGCGGAGAATCAGACGGAATGAAAGGTCCGAAATGACTGATACGCCTCCATGGCTTGCGTGGACCGGCGCGGAGGAAATGGAGACCGTCCCCGCGATGTCCTACGGTAAGAGTGCGTTCATCGTGACGGGCGACCCTTCGCGCAACAAGGTGCTGACCGTTCCCGGCGGCGGCGTCAGAGGTTGTGGCGGTTGACGAAATAGACCGCGCCCACCATGCACAGTAGCGCCCAGAGGTAGTCCCACCGCCAGCGTTCACCCATGAAGAGTATCATGAACGGGATGAACACGCACACCGTTATGACCTCCTGCATGATTTTCAGCTGTGCCACGTTCAGTCCGGACGCCGCGCCGATTCTGTTCGCGGGCACGGCGATGATGTATTCCACGAGCGCGATCAGCCAGCTGACGGCAATGATTGCGGCAAGCGGCCACGCTGATCCGCCCGGCTTCTGCAGGCGCAGGTGCCAGTACCAGGCTATCGTCATGAAAAGGTTACTGGCCACCAGCATTCCCGCCGTGGCCACGACTCCCCAGTGTCTCGAGATTTCGCTCATGGGGAAAAGTATAGCACATGAAACTCCGCACGTCACGCCCGATTTCTTGTTACTGTTTTCGTATTGCGGCGGCGGGAGCGTTTTGGTATAATATTGCCATCGGAAAAACACAAGGAGAAACAAAATGAAATTTATGATGACGATTGCCGTAGGACTACTGTCAGTCGCGGCATTTGCGGCGCAGTGCGCGGGCACGACGCTTGACGGGAAGCGCTGCAAGCGCGACGCCGCCGAGGGCAGCAAGTACTGCATCGGTCACGCTCACCAGGCAAAGGGCACGGCGAAGTCGAAAGAGAAGGATGACGGAACGTGCTGGGCCGTCACCGCTGCGGGGACGCGCTGCAAGCACAAGAAGGTCGGCGATACCGACTACTGTGCGCAGCACGCAGCGGACGTGAAGCCGAAGAAGCCGGTTTCACAGTGCTGCGCCATGACGTGGGAAGGTACGCGCTGCACGCGCAAGCCCGACGAGGGCTACCGCTACTGCACGCAGCACCGCACGCAGCCGATTTCCAAGAAGCCCGCCGCGCCGAAGAAGTAAGGTGCTTATGGCAGACGAAGAGAATACTGACGAAGTGAAGACGGAGGCGGGCCCGGCGCCGTCCGCTGCGGACGCGCAACCGTCCGTTGCGGGTACGCTTGAGGACGTTGACATCGCGGAGGAGATGAGCCGCGACTATATCGACTACTCGATGAGCGTGATCATCGGGCGTGCGCTTCCAGACGTGCGTGACGGGCTCAAGCCCGTCCACCGCCGTTGCCTGTTCGGAATGCACGAGCTCGGCAACACATGGAACACGAAGCACAAGAAGTCCGCCCGCGTCGTGGGCGAGGTGATGGGTAAGTACCACCCGCATGGAGACTCGTCGATCTACGACACGATCGTGCGCATGGCGCAGCCGTTCTCCCTGCGCATCCCCCTAGTGGACGGACACGGCAACTTCGGTTCCATTGACGGCGACCCGCCGGCGGCAATGCGTTACACGGAAGTGCGCATGCAGCGCATCACTGACGAGATGCTCGGCGACCTCGAGAAGGAAACGGTGGACATGATGCCGAACTTCGACGAGACGCTGCAGGAGCCGACCGTGCTCCCCGCGAAGCTTCCAAACCTGCTTCTCAACGGTTCAAGCGGCATCGCCGTGGGCATGGCCACCAACATCCCGCCGCACAACCTCGCCGAACTCTGCGACGGCATCACGTACTACGTGGACCACCGCGACTGTTCCATCGACGACCTCATGCAGTTCGTGAAAGGCCCAGACTTCCCCACTGGCGCGCAGATATGCGGCCACAACGGAATCGTCGCGATGTACAAACTCGGGCGCGGGCAGATTTGCGTGCGTGGCACTGCGGAGATCGAACCGTGGAAGAACGACCGCGAGCGCATAATCATCACCGAGATCCCATACGCGGTGAACAAGGCCGAGATGATCAAGCACATGGCCGAGCTCGTGAAGGAGAAGGTGATCGATGGAATCTCCGATATCCGCGACGAGTCGTCCGAGGATATCCGCATCGTAGTCGAGCTCAAGCGCGACGCCGTCGGACAGATC
>Ga0310694_10003085_pt1 | contig 16501 bp, 15 predicted proteins | sample 174DNAGHGhighgp2_FD_203884 | JGI IMG/M metagenome (GOLD analysis project Ga0310694, IMG submission 203884) | Sheep rumen microbial communities from Palmerston North, Manawatu-Wanganui, New Zealand - 1742 DNA GHGhigh gp2 (v2) (version 2) | ecosystem: Host-associated > Mammals > Digestive system... | reverse complement strand
CGTCGCCTGACAGAGCACAGACTGATAATGACCTGGCTGCTGTCGCATACGCCCTCCATCTCGCCGGCAAGAAACCCAAACAAGGTATCATCACCTTGCCCCGCATCAAATCAACTGCCTGGAATCATAAACATTTTACACTTAAATAAGCATGAAGGTTCGTGCTAGTCAAGTGTAAGCTTGTGCTTATGCAACTTGACGAAGCCGAAGCTCCATAATTTAATTCAAAATTATGAAGAAATTCAATTTTAACGCAGGTCCAAGTATCCTGCCGCAAGAAGTAATCAAACAAACAGCGGAAGCTGTACTCGATTTTCAAGGCGAAGGCCTTTCTGTATTGGAGATCTCGCACCGCGCGAAGTATTTCCAACCCGTCATGGACGAAGCGGAAGCACTCGTCAAGGAGTTACTCAACGTACCCGAAGGATACCGCGTACTCTTCCTCGGAGGCGGTGCCAGCCTGCAGTTCTGCATGGTTCCGTTTAACATGCTCGAACACAAAGCGGCGTACCTCAACACCGGTGTGTGGTCGAAGAAAGCACTCAAAGAAGCCAAAGGCTTCGGAGAGGCAGTCGAAGTGGCAGCCAGCACCGATTCGATCCCTACGGATTATGAGATCCCGCAGGATGCCGATTATTTCCACATCACCACCAACAACACCATCTTCGGTACCGAGATCAACGATGACAAACTCGCTGAGATATACCGCAAGAAAGGCAATGTGCCTTTGGTAGCCGACATGTCTTCCGACATCCTCAGCCGTCCAATCGACGTCAGCCAATACGACATCATCTACGGCGGTGCGCAAAAGAACCTTGCGCCGGCAGGTGTGACCTTCGTCATCATCAAAGAGTCCTGCCTCGGCAAAGTAAGCCGTTACATCCCGACTATGCTCAATTATCAGACGCATATCGACAACGGTTCGATGTTCAATACGCCTCCTGTACTGCCCGTATATACCGCGGTACTCACTCTCCGCTGGCTCAAAGCACACGGCGGTGTCAAATGGATAGAAGAACGCAACAAAGCGAAAGCCGAACTGCTCTATAACTGCCTCGATAACTCGAAACTGTTCATGCCGACCATCTCCAGGAAAGAAGATCGCAGCCGTATGAATATATGCTTCGTCTTCAAACCCGAGTACGCTGAACTGCAGGATGACTTCTTCAAGTTCGCTACCGAGCGCGGCATGGTAGGCATCAAGGGACACCGTCTTGTAGGCGGCTTCCGTGCTTCCTGCTATAACGCCATGGATATCGAAGGCGTACAGGCTCTCGTCGATTGTATCCACGAATACGAGAAATTGCATTAATCTTCAAATTTTCAAATCTTCAAATTTTCAAATCTTATGAAGGTTTTAGTAGCAACAGAGAAACCCTTTGCGAAAGTGGCCGTGGACGGCATCCGCGAGGTGGTAGAGGGCGCAGGATACGAACTGGCGCTCTTGGAGAAATATACCGATAAACAACAGTTGTTGGATGCCGTCGCAGACGCTGATGCCTTGATCATCCGTTCGGATATCGTCGATGCCGCCGTCTTGGATGCCGCCAAGAAACTGAAGATCGTCGTACGTGCCGGCGCTGGATACGATAACATCGACCTTGAGAGCGCTACCTCGCACGGCGTAGTGGCTATGAACACACCTGGACAAAACAGTAACGCAGTAGCCGAACTGGCCCTCGGTCTGATGGTCTATGCCGTACGTAACCTCTATAACGGCACCTCGGGCACCGAACTCAAAGGCAAGAAACTCGGTATTCACGCTTTCGGAAATGTAGGCCGTAACGTGGCCCGTATCGCCCAAGGCTTCGGTATGGACGTGTACGCCTACGATGCCTACTGCCCCGATGAGGCGATGACGGCTGCGAACGTTCATCCGCTGCATAGTGCGGAGGACTTATACAAGACTTGCGACATCGTCAGTCTCCATATTCCGGCTACCGCAGAGACCAAGAACTCTATCAATCATGATCTCGTGAACCTCATGCCGAAGGGTGGAGTACTCGTCAACACAGCCCGCAAAGAAGTCATCGACGAGGAAGGACTCATCATCCTGATGCAGGAACGTCCGGACTTGAAGTACATGACCGACATCATGCCTGTAGCCGACGCGAAGTTCCGCACGCTCTTCGAAGGTCGTTACTTCGCAACACCGAAGAAGATGGGCGCACAGACAGCCGAGGCAAACATCAATGCCGGTATTGCAGCGGCCAAGCAGATTGTGGACTTCATCCAAAACGGCAACACCCGCTTCCAAGTTAATAAATAAATCAAAAATCAAAAATCACAAATCAAAAATTGTTGAAACGATTTATTCTAATAGGTCTATTGTCCTTTGTCCTTGTCCCTTGTTCCTTCGCTCAGATGAACGTCAAGTGCTGCGATGCGTGCAAGGCCGTGCAGATCGTGCACAAATCGGATACGCTGTTTGTCTTCAAAGGGGACATTGAGATGGTTTCGCTCATCGGCTTGGCGGACTGGTACTCCATAGAGGAAGAAACCGTCGTGGCTACGAACATCGATTATAACTCCACGCTGAACGACGGAGGGTACTATCTCATCAAGGACGGAGTGAAATATTCGCCTTTCTATGTCTTCAAATACACGGAGCCGGATATCAAAACCCTCTCCGTCAAAGCCGACTGCGAGGCGACGAAACTGAAAGTGGAAGGAAATCTGAAACCCTTCACCTATGCCCGTCCGGACGGTACGATTGACTCTTGCGTGCGCGCGTGTTCCGTAGAATATAACGCGCTCGCATGGAGCGGTGAAGCATGGGAGGACTCCTTGGCGCTGAAGACCGATAAACTGGCGAAGACCATCAATCTGCCGGCATTGTATGGACCTACGTTCATCAACCTCTACTACGACGAAGAACTGCGTAGCAAACTGGGTGAGACCGATACGCTTGTCCGTACAACGAACCTCAAAGACAGCGATGTGGTGGCTATCAACTATCATCTGGAGTCACTGGCTACTATCCGCGGCGAGAAAGGCGAGAAAAGCAATGAGCTCAACCGTCCCACCGACCAGAAATGTATCACGGCAACAACCTCCGATGATTATAGCGGACCCTTGGAGGTGGCTTTCTATAGCAACCCGACGCCGAGTCTGTACCCCGTCTTCTACCGCTGGTCGATATACAAAGCGTCACAGTTGATCACCACGCGTAGTGACCAGAACATCCGCTTTGCCTTTGTAGAGCCCGGTAACTACCGCGTCGTATGTAATGTCAACAGTAACACCTGTTCATTGGACTCCTCCGAGATGAAGGTCAATCTGTCCGAGTCATACCTCCGCGTGCCGAATGTGTTCACGCCTGACGGAAACGGAAAGAATGATGAGTTCCGTGTGGCCTATCGCTCCTTGCGTGAGTTCCACTGTTGGGTGTACAACCGTTGGGGCAAACTGGTCTATGAGTGGACAGACCCATCCAAAGGATGGGACGGTACCATCAACGGTCGTCCGGCGGCAGAAAGTGCGTATTTCTACGTCATCCGCGCGATGGGAACCGATGCCCCCAAGGACGCAGGCTATATGTCGAAGATATCCTATAACAAGAAGACCAAGAATCAGGATGAGTCCGTCATCGGTATCTATCAACTCTCCGGCGACATCAACCTGCTCCGAGGCAAGAAATAAATCGTGCCCGATAAGGGCTAAGAAATAATTCTTAAAATCACAAATCATCAATCATAAATCATCAATCATCAATCATCAATCATAAATCATCAATCATCAATCCTAAATGCGTAAATTCCTGACTATGGCTTTAGCCACCACTGTAATCGCAGCAACAGCTGCTACCAACCCGTTCTTTGACTATAAGAACTGGAAAACGCCGCATGGCACGTATCCCTTCAATGAGATTCACGCGGAGCACTACATGCCGGCTTTCGAAGAGGCAATGAAACGCGGCCTGCAAGAGATTGACGACATCGTCAACAACCCCGCTGCGCCGACTTTTGCCAATACGATTGAAGCATACGAGGCATCGGGTGAGATGCTCGGTATCGTCGCCGGTTGTTTCTATAACCTGTCGCACGCGAACACCAACGATACCATTCAGCAGATCGAATTGGAGCTGAGTCCCAAGATGTCGGAATACTCGTCCACCATTCGTCTGAATGAGAAACTGTTCGAACGTATCAAAGCGGTGTATGAGCAGCGCGACAAACTGAAACTCAACAAGGCGCAATACAAACTGCTCGAGGATATCTATGAGTCGTTTGCCAATAATGGCGCTAACCTGAGCCCCGAGGACAAACAGACCTATCGCGAACTGACGGCCAAACTGAGCAAACTGACACTGCAGTTTGGTCAGAACGTGCTCAAAGCGACCAACGCCTGGACGATGCTCATTACCGACGAGTCGCTGCTAGCTGGCTTGAATGACGATACGAAAGCCATGCTGCGCGAGAATGCCGAGAAGAAAGGTCTCGAAGGCTGGTTGCTTAATCTCAAACCGACCACCACTATCCCCGTGCTGCAGGATCTCGATAACCGCGATATCCGTCGTGAACTGTACATGGCGGGAGGCATCAAGAACAACGGAGGTGAGTTTGATAACACGGCCCTCATCGTGGAGATTGCCAACACGCGTCTCGCGCTCGCCAACCTTTTCGGAAAGAAGACCTACGCCGAGAAATCGCTGTACAAGACTATGGCCGAGACGCAGGAGAATGTGTACAAGCTGCTCAATGAGTTACGTGACGCCTACATGCCGACGGCTTTGGAAGAGGTGAAAGAAGTGGAGGACTATGCCCATGCGCATGGCCTTTATGCTGCTCACCTGCAACCCTGGGACTTCGGCTATTACAGCAAGAAACTCAAAAAAGAGAAATACGATATCTCGGATGATGACTTGCGGCCGTACTTCGAACTGGAGGCAGTGAAGAAAGGTGTCTTCGATCTGGCGAACAGGCTGTATGGCATCACGTTCAAAGAGAATAAGAAGATTCAGGTTTATCATCCCGAAGTGACGGCATACGAGGTGTTTGACGAGAAAGGCAAGTTCCTCGCTGTGTACTATGCCGACTTCCATCCGCGGGACGGCAAACGAGGCGGTGCATGGATGAATGATTTCCAGCCTCAGTTCATCAAAGGCAAGAAAGACCATCGTCCTCATATCGTGAACGTCATGAACTTCACAAGACCTACCGCTGACAAGCCGGCGCTCTTTACGTACAATGAGGTGCGTACTTTCCTTCATGAGTTCGGTCATGGCCTGCATGGTATGCTGACGCGTTGTCAGTACGCCTCGCAAAGTGGTACGAACGTACCGCGTGACTTCGTGGAACTGCCCTCGCAGTTCAATGAGAACTTCATCGATGAGAAAGAGTTCCTCGATACCTTCGCGAAACATTACAAGACAGGCGAAACGCTGCCGCAGGAATTGCTCGATAAGATGCACGCCGCGCAGACCTACCATGCCGCTTATTCCTGTGTACGCCAACTCAGCTTCGGCTACCTCGACATGGCTTGGCATACATTGGATAAACCTTTTGAAGTCAACGAGTCCATAGGTACGGTTGAGTCTGTTGCCCGTTTCAGCGACGAAGCCATGGAGCAAGTGAAAGTTCTGCCTACCGTACCGGGCACGCAAATGGCTACCTCCTTCACACATATCTTCTCGGGTGGCTACGCAGCCGGCTACTACAGCTATAAATGGTCTGAACTGCTCGATGCAGACGCCTTCTCCGTATTCAAAGAGGCACAAGCTAAGAACGGCTCGATCTTCGATAAGAAAGCTGCCAAGCGTTTCCGTGAGAATATTCTGGAGAAGGGTAGTACGGAAAAAGCCATGGACCTGTACCGGCGTTTCCGTGGCGGCGAACCCACCATCAACGCCCTCCTCGAGCGTGACGGCATCAAAGCCCGAGTCATTAAATAAAAATGCTCACAAATTTGCATATATCAAAAAAAAGCAGTAATTTTGCAGCGTCAATAAAAAATTAAAGGACAGAAAGGAGTAGTTATGGTAGGTTCTGCAGCTATGACTCAAGGAGTCTATTTAAATATACCACGAGGGGATTGGAGTTTGCTTCAAGAGTTGGTTAACCGCTTCGGATGGCAGTCTCAAACACGCGAGCAGATGTTGGACGAGTTCATGCAAACGCGCCCGAACGTCTCTGATCTCACGGAAGAAGACATTATGAACGAAGTCCGCGCTGTGCGTTACGCGTAATGAAAATAATCATTGACAGCAATGTTTGGATTTCGTTCCTTTTGGGCTTTCAGAAGGAACTGATGTATGACTTGCTTACGAGCGATCATATAGAAGTGTATATGTGCCCCCAACTTATGCACGAGATCAAAGATGTAGCTGGTCGTCCAAAGATCCAAACACGAATAAACGATACTGATGTAGAGCAATTATTCAGCCTCATCAGAATGTATTGTAATTATGCAACTATTAGGCAACAAGCTACAATTTCTATACGCGATAGAAAAGATTTGTATTTGTTGGCATTTGCAGAAACTATAGACGCAGATTATATTGTTTCAGGAGATAATGATTTGCTTGTTTTGCAGGCATATGCAAAAACAAGAATTGTATCCCCGGCTCAATTTAAACTGATATTGTAACTTATCGCTTATACCGACAGCGTAAAAATATTGGGATGGATTCAAAACATCCTAAAATATTCCTAAAAGATAAATCTGCATGCAAAGTGCAGATTTTTTTTATGAATATTAGAGAAATATTTGCATATATCATTTTTTTGTTGTACCTTTGCAGCCGTATTCAGTCCACGCTTGGGATAAATCCTGTGGGTGGGTGAATGAAAACATATTGAAAAGGCGTCTTAAGCGCTTTGTTTTGGCATTTCGGAATCTGGTAAATTCATAGTATCCAAAACATTGCGACACTAAGATGTTCATGGTGTGTATATACAGCGCGCATTGCGCACACATTATACATGCGGCGTGGACTTCGGTGTTGCTGTTTGGATACAAGGCAATACCAGAGCCTCGAAATGCGGAACAGCAAGATTGCAGTCCCGCTTTTATTATTTTTTCGCGGGAACACAATCTGTAGTTCCCGCTTTTTGTTGATACTATTACAAACAATTAACTATATTATTTATTAACTTAAAATTTTAAAGCAATGAAAAAATTTCTTTTCCTTACACTTGCTTTGGCAAGTTGCATGGCACTGTCAGCGAAGAAGATTGTCAAAACGATTCACGTTACTCCTGACAATGCTACAATTTATGTTAACGGCAATGAAGTCGGTAGCGGTAGTTATACTATTACATTTGACAAGCACACAGACTTTGTCATGTTAAAATTTAAAGCTCCCGGGTATATGACACGGACAGTACGCCTTCAAAAAGACAATCCGAAGGAAACGATAGCCTACAAGTTGTATGAAGATGAGGCCATGAAAGAATCAGTAGGTGGTAGTGAAGGCGCAGATATGGCAAATAAATGGATGCAGATTGTATGTAAAAAAGGGATGACGGAAGATAAAATATGGCGTCGTTTGATGAGCGTAGCGGTTGATAATTTTGAAACAGTCGAAGTACGTGACAAAGCTGCTGGCTGGATTAAAACAGCATGGAAAAAGACGACTTTCTCAAGTGGTCAATGTGTACGTACTCGTCTTGAGGTTCGCATTGTAAATGGCGGTGAAGATGAGGAATTATCATATAAAGTTCGCCTCTCTTCTGAAATAAACGAAGACCTTTCCAAATGCGGCGGAGAAGAATGTTATGTAAAGTATGCACGTGTGCTTCGTAAGTACTATGATGTACTGACCGATCTGCAAAACTCATTAGGGACCTCAAACTAAGAATATTTTTTGTTTAACTTAAATAATAAGAGATTTTATTATGAAACGTATTGTATTGAGTATAATTGCACTTATTCTGTGTCTGACTACATATGCGAGTGCAAAAGTTGATAAAATGGATGACAACAAATGGAATTGGACTGAATTCTCAAGTTCTAAAATCGGAAGTGTCACTTTTGAGGATGGATATATGGTCCTTAATAGTAAAATACTTCCAAAGGGAAACCCATTCAATCAAACAGACTATATAAAGGCTGTCAATGCCTCTATGGTAAAAACATATGCCCAATTACCAATTAGAGCAAAAGATAATTATAAATTGACCATCAAATATATTGATCCAAATTATGGACAAGGCATTTATCAAATTTATTTCAACGGAAGCAAAGGATGTATAGAGGATGAGCAATGTACTTCATACTTCATTCAGGTTGCAATGGGAGGTCAGTACACATTACCTTCTTTTGATGGGCAAATACATATGGATAAATTACCTATAAAAGGGAAAAAAGATGTTCCAATGACTTTTGTTTTAACGAAAAAAGGTAATGAAGCTACAATTGAGGTTAATGGCATAGAGTTATATAGTGGAGTTTGTCCATTGACAGAACCTTGCATCGGTTTTTGTGTACTATGGAAAAAAACGCTTAAAATAGACGAAGTTATTGTAGATCAATTTGATTTGGAAAACGAAGAAGACTAATCTTTAATTGCTTAAAAATCTCACATGCCCATTTATTGGCAGGTGAGATTTTTTTAGCATTTCCAGTAATAAGTTATAATGATTATGAAAATAGGGAATGTATTGGTTGTTATTATATTTTCCTTGTTTACATGTGCTACTATGGCGCAAAATGAGGTAAAGCGTGTTGCTATATTGGAGACAGTAGATAAAGCTGGAACCATTAGTTACGGCACGAAAATTCTATTGCGTCAGAGTATCACGTATGCTATCACTCAAACACCTGGGTACGAAGGCTACAACCGAGTTGATATGGCGCAGATGCTGGGGGAACATGAATTTCAGCGCACAGGATATGTAAGCGATTCGCAAATTAAAAAACTGGGAAAAATGACAGGTGCAGCCTATGTGCTGATTGCTGAAGCAGCAGAATACGATGCCTCACATATCGTCATACTCGCCAACCTTGTAAATGTGGAAACAGGACAGATTGAGAACTCCTCAATTCCCGTTGTCGCAGGTACGGATCCTGAAAACATGGCAAAATCATGTGCCTATTTAGCGGAAGTCCTACTCAACATTAAAACGCATACATCTTCGGTTGTTTCGTCCACTCCGCGAGCATCTGGTTCGCAACCAACAAATCGTAGTAATTATCCCACCCGATCGGATAAGAACTACACAGAGAACTCGATGAATGTGAATATGGAAATGGTATGGGTAGACGGCGGTGAGTTTTTGATGGGGTGCACTGCGGAGCAAACAGACTGTCGGGAAGATGAGAAAATCATACGCAGGGTAACTATGGATGGGTTTTATATCGGAATGTTTGAGGTTACGCAAGCACAATGGGCTATAATCATGGGAACATCTGTTTCTACTCAAAGAGAAAAAACAAGTTACCAAAAAACGTACGGCACTGGGAATGAGCACCCTATGTACTATGTAACATGGGAAGAAGCGATGGAGTTCTGTCGAGTTCTAAGCAAACAAACTGGCAAGAAATACACTCTTCCTACGGAAGCCCAATGGGAATATGCGGCACGCGGTGGTATTGCAAACGAAGGCACGAAATATGCTGGAGGCGATATGCTGGATAAAGTTGCTTGGTATTCCAAAAATGGTTTCTCAACTCATCCTTGCGGGGAAAAGCAAGCCAACGCTCTTGGTCTATACGACATGTCCGGAAATGTGGCGGAATGGTGTAAGGATTGGTACTCCGACAGCTATTCCAATCGTGACACCAACAATCCTCAAGGCGCCTCATCTGGTTCAAAGCGAGTACGGCGTGGCGGCAGTTGGGAAGACAGTGCAAGAATATGCAGAGTTTCTAACCGTAGTAGCGAATACCCTAATAGTCGCAGTTATAGCATAGGTTTCAGAGTTGTTTGTATTCCCTAAAATTTGTAGATACAATGAAAAAATTATTCATTCTATTATTTGCGGCATTCTCGCTGACTTCTTTTGCCCAATCGGACAAACTCATACGTTCTATAACATACGAGTTAGGAAAAGTTGAGGGCACTATTCCGCAAATTAATATGCTGATAAAAAAAGGCGAGAAAGTCCAGGCTCGTGAAATGGTGGATGATGCGCTAAAACAAATCGAACAAATCGAACAGAAGCAGAAAGAGGCTGCTTTGTATGGTGATTTCGAAGAAGAAGAAGATATGTTAATATCCCAGACCCAAGAAACAAAACGCTTCCTTGTCAATAAGGCGAATCAATTGAAAAATGCCATTTCCATATATATCAGTTGTGATGCCAAACTGTTCACGCAAGAGTATGCGTCTTTTAAAAATGAGATACAGGGACAGTTAGCTGACTTAGGCTGCTCATATGTGGAAAATCCAGAACAAGCAGACTGGGTAATAAATATCTCTTCTTCTGCTCGTGAGGGCAATAAAATGACAACAGGAAATTTTACTACTTATTTCAGTTATGTGGATCTCCAACTGTCAATAGATAAGGTGGCAAACGGCAAACGGGTTTATCAAAATACCTTTACCGAGAAAGGTGGGAATAACATTAGTTTTGAACGCGCTGCTCAAGAGGCATATCAAGAACTATCTCCTCAAATCAGTGCAGTCATGAAAGAATATATCTCCAAATAAACCCTTAAACACAAATCCCGCCCCTCGATAGAGTAGGCGGGATTTCTTATAGTTAAGAGGTTCCTTAGAAAGCGAAAACAGCCGTCGTCACGACGTCTGTTTTTCTAAGGTATTAGTCTGTTTATTTAAGGTACAAAAAAGATTGGTCTTGTCAAAATTGGACTTAATTTGTCAACTACACTTAGCATTTTTTCTTAAATCCGGTGCAAAGGTACTGCTTTTTTATGAAACATGCAAATTTTTTTTTATGTTTAATAACATATTTTTGATTTTTGTCACTTTTTTCTACAATCTCTCCAGTTCAATGACCTCTAAATTGTCAATTTTTGCCCCCTCGATGGTAAACCGCAAAAGAGTTTGACAGGGTTGCCATCCTTGTTTACCGGCTGCACCCGGATTCATGGTCAGAAACTTGAACTGGCTGTCGTATTGTACTTTCAATATGTGACTGTGTCCGCAAACGAACAAATCTATACGGTGATTCGGATCGTCATAGTTCTCCAATGCCTTGCGGAACATCGGAATGAGCCACGGGTTATAATGACCCGGATAGCCGCCTATATGCGTCATCAGCACATTGACATCTTCCACGCGGAAACGGTAAAACTCACTTAATGTGTATCGTACGTCTCCGCTATCCATATTGCCATACACCGCACGGGTAGGCTTGAACGCACGCAGTTTGCGCAGCACCTCATCGCTACCGATATCTCCCGCATGCCAAATCTCATCGACATCCTTGAAATGCTCCAATACCCGTTTGTCCAACAGGCCGTGCGTATCACTTAAAACACCTATTCTCGTCATTTGCGTGTCAGTTTGTCAATGGTGAAAATAGAAGCAATAATCGCAACAAGCGCGATGGTAACGAAAAATAGAACATCTCGTAAGTCCATCACGCCGCGCGAAAGGGAAGAGTAGTGGTCTTGGAAAAGCAGCCAGTAGAGCACAAAACAACTCAGCGCACCGGTAATGAAACATACAATCTGACTCTTGCTGAATGTCGCGCAAAGAAGACCTATCGCCATGAATGTGCCGCTAAGCAGAATCAGTCCGATGAACGAACCCAAGAACGCACCGCTGTCTAAATTACCCATCGGCTCTGCCATATAGGCTACCACGAAATAGTGCACAAAACAGGGCAGCAAACCGATAAGTACCAGTGTCCACGCAGCGAAATACTTACCGAGCATGATACGCGTCAGCGAAATCGGTTTGGTCCGTATCAAATCCCATATGCCGCTTTGCCGTTCTTCCGAAAGCAGTCGCATCGTCAGCGCCGGACAAAGCAACATGAACAACCACGGACTCAATTGAAACAACCCGTCCACTTGGGCGTACCCCGAGTCAATGATGTTCCATTGACCCGGGATCACCCAAAGGAAAAGACTGATCGCCAATTGGTACAACCCGATCACGATATAAGCAATCGGCGTCGAGAAATAATATGTTAACTCTTTCCTGTACACCTTACACTGTACACTTTTCAACTCTCAACTTTTCTTCACCGGCGTCTTCGGGAAGAAAATCCAGAACAGAATAGCTACCACGAGTGCGTAAGCTGCGAAAGTGTACCAGGAGGTTCTCCAACCTGCCCATACGTCCGCAAACTGTGCCGCCTCGCCCAGCGCATACACGTTCTTATTCACTACTGCCTGCGCAGCCAGCGTACCTACGGTTGCACCGACACCATTGGTCATTACCATGAACAGACCTTGTGCACTCGAGCGCATCGACGGGTCGGTCTCTTGGTCCACATACAGCGCACCGGAGATATTGAAGAAGTCAAACGCAAAGCCGTAAACGATGCAGCTGAGTACAAACAGCAGTACACCCGGCATGCCCGGATTACCGGCACCGAAGAAGGCGAAACGGAGAACCCAGGCGAACATAGCCAGCAACATGACGTTCTTGATACCGAATTTCTTCAGGAAGAACGGGATTAGCAAGATACAAACGGCTTCGCAAATCTGGCTGATCGAGACAAGCATCGTACTGTGCTTAACCGCAAAAGCCTCTGCAAATTCCGGCGCTGCAGCAAAGCTGCCCAGGAACGGAGTGGCAAAACCGTTGGTGATTTGCAGGCTCACACCGAGGAACATGCAGAAGATGAAGAACAACGCCATCTTCTTTTGTTTGAAGAGCGTGAAGGCTTTCAGACCAAGTGCTTCCACGAGATCCACCTTGCCCTCCGATTTGCTGACTTCGCAATTCGGCAAGGTTAACGAATAAGCGGCGAGCAGGAGGCTCAAACCACCACTGATGACGAATTGGTGTGCCGTCGATTGGAAACCGAGCAGGTCGATGGTCCACTCCATAACAATGAATCCGACGGTGCCGAACACACGAATCGGCGGGAAGTCCTTCACGGTATCCATACCGGCTTTCACCAATGCGTTGAAAGCCACAGAGTTCGTCAACGCGATCGTCGGCATGTAGAAAGCTACAGACAGTGCGTAGAGCGTGAACAACGGACCAAACTGAACAGCTTCACCGGCACTCAGACCATACAGACCAGCGGCACCCATGAATAGTCCGGCCATCAAATGACAAAGACTCAAGGTCTTCTGTGCCGGAATCCAACGGTCGGCTACGATACCCATCAGCGCGGGCATGAAAATGGATACGATACCCTGAATAGAGTAGAAAATACCAATGTGTGTTCCCATGCCGTGTTCCGCCAAGTAGCGACCCATACAGATGAGATACGAACCCCAAACGGCGAACTCCAGGAAGTTCATCACGATGAGGCGGAATTGTAGAGATCTGTTTTTCATAATAATTAAAATTCTGAAGTGAAATGAAATTTAATATGTTTATAATCTTGTTGTGCCATAGATAAAACGTACGCGCTGTCGGCCATGAAGACGTCACGCCCTTCTTTGTCGTACGCCATGTATTGCGCTTTGCGTTTCTTGAACATGTCGAGTTCCGCATCGTCGTCACTCTCAATCCAGCACGCTTTGTACATCTGCAGCGGTTGCCATTTGCATTTGGCCTGATACTCATGCTCCAGACGGTATTGGATAACCTCAAACTGCAACTGTCCCACGGTGCCGATGATCTTACGTCCGTTCAACTGACTGATAAACAACTGAGCCACACCTTCGTCCATCAACTGGTTAACGCCTTTCTCCAACTGTTTCTGCTTCATCGGATCGGCATTGTCGATATATTTGAACATCTCCGGTGAGAACGACGGAAGACCTTTGAAATGCAAATGTTCTCCTGCCGTCAGGGTGTCGCCTATCTTGAAGTTACCCGTATCCGGCAGACCTACCACATCGCCCGCAAAAGCCTCATCGACCGTTTCTTTCTTCTGCGCCATGAAACAGGTCGGTGCCGCAAAACGCATCTGTTGGTCCTTGCGCACGTGATAGTAATAGGTGTTGCGCAGGAACTTACCGCTGCAAATCTTGAAGAACGCAATACAACTCCGATGGTTCGGATCCATGTTCGCATGTATCTTGAAGCAGAAAGCGGTGAACTTGTCTTCCATCGGCTCGACGGCACGTTCCTCGGCTTCTACAGGACGGGGCGAAGGCGCGTTCGCTACCAGAAAATTCAGTAACTCCTGCACACCGATCGTCTTGTAAGCCGACCCGAAGAACACAGGCGCTAACTCACCTCGTAAGTATGCCTCTTTGTCAAATTCCGGATATACACCTTCTACCATCTCCAAGTCCTCTGCCAACTTGCCGCTAACGTCCTTCGGGCGGTTGTTAATCGCGAAGACGGACTCGAATTTCAACCCCTGTCCGTTCGCCCACGACACCGGCGTCACTTTAATCTGCAACTCACGCTCCACTTCATCCATCAGATCGAACGGGTCTTTGCCCTCACGGTCCATCTTGTTCATGAAAACCATGACGGGCGTCTTACGCATGCGGCATACTTCCATCAACCGCCTCGTCTGCGTCTCCACACCTTTCGCGCTGTCAATAACCACAATCGCACTGTCCACGGCTGTCAGCGTGCGGAACGTATCTTCCGCAAAGTCCTGGTGACCCGGAGTATCGAGAATATTAATATGGTACCCGTCGTAATCGAAGCCCATCACAGACGTAGCCACACTGATTCCGCGCTGTTTCTCAATCTCCATCCAGTCCGAGGTGGCCGTCTTGCGAATCTTGTTACTCTTCACCGCACCCGCCACATGGATAGCTCCGCCGTAAAGCAGCAGTTTCTCTGTCAGAGTCGTCTTGCCGGCATCCGGGTGCGAGATAATAGCAAACGTTCGGCGTCTTAATATTTCCTGTTGATCAGCGGAGGGTAGCATGGAACTTATTTTCAAACGCCTTTTGCAGGCGGTTCATGATATTCTCAATCTGCGTATCTTTGAGCGTGTTCTCGGTGTCTTGCAAGATGAAACTCAAAGCATAACTCTTCTTGCCGGCCTCTAAGTTCTTGCCTTCATATACATCGAAGAGGAACACGTTCTTCAGCAATTTCTTCTCGGTCGCAAATGCCTCACGGGCCAGGTCAGCGAACTCAACCGACTTATCCACGAGCAGCGCGAAGTCACGCTTCACTTCCGGATATTTCGGCAGGTCGGTAATAACGGCCTTGTATTGCTTGTTCTGTTTGAGCAGAGCGTTCCAGTCCAGGTCGGCATAATAAACCTCTTGGTCAATGTCAAAAACTTTGAGCTGCTTGCGGGCCACGATGCCGATGAAGCCAAGTGCCTTGCCGTTAACGGCTTTCAAAACCAAACCGTCGGAGAACAACTCATTCTCCAAACGTTCAACACTCACTTTCGCAACGTCCACACCCAGCCGTACAAAAATATTGTTCACGTACGCATGCAACTGATAGAAACTCGTCTTCTCCTCTTTGCGTACCCAACTGAGCGCAGTTTTGTTACCCGTCAACCACAGTCCCAAATGCGGCTCCTCGCTGTAACGGATCAACGGATCAAGTTCCTTCCCTTCAGGGAGGGTTAGGGTAGGCTTGTAGTGATAGCAGTTTCCGAACTCGTAGAACTTCAAATCGTTGTTCTTGCGGTTGGCATTTCTCGCGATCGACTCCAGTCCGCCGAAGAGTAGCGTCTGTCTCATCACACCGAGGTCCTGACTGAGCGGATTCATAATTTTCACGCACGATGCCAGCGGCAGTTGTTCCAGCGACTCGTAATAACTGATTTTCGTCAGCGAGTTATTCAGAATCTCATTGAATCCTTGAGCAGTCAACTGTTCCGCTATCTTACGGCGCAGTTTCTCCGGATCGGGCTTGAGACCGTACGCCAGACTCGTGTTCAACTTCTCCGGGAACTCCACATTGTCGTAGCCGTATATACGAAGTATATCTTCCACCACGTCGCACTCGCGCTGTACGTCCACACGGTAACGGGGAACCTCCAATTTCCATTGGTCGCCATCTTTGGCAACGATCTCTATCTCCAGCGCCTTAAGTATCGTCTCAATCGTCTCCTCGCCGATAGCCTTTCCTATCAACGAATTAACCCGCTGAATATCAATCGTCACATCCCACGGAGCAAACAGAACTCCCTTCCCTTCAGGGAGGGGTTGGGGGTAGGCTGTGTCCGTAACGTCCATTGCCACCTCTCCGCCGGCTACTTCTTGTATCAGCAGCGCCGCACGTTTCAGTACGTAAATAGTGTTGTTGGGGTCGCAACCACGCTCGTAGCGGAACGAAGCATCGGTCTGCAGCTGATGACGGCGGCTGGTCTTGCGAATAGTCACAGGGTCGAAATAAGCGCTCTCCAGGAACACGTTCTTCGTCTTCTCCGTCACGCCGCTCTCCAGACCACCGAAAACGCCTGCGATACACATCGCTTCATCTTTGTTGGCAATCATCAGGTCGCGTTCGTTCATCTCGCGCTCCACGCCGTCCAAGGTGACGAATTTCTCGCCTTGACGCGCATAACGCACATGTATCTCGTTGCCC
>Ga0310694_10003083_pt1 | contig 16506 bp, 9 predicted proteins | sample 174DNAGHGhighgp2_FD_203884 | JGI IMG/M metagenome (GOLD analysis project Ga0310694, IMG submission 203884) | Sheep rumen microbial communities from Palmerston North, Manawatu-Wanganui, New Zealand - 1742 DNA GHGhigh gp2 (v2) (version 2) | ecosystem: Host-associated > Mammals > Digestive system >... | reverse complement strand
CTCTGAAAAATTCTAATTTGAAATCAGTAAAGCAGCCTCGCTGAATGACAAAGCAAGAATAGCTCCATTCCATATACGCATAAATTTCTTTCCGTTTTTCGATAGAAATTTGGCGTGAATTAACTAAATCGCCAGTGATTACTGCCACTTTCTTTTTTTCCATATTCATAGTATTTACAATCGCAAAGATACATAAAATATGAATAAATTGGCTCATATTTTTATTATATACATTATATGTGTTGTATTTTTATTTATGCGTTATACGATACATATCCATATTTACGCATCATATCATACATATATATAATTTCACAAATATTATCATTTAGGAAGTTATAAGCCAAACAACTTATAAACACAATTTATAAGCCAAACAGCTTATAAATTCCTCACACCAACTCCCCGCTAAACGCCTTTTTGAGTATGCTTTGTCTGAGTGCCTCGGCTTGTTGCAGTGCGTTTTCAATGTAGGTTTCGCTTGCCGTTGCCTGCGACAGGCGCGATTCGATTTCCTTTACTATGCGTTGCTGCTCGGTGAGCGGGGGAAGGGGGATTTCGAGATTTTGTATTTCAACAGAATTAATATTATTTACTCCGCTAGTTGATTTGGCTTTATCTTCTATTTGTATTCTCAATTTGTGAGATTCCAAAGTGAGTGATAGGAATTTTGGATTCACTTTTTCGGGGAAAGGCCTTAATCTAATTAAATACCCTGCAAAAAGATACTTTTCTTCTTTAGACGAAATAAGTGCACATTTCCCCACCAAATCGACACTGCCATTTGACCTAATAGTTAACAAGTCGCCTTCTTTCAACGAATATTTTTCTTTTTCTTCGTCTGAAAAAACTGCGAATTTTAAATCTTCATCTATTATATAACCATTCCCTATGTTTGGAATTCGAAGAACCCCTGTTCCTACAATATCATAATCACACTTTTTTGAAGTTCCATAAGTTGGTTTTTCTATCACCTTCCCCAACTTCACCGTTTCCCATTTCCCATCCTCATTATTCAGCCAATGGTTGAGCACGGCCTGCCTGTAAGTTTTAATCTGCTGCTGAGCGGTGCGCAGGTGCTGCACGGCCTTGTCGAGTTCGGCGAAAAGGGTTTCTATGCGGGTTACTATGGCGTGCTGGGTGGCAAGTGGGGGAAGGGGAATTTCATATTCTTTCAGCCACTCCGTGCTCATATTTTTTTGTGCAATACCTTTTGAAGAATTAATACAATCTTTTTCAAAAGAATTTGTATTCAACAAATGAAACAAGTATTGCAAAGAAGCAAGGCTTTTGTCCTTTACACGAAGGCATCCTACTCGCTGATTTAATGCTGCGGGAAGAAGGTCTTCACTCAAAATTCCCACTCGACCGACATTCCCCGTTAATGAAATCAATAAATCACCTTTCTTTAGAATATATTTTTTCAGTTCTTCTTGTGTTTCAAGCGGATAAAATTGTGGCTCTTCATCTATTACATACCCTTTTTTGACATTTGTAATTCTTATGACTCGTAAACCACTTTGAACATAATTAGAACTCTTAAAAGCAAATCCATTTAAGAGTTCACATATATCGCCTAATTTGTATGTTGGGTAGGTGGGCATATTAACTTATACTTTTATCAAAATACTTGCTATCTCTGTTATGGAATGCCGGATAAGTACCCTCCAAAACATTTACTATGCACTTATTCATATCAGGATTTTCTATAGAACCAGACATAAATGAGACTGTGTTTTTATTCTTTTTATCAATATCCATTTTGATTACTTGGTCTGCATCGCATACAACGGCTAAATTAGGATTATGCGTCACCATTATTATTTGACGTTTCTCCTTCGCCTGCTTGATAAACTTCACAAGATATTTATACACACTTTCATTATCCAAATTTTCTTCTGGTTGATCAATAATCAAAGGTTTATCATCCATATCAATGAACAGATAAAACAACAGTAAAAGTGCACCTCTTTCACCTGGTGACAACGCTGACAAAGGCTTGTCGTCTAGTTTTAATTGGAAAAGTGGTTTGATATAATCTAATCCATAAATAAAATTATACAACTCAGATTGAGTGTGTGAATCTCTTATCTGTGATTTTATATCATACGTTTTGTCATTTTTCTCATCTTTCATCAATGCATTATTAAGAGATTCAGCAAAAGAATAAATAGATTCGTTATCTGATAAATTGACAGCTTCTTGGATTTCCTTCAATCGCAAAGTCCCTTGCTCCTTTCCACAAAACGAACCTGCATTGCGTTGGTTAATAAAATCAAAGAAATTTTCTATTCCATCAAAAATAAAAGACGCATCTAATTTCATAGAATAATTATCCAAATCAGACGTACTATTTATAAAAGCACTAACAGGTTCATACAATGAAGCACGTTTCTCGATTTCCTCTCGCTTTTTAGCTATCAATGTTATAACAGATCCCTTTCTTTCTGATTTTGCTTTTTCCAAATCAATATCAAGCTGCTCATTTATATATTTTAATTGAGCTTCATAATATGCAATAGAACCTATCTCCGTCTCTTTGCCATTTATAGCATCTACTTTTTCTTGCCACAATTTTAACTCTTCAACATATTTATGATATAATCTATCGGGCTCACCTAACTCTTTTTCTACTTTTTGAATTTGTTCTTCAATATCTGATTTTTTCTTTTTCAAGCTATTGGGACCTTGTTCTTCCAAAAGAGAGGTCCTTTCTTTTTGGATTGTTGTCAAAGATGTTATTTTGTCATTGATTTTTCCCTCATCTATGTTAAATCGAATTATATCATCAATATTGAGGTCAGATGATTCAAATAAAACTTTCAAATCTTCTTTTGTCGTTTTTACAATCTCTTTGACACGGTTTAACTTCTCTTTTGCTGAAGATAAATCTTGAATTTGTTTGTTTACATTTGATAAATTATTCTGCTCCTCAACAATGTTTCTTTCAATTTCTTTTAATTGCTCACGAAATTTGTCTATTTCTTCTTGTTTCCTTTTTTCTTCCGCACTACTTTCGTGATTTGGTTTAGACACTTCTGCTGGCTTTGCCTTTTGAATGTTTTCCAATTCTTCCCTTCTTAATTTCAAAGCGCTGTCTAACTGCTCTTTGTAGTCATCTCGTCTTTTGTTTTCCAACTCAATGATTACTTCATTTTGAGAATTAATACGTTCAAGAATCTCTTTTTCGACATTTCTAATTTCAGAAGACAAGTATGAGACTATTTCATCCAAAGACGTCTTCCCATATTTCTTTTCTTCTGGCAAATATTGAAATATAATAGATTTGATTTCTTCTTCAAAATCCTTGTCATTTTCTGTCGTGCAAAGATTCTCAAGGAAGTTCTGTGGAATATATTTTACTCTTTCTGGTTGGGTATCCTTGCCATTTTCATCAAGTGTATTAGCACTACTCTTGCTATCGTCATACCATGTAAGTTGTGCTTCAAAATTCTTTGCTCTATTATATGGTTTAGGATTTCTAAATTTCTCTTTTCGTAAAAAAGAGAAATCAGAATTGTGAGTATTTGCACAAAGGCTTATTATGTCAGTAATAGCACTCTTACCACTTCCTTTATTACCTACTATTGCGACCAAACCTGGATTAATATCAATACTTGTATTGTCACCATACCATTCTTCATCAATTACGGAATCTGCTCTTTTTTTTATAGAAATGTTCTTTATGAATTTTGTTGGATAGGTATCAATTCGTTCCAACAGCTGTGGCTTGTTTTCTCCTATATGAACTCTATGAGGCTCATTAATGATTTGTTTTAACCCATCGAAGGTTGGATCGGCTTTAATCCATGTGAAAATTGTAGAATTGTGTTCATTGGGATATTTGGTAGGTTTATGATTATCAGACCCAATAACCAAAGGTCTTTCCCCAATTTTGGGGAAAACATTTTTTTTGTACTCTTCAATGTCTTCAAGTTTGCCAACTTCATAAATACAAACACTATCCGCATATTCTTCCTTTATTGCAATTTTTACTGGAAGGTAATTTGAGATTTGTTCGTCAATTCCATTTTTCTTGCTACCTGCATGTATAGATATTACACCATTATGTTTTTTTGAAAACTCAATGATTTTTTCATAATCCCAGTAAATCTTGTAGTTATCATCATGGTTTTTTGATTCATTTCTTTTAAAAGTATTAAAGTCCTCACACAATTCGTCAAGATTACTTTTTTCGTCAAATATTATGATAGGGTGAATATTTGCTCCACCTTTATCTGTTCTTAATTCAACTCCAGGGAAAAAAACTATGTCAGGCGCCTTTGATTTCAGACTACTAATTGTATCCTTGTCAATTACAAAATGATCCGTAATAGCAACAACAGAAATCCCGTTGGCTCTCAGTGTTTCAATCAGTTTATCATCTGGATTATCTCCATCATACTTATAATCGTATGAACTTTTTGTATGCACATGTAAGTCCCACTTCCTCCATTCAGAACCTCTCTTATATTTATTTTCTTCCATTTTATATGCTATTTTTTATTTCTTTACGCCACTAACACTTCATTCAATTCATCAATTATCTTTTCCATCTCATTGCCAAACAATTTTGAACGCATCTCTATTTGAAAACTACGAATCCTGTTTTATCACTTCCGACACTTTTTTATCAATATCAGTCACAATATCACTAATAAAAGCATCTATTGTGTGTAATTGCTCTTCCTGAGACGGGAACTCACTATATAGTTTTTCTAAATATGTTTCTCTATTGAAATTATTCCTTACTACATATTGGTTTCTACAGAACAGTACTTCGAGTTCGCTGTGTACATCAAATGCATTTTTCCCTGCTGGTCGAAATACATTGAGCCTCACATCTATTCTCACATTATCAATGCCATAGTGTAATTTCTCTATAAAGGATTTCAAATCTTCAAGATCTGCTTCATAAAACCCCTTGCTCCCTGCCCATATCATCAACTGGATTGTTTCAAACTTGGCTTCGAACTCTTTCCTCAATTTCTTGGCAATCATTTCGAATATAGGCAACACGAGATCCAGAAATAATCGTTGAGTATTACTCTCATTGACAGTCTCCACCAATGGTTTAATACTTAGTTGTTGCAACTTCTCCTTTAAAGCCTGTAATTTTTGCTCAGATTGAGGAAACTGCTTTGTCCATTCGTCATTCAAAGCGTTGTTTATTGCTTCGTCTGTAGGCAATTCCTCCCGCATAGGAGAAGGCAACTGATTATGCAATAAATACTCAGATACGCCTATGGGCGCATTTACATTTTTCAATGAGTATTTAATTTCTGTTTTGTTGGGAGTCTTACACAGTAGAACGCCAATCGTGTCGTTGTGATTGGACAATTTCACCTCACCATCCACTGCATTCACGTAGAAATTCAGTTTGCCAATATATTCAGGTCGGAAGTCTCCAATTTTCAATTCAAATACCACATAACAATTCAGAGGGATATTAAAGAACAATAAGTCCAAATAATAATCATCATTTTCAACCTTTATATTGTATTGGTTGCCAACAAATGCAAAGCCTTTGCCGAGCTCCAACATAAGCTTTTTCACTTGTTCAATCAAAGCACGTTCCAAATCTCGTTCCTGCATATCCTCCCTGATATCAAGGAAATCAAAAACGTATGGGTTTTTAATCATATTTGAGACCTCTGCAACTCGATCTTGCGGTAAAATTTCCGAAAAATTAGAGATTGCCTGTCCTTGCCTTTTGTAGAGTTGGGTTTCTATCTGACTAGAAAGAATATTTTTACTCCAACCCTGTTCTACGGTCTTTGAGATATAAAACAACCGTTCTTCTTCCGTTTTACATTTATCCAATATAATGATATGATGTGTCCACGGAATTTGTGCAACCAGTGGTTGCATAAATTCAATCGCCTGAAAATCATCTTCTTGTAATTGTGCAACCAGTGGTTGCACAATTTGATATGTAGTGGCGAACTTACGCATATAATTTAAGTTTCTCGAAGAAAAACCTTTCATATCTGGAAATTCAGAAGAGAGATCTTTTGATAACTGCTCAATCACTTTGCTTCCCCAACCATCAATCTTTTTTTGTTCTTCAATGGTTTTTCCTATCAGCCAATAAACAGAAAGCAATTCTTTATTGACAGACAATACAGCGTGCCGCTTTGCCGCCCTTACTCTATCTTTCAGAAAGGACAATAAATGTGGATATTTATCTGGTAGTGTACTCATGCTACTAATATTTCATTTAGTTCGTCAATTATCGCCTCCATCTCATTTCCAAATAGTTGATACATCTTGCCGCGTCCGCCTTGGGCGTCGAAAGGCGTGTAGTCCAAATCGTCAATATCAAGGTGATAACTGCTCACGATGTGGTCTTTTATCATTCGCAGCCATTCAATCTGCTCGGGCGTGAAGCGGTTGCGGTTGCCTGTGTGCTGGCGGAACAGCCAATTGTTGAAATTCCGCTCAATGGTGTTGTTGAAGGCCGTCAAATCCTTGTCAATCCCGCAGGCGTGGCGCACTAATGAAACCAATGCCGTGAGTTCCGTAACAGGGCGGCTGGCTTTCACCTTCTCAATAGCGCAATAGGCATCCCAAACGTACATTGGTGCAAGCATTGGCTTATCCTCTTTCAGCTTTTCGAGCAACTCCTGTGCCATCTGAAGGGTGAGATTGCGGCGGTTGTAGGGCTGGTTGTAGAAAATGCTCAACGCCATAATCTCGTCTTTATGCTGTTCCAAATACTCGGTGAAATCGTGCACCGTCTCTTTCGCCTTTTCGAGTGTGAAACTGTTGAACTCGCTTTTCAGCACAGTGTCAAGGTTCACGGTGTCAATCTTCTGGTCGTGCAGGTTGCGCACGGTGACAATGTATTCGTTCAACTCACCGTTGAAGGTGCTGCTGGCAATGTCGGCCAACCGCTGCTGCGCCTTTCTGCGTATCTCCTCCTCAATGGCGGGCGTCAGTTCGGCTGGCGGAATCTTTTTCAGTTCTGCCTGTGCCTCATCGTCAATTTTGTCGGGGTCGAAAGCCGATAGCAGTTCGGCACTCATCTGCCCCAACGTCTTTCCCCGCGATAGGGTTTCTATCTTTTCCTTCTCTTTTTCAGTGACTTCTTTATTGAGCCGAATCAAGCGATTGGCAAGCGAAGTGAACAAATCTTCCTCCGTCACACCCATAGTGACAGCACCCAACAAATCCTTCAGCGGCACGGTGGGTTTGCGTTCCAACGGACGGCTGTCGGTTTTCTTGGTTTGCGTTACGCCCACGGCATCCACAATCACAAAGTGAGTTTTGGTCTGCGCCGTGCGGCTCACCAATTGCAGCGAGTCGGGGTTTATGGTTCGTGTGCCGCGGCCTTTCATCTGCTCGAAATAGTTGGCACTGCGCACATCGCGCATAAAGAGCAGCACTTCGAGCGGCTTCACGTCGGTGCCTGTGGCAATCATATCCACTGTCACGGCAATGCGCGGATAGTATTGGTTGCGGAAGCGGTTGAGCACCGACTTGGGGTCCTCATCAATCTTGTAGGTCACCTTCTTGCAGAAGTCGTTGCCTTCGTCGAACTCCTCACGCACAATCTTGATAATGTCGTCGGCGTGGCTGTCGGTCTTGGCGAAAATGAGCGTCTTGGGCACCTCGTACTGCCCGTTCTCGTCGTAGCGGTTCGGAAAAATCTCCTCCATCAGCGCCTTGCGGAACTGACGGATAACGGTGCGTATCTGGCTCGGATTCACCACCGATTTGTCCAAATCATTCTTCTTATATTCGGTGTCCTCGTCCACCTGCTGCCAACGGGTTTTGCGAGTGGCCTTGTCACGATAGTCGATATGCCATCCCGCCTTAATGAGTCCGCCGTTCTTCGAGATTTCCGTCTCAATGGTATAGACATCGTACGGCACATTCACGCCATCCACCACCGACTGCTCGTAGGTGTATTCGCTCACCACATTCTCATTGAAGAATCCCAAGGTGCGCTTGTCGGGCGTGGCGGTCAGGCCGATAAGGAATGCGTCGAAGTAGTCGAGCACCTGTTTCCAAAGATTGTAAATGCTGCGGTGGCACTCGTCAATCACCACAAAATCAAACTGTTCGATAGGCACTTTGGCGGTGTATTCCACAGGAATGGCTTGCTGGTCCTTCAGTCTCTGCTGCAACCACGACGATTCGTTTGGGTTGTCGGATTCGGCCGATTCGTCCAACTCCTCGCCTTTCAGAATCGAATAGAGCCGCTGAATGGTGGATATGCACACCTGACTGTCGTTGGCAATGTAACTCGACGAGAGCCGCTGCACGTTGTAGAGTTCGGTGAATTTGCGGTTGTCGTCGTTCGGACGGAAGTTCATAAATTCCTGCTCGGCCTGCTCGCCCAAATTGCGCGTATCTACAAGAAACAGAATGCGTTTGGCTTTGGCGAATTTCAGCAGACGATAAATGAACGTAATGGCAGTGAAAGTCTTGCCCGCACCCGTCGCCATCTGAATCAGCGCCCGCGGGCGATTATTCTTGAAAGATTCTTCAAGATTTTCAACAGCCCTTATCTGTGCTGGGCGCAAACCTGTGGTGTCCAATGCGGGAAAGTCCTGCAAGCGGTTTCGAAGGCTTTTGCCGTTGCGCATCCACTCGGCAAAAGTTTCGGGTTTGTGAAACGCAAAAACCACACGGCTGCGGGGTTTGGGGTCGCTGTAGTCGGTGAAATGCGTCAGCGTGCCTGTCGTTTCATAAACGTAGTTCAGCGGCTCATTGTTCAGGTATTTCAATTTTGCGTTGGCGTAGCGCACCGATTGCTCGGCAACCACTGTCAAGTTCACACCTTCCTCTTCGCGTTTGGCCTCAATAATGCCCACAGGTTTGCGGTTGACAAACAGCACGTAGTCGGCAGGTCCCGCATCGGTCTGATACTCACGCACAGCCACACCGATTCCCGCCGAAAAGTCTATCTTGCTTTTCGGCTGAATCTTCCAACCCGCCTGCTCAAGCAGACTGTCGATTTTATCGCGTGCTATCTGTTCGGGGTTTTGATTCATACGCGTTGTTTCTCTGCGCTTTAAACATTTTTAGCCATTATACAAATATAAAACACTTTTTTAATAAGGAAGACGTGCTCAATTATCCGAAAAAAAGAACAAATGCCCCGATTTTTCCATTTCCCCAAAATTTTCCCCTTCCCTATGCAACAATCTTAATATTAAATCCATACCTTTAAACAAAAGTTTGTCGGCCTTGTTCGGGCAAGCGCCGCAATTTTGACATTGTTTTATAAATTCTTAATTATCAGAATTATGGAAAAATTGATTTACATTGTTCTGGCGGCTTCGGTGGTGGCGTTGAGTTTCGCCTACCTGTTCTTCCGTCAGATGATGAAGGAAAGTGAAGGCACCGACCTGATGAAACAGATTGCGGCTCACGTGCGCAAGGGCGCGATGGCCTATCTGAAACAGCAGTACAAGGTGGTGATTATCGTCTTTGTGGTGCTGGCCGCCATTTTCACCGTGATGGCCTTCTTCGGATTGCAGAACAGTTGGGTTCCGTTTGCGTTCCTGACGGGCGGCTTCTTCTCGGGCCTGGCGGGTTTCTTCGGAATGAAGACGGCCACCTACGCTTCGGCGCGCACGGCCAATGCGGCTCGGCAGACGCTCAACAGCGGCCTGCAGGTTGCGTTCCGCTCGGGCGCCGTTATGGGCCTGACGGTTGTTGGTCTGGCGCTGCTCGATGTGTCGGTGTGGTTCCTGGTTCTCGACCACTTCATTCCCGCTGAAAATCACTTGATTATAATCACCACAACAATGCTGACCTTTGGTATGGGTGCTTCCACACAGGCGCTGTTCGCTCGCGTGGGCGGCGGTATCTACACAAAGGCTGCCGATGTGGGTGCCGACCTTGTCGGAAAAACCGAATACAACATTCCTGAAGACGACCCGCGCAACCCCGCCACCATTGCCGACAACGTGGGCGACAACGTGGGCGACGTGGCTGGTATGGGCGCCGACCTGTACGAGTCGTATGCGGGCTCGATTCTGGCCACAATGGCGTTGGGCGCTTCGGCGTTCGCCGCTTCGGCCGCCGACCTGCAACTGAAGGCCGTGCTGGCGCCGTCGATGATTGCGGCTGTGGGCGTGGCTCTTTCGATTCTGGGCATTTTCCTTGTCAAGACCAAGGAAGGCGCAGGAATGAAGCAACTGCTTTCGGCCCTGAGCCGCGGAACAAACACCGCCGCAGTGCTTATCGCGATAGCAACATTCGCCATTCTCTGGGCTCTGGGAATCGAGAACTGGCTCGGCATTTCGTTCTCGGTGGTTGTGGGCCTGCTGGCTGGCGTAATTATCGGTAAATCAACCGAATACTATACTTCGCAAACCTATAAGCCGACGCAGAAGGTGGCCGAAAGTTCGCAGACTGGCCCCGCAACGGTTATCATTTCGGGCCTTGGTTTGGGAATGATTTCAACCGCCATTCCTGTTGTGACTGTGGGCGCGGCTATCGTGCTCTCGTATCTGTGCGCCAACGGTTTCCACGTTGAGTTCACGGCCGCCAACCTGTCGATGGGCCTTTACGGAATCGGCATTGCGGCTGTGGGAATGCTCTCGACGCTGGGCATTACCTTGGCCACCGACGCCTACGGCCCGATTGCCGACAACGCTGGCGGCAACGCCGAAATGAGCGGTCTGGAACCCGAAGTGCGCAAGCGCACCGACGCTCTCGACGCTCTGGGCAACACCACCGCCGCCACAGGCAAGGGATTCGCCATTGGCTCGGCCGCACTTACGGCTCTGGCTCTGCTGGCTTCGTATGTCGAAGAGATTAAGATGGCGCTTATCCGAATGGGCGAAGCGCTGCCCAACGGCGTTGAAGCCGCAAAGGCCACGCTGGTCGATTTTATGGAAGCCTACAACGTGAACCTGATGAACCCGATTGTGCTGGTGGGCGTTTTCATTGGCGCAATGATGGCGTTCCTGTTCTGCGGCCTGACGATGAACGCCGTGGGACGCGCCGCGCAGAAGATGGTTGAAGAAGTGCGCCGTCAGTTCAGCACCATTAAGGGCATTCTGGAAGGCAAGGCCGACCCCGACTACGCACGCTGCGTTGAGATTTCGACCAAAGGCGCACAGCACGAGATGCTGTTCCCGTCGCTACTGGCAATCATTGTTCCGATAGTTGTCGGCGTGGTTCTTGGCGTGGGCGGCGTTCTTGGCCTGCTCATTGGCGGACTGGGCTGCGGATTTGTTCTGGCCGTGTTTATGGCCAACGCAGGCGGTGCCTGGGACAACGCCAAGAAGTATGTTGAAGAAGGCAACTTCGGCGGCAAGGGCTCTGACTGCCACAAGGCCACCGTGGTTGGCGACACCGTTGGCGACCCGTTCAAAGACACTTCGGGCCCGTCGCTCAACATTCTTATCAAACTGATGAGTATGGTCTCAATCGTGATGGCTGGCCTGACGGCGGCGTTTACGCTGTTTTAAGGATTGAAGGATTGAATGAGAGAAGTTTGATTGAATAATTAGTTGATAATTTGAGAGATTTAATTGGTTAATTAAATAATTTGTTTAGGTTAAAACGCGCTGCAGGCAATTGCTTGTGGCGCGTTTTCTTTTAGATTGATTATAAAATTTGTTTCCGATTTCCGCCCGACAAGGCATGCAATTAAAAAACTCGCACAGATTGCACAGAAAACACTGATTTACACAGATTTTTTTTCTAACCAAACTTATCCGAACTAAACCGAATTTGTTGTATTTCATTTGGGTTCGTTTGGTTAGCGCAAAAAAAGATTATTAGAATTTTATATAAATTTCTGAATCAATTTTCTAAAAATTTCTGCCCGACAGGGCATGCAATTAAAAAACTCGCACAGATTGCACAGAAAACACTGATTTACACAGATTTTTTCTCTAACCAAACTTATCCAAACTAAACCGAATTTGTTTGGATTCATTTTGGGTTCATTTGGTTAGGGATAAACCGCCCGACAGGGCGTGCAATTAAAAAACGCACCGCCACAAAACACGTAGAGACGCCACATTGTGACGCCTCTACATTTGACGCGGATTGGTTTTGCGGACGCGGCACGCCACGTCCCTACACGCATTATTTCAATTTTTCCAAAATCTCCTTCATCTGCGCTTTCAGCTCATCCACCTCTTTGGCTTTGGCCTCCAGCTCCTCTATCTTCTTGTTCTGCGCATCGATTATTGCCTGCTGCTCTTTCACGGCCTCGATGAGCACGGGCGTTAGGTTCTCGTATTTGACAGACTTGAAGCCATCGTTATCGGTTACAACCAGCTCGGGCAGAATCTCCTCAACCTCTTGTGCTATGACGCCAATGTGCTTCTTGTCATCGAAACCGAAGACTTCTTTGCCACGGACGGTGGCCAGCTCCTCTGCGTTCTTCCAGTAATACGATACACCTCTCAGTTTCAACACTTTTTCTAATGCACTGTCGAGTTGTTGAATATCTTTTTTCAAACGAATATCAGATGTCTGGTTCACGCTTACACAAGTTACATTACCTGTTACGGTCATATCTCCGTTTCGTAAAACAACCAAGGCATTTCTCTTGTGAATAGTTGGTCCAGGCCACTCTTCCCATCCGCTGCCTACCACAAACGCTCTGCTATTAGGTGAATCTCTGTCAACACTTCCTGTAGTAGCACCTTCCTCATCATTCCACGTACCAACTACAACTTCAGAAGCTGAATTTGCCGTTGCGTTGAAACCTATGGCAACTGAATATGTTTTATTTGCTTTTGCCAGGCGTCCGAAAGAATAGGAATAAGGAGCCCCTGTCGAACAATTAAATCCTATGGCAACGGAATTCTTTCCATTTATCACATTATCAAATCCTATAGCGGATGAGTTTTCGTAGTTAAACCACATTGCTCCAACCTAAAGCAACGGAATTCCATTTCTTAACCTTGCAATTATAACCTATTGCAATTGCTCTATTATCACTTGCTTCTGCTCCAGGGCCAATTGCGTAGGAATAATCGCCTGTGGCTTTTGGGGCGGCAACAATTGTTCCGCTTATATCACCGCTTCTTCCTAAAGCAAAACTGCCTTTGCCGCTGGCTGTTGCGCCCTCGCCAATAGCATAGCTGCCCTCGCCCGAAGCGGCGCTGTTCAAACCTAATGCGTAGGCGTTCTTTCCAGAAGCCTTTGCTGTGTTGCCAATAGCCACTGCGTTTTCGTTTGTGGCTTGTGCCGAAGCACCAAACGAGTAAGCGTTGCTTTTAATGGCCTGAGCCGACGAGCCAAATGCGTAGCTGCTTGAGCCCGAAGCGGTGCTGTTCAAGCCTAAAGCGTAGGCATTGGCACTTGTGGCCTTTGCTGTGTTACCGATGGCCACTGCGTTTTCGTTTGTGGCCTCGGTCAGTTTTCCGAAAGCAAACGAGCTTTTGCCTGTGGCTTTTGCTTGGTTGCCAATGGCCGTTGAAGTCTCGCCCGAGGCGGTTGATTGATAACCCAATGCCTGCGAGTAGTTGCCGCTTGCTATATTCTGATAACCTGCGTTGAATGAGTTTGTGCCCACTTTGTTTGCATTTTCAACTTTCAGATTTCCAGCCATAAAGGCATTTTTCTCGGGATACCAGTAAACGCGGTTCTCGCCGTTGAGCGTTTTGGCGTCGGTGGCAAGGTCGATATTGAAGAGGTTGCTGGCGCCTGTGCCTTTCGAGCCATCGCGCCCGCTAACGGCAAAACCGCCGTTGCCGCTGCCAGCTTTCGAGCCATCGCCACTGCGGCCGCTAACTGCAAGACCTTTGGAGCTGCCCGCACCGTCGATATAGAAGCGGGTGCTGTCGGTGTTGATGGTGAGGTAGTCGGCGGCACCGCCTTTGGTGGCTGAGCGTCCGGTTACCACAAAGCCGCTGCGTTTGGCTTTTGAGTTATTCTCGTCGAAATTGACGATTGTACCATCGGTAGCAACTTTCAAATAGTTAGTTGTTTCATCGTCTTTCGATGCCTTGCGTCCGGTAACCACAAAGCCACTGCGTTTGGCTTTTGAGTTGTTTTCTAATTCATCGTCGACAAACACTTGAGTACCTTCGGCATTGATTGCCAAGTAGTTATTGTCAGCTGCATCTTTGGTTGCCTTCCGGCCGGTAACCACAAAGCCGCTGCGCTTGGCCTTTGTGTTGTTTTCTAATTCATCGTCGACAAAAACCCGGGTACCTTCGGCGTTGATTGCCAAATAATTATTGTCAGCTGCATCCTTTGTTGCCTTCCGGCCAGTTACAACGAATCCACTGCGTTTGGCCTTAGAATTGCTTTTATCTTCATCATCGACAAACACTTGCGTGCCTTCGGCGTTGATTGCAAAGAAGTTGTTATCTGCATCGTCTTTCGATGCCTTGCGACCGGTTACAACAAATCCGCTGCGTTTGGCTTTGTCGGTTGCGGTGGTGGTGTCGACATAAACGTGGGTTCCGGCTGCGTTGATTGCAAAGAAATCGTTGTTATCTGCATCGTCTTTTGATGCTTTGCGACCGGTTACAACAAATCCGCTGCGCTTAGCTTTGTCAGTAGCTTCCGGGTCGATATAAACGTGCGTGCCCTCGGTGTCAACAACCAGATAGTCGCGCTGATTCTCATCTTTTGATGCCTTGCGGCCGGTTACAACCAGACCGCTGCGTTTTGCCTTAGTAGCATCTTCATCGACATAAACACGTACCTCGTTAGGATAGACGGCAAAAACCGTGTTTCCATCCTTGTCTTTTACCTCGAAAAGAGCATCCTCGCTTGCCGAGCCTTTAACGTCGAGTTTCTTGACAGTGAGTTGGTCGGTGGCCACCCAAGTGGTGCCGTTGTGCACGAGTGTCTGACCCTCGGTGCCTTCAACCTGCATGCCATCGTTACCCGGCTCGCCCTTGGGGCCTTTCAGCGCCTCGAGTTGCTCGGGAGTGAAATCGGCATAAGTGAAAGCATCGCCTTTTTCGCCTTGTTCACCCTTCGCGCCTTTGCCACCGTTGGCTGCATAGAGTGCGTAAGGTACGGCCTGAATGGGAGTCAGACCAATGTCGGTATATTTTGTACCGCCGGCGGCGTCAATCTCAACGCGCATCCACACGCCGTTACCCCAGTTCAGGTTCTTGAGCACTGTGGTGTCGGCAGCGCCAATTATTGCGCTCATTACGCCGTAGTTATTGGTTGGAACTGTCAGCACTTCTTGATAGAGATTGTCCTTTCCCTCTTTGTCGGTAAGCGTAATGCGCAGGCTTACATTCTTGTTGCTTACAAGCTCGCCCTTGTTATCACGAACCACTGCCTGGTACGAGAAACCGCTCTGAGCCACAGCCGCTGCTGCCGAAACTGCCAGCAAAGCTGTTAAAAACACATTTTTAAATTTCATTGTAAATAGTTTTGGTTAACTGTTTTTATTATAAATAGATATACGATTTTTCAAGTTCGGGTATTCGGATGCTGAATACAACCCACAAAAGTCATTTTTTCGAACAAATTCCGCAAGAAAAATGTTAGGAATCATAAACAAAAACATGGAGTTGGAAAAACTTTTCACGTTAAAAAGCATTTTTTTAATTTATTTCATTGTGTTTCAAATATTTGGATATAAATTGTGTTGTTTCACAGATTTCTATTCTGTTAGTATTTAATTATACTAAATTATAAATCAGCAAGATAAGCGCTGTTATATAAACAAATGTTCCACGTGAAACATTAGCGGCCGAAGTAAACAAGAAGCACGTTTATGTCGTTCGGACTGACTCCTGATATGCGTGCAGCCTGTCCGATTGTGGCTGGTTGATGCAAGGCCAGCTTGCTCCGCGCCTCGGTTGTTATCGATTGAAGTTTTGAATAGTCGAATCCGGCCGGGATTTTCAAGTCCTCGAGTTTTTTCAATTTTTCGGCATTGTTTTTCTCACGGGCAATGTAGCCCGAATATTTAATGTTGAACTCAGCACCCTCTACAACCTCTCGCGTTGAATCTTTAAGCGGCGACAGTTGCGGCAAAGAAGATATCATGTCGGCAAGAGAAATGTTTGGGCGCGAAAGAATCTGCGAAAGTTTGACGCTTTCGGTAATGTTTGCGCTACCATGTTCCGCGAGGAACGGGTTTGCCTGCTCGGCGCGGATGTTGGTCGTCGACAGAAAATCGACAGCCGAGGAAATTGCATTGTGTTTAACCGTGTATCGCTGCAACTGTTCTTCACGGGCCAGGCCAATATGGTACGATTTTTCGGTCAGGCGCTCATCGGCATTATCCTGGCGCAACAGCATGCGATACTCGGCACGACTGGTAAACATACGGTAAGGTTCATCGACGCCTTTACAAATCAGGTCGTCAATCAGAACTCCAATATATGCCTCGTCGCGTTTCAAAATAAACGGCTCTTTGCCGGCACTCTTAAGATGAGCGTTAATGCCAGCCATCAATCCCTGAGCGGCGGCCTCCTCATAGCCCGTTGTGCCGTTAATTTGTCCGGCGAAAAACAACCCATCAATCAATTTTGTTTCAAGTGTTGCTTTCAATTGAGTAGGCTGGAAGTAGTCATATTCAATGGCATATCCCGGACGGAA
>Ga0310694_10003081_pt1 | contig 16510 bp, 14 predicted proteins | sample 174DNAGHGhighgp2_FD_203884 | JGI IMG/M metagenome (GOLD analysis project Ga0310694, IMG submission 203884) | Sheep rumen microbial communities from Palmerston North, Manawatu-Wanganui, New Zealand - 1742 DNA GHGhigh gp2 (v2) (version 2) | ecosystem: Host-associated > Mammals > Digestive system... | reverse complement strand
AGAACTTCGTGCCAATGACATACAAACTTGTGGATGCGGATACGGATTGTCCTCATCGTGAACTTGTGCCTGCAATCAATAACCTCATCTTCGTCCGTTCTTCGCAGGAGCGGATCAGCCGGCTGAAGACGTCGGATGAGGTGTTGGAGCCTTTGCGATATATGATGGACCATACCGCTCAGAAGGCGCATACCATCATGACGGTGCCTGACGGAAAGATGCATAACTTTATGCGTGTGGCTTCAAAGACTGACGACAGCGTGATGTTTCTTGACGAGGAGACGGTTGTGGGCAAGGAGGGTAAGCGCGTGGAGATTATGGGCGGTGCGTTTGAGGGCGTGAAGGGCGTGATCCGCCGCGTGAAGCGCTGCAAAAGGGTGGTGGTGGAGATAGAAGGTGTTGCGAGCGTGGCCATTGCGTTTGTGCCGGCAGGGCTGCTGAAGGAGATAGGGTGAAAATGGGATACTGACAGGGGCGCATGACTTAAAAAGAGATAAGGATTCCAGGAAATTGGTGGCAATCACTATTGTTGCCGCTGGGTATGGTGGAGGGGGAGATGAAAGGTATTTCTTAGAGGGGAAACCGCTGAGCACAGAGAAGCCCTGCGGAGAAGCGCAGGGTACTATAAAGAACGATAAATGAGAACTGTTACTGTACTTATAGACTTCGATAATATTTTCCCAAGAGTTATCTCTGAGTACCAAAATGGGGAGATAGAATTCGCCATTACTAAAGTCAAAGAAAAAGTATTACTAGATCACCCTGAAATAGAGAATCTTATCATAAGATTCTATGGTGGGTGGTATGCGGGCAAGGTTTTGACCTCTCGTGCATCGTCAATTGCATCCATGATACCGACACTGCAGAGTGTCTTTCCGATATATCTTCCTCCAAGTCGTTTGGTGCATGGAAGCATTGAACTCGCATCACAATTGTATTCAAGCGCGTATGTATGGTACGACTCATACAGGGAACACAAAGGATTGCCAAAACTCAGGATAGACCATAATGTGATGGGAACTACTTGTAGTACAAGTTCCGAGCATTGTCCTGTGAAAATACTGAAGAAGTTTGTAGAAAAGAAGAATCGAATTTGTACTAACGCAGGATGCTCTACTATGCATTCGCAAGTATTCTTTGAACGAACTCAAAAATTTGTAGATACCATGATGGCGTGTGACGTTATTAGCATGAGTATGGAGGAAGACATAGTAGCAATATATGTGTTTTCTGACGATGTTGACATTTTTCCATCTTTTGCTGTGAGTAGTAATTTAACAATGACACCAACCGATTTGCATCTACTCATATTGAACGACCAAAACGAGAAAAACTATCAAAGTCTTCTCAACGACTTTGGTGTGAAAGTTTCATTATTAATCTTATAAAAAAAGTATAGATGAGACATAATATAATCAAACAGATACAAGCAGAAATAGCAACTTTTGCTGATGATGTGGATGATATCATAATGGAGGGAGACGGTCAAATTACATTTGAGCGAATGGGCGACATGATGACAGTGCAACTGTTACCCTCAAAGGACAATGAGATAAAGGTGCGCTATAATGATAGGGAATACAAATACAGGGATTTCCTTGCTAAAGAACTAGCTCATTTAGATCTGTTTGCGAACAAGATTTTACAAAAGGATAATGCAGATGATGACACTTTTTATGTTGATCCTAAGGCTGAGCTTATAACAAATTATAGCCGTTGTGTGGATAGTGCAATGGATATCCTTCAAAAAGAATGCAGCGAACCTTCTTGGGATGGAACAAGGATAGCATTTGTAACTGCAGATGCAGGTCATGGAAAAACATTCTTGCTTAAACAATTTCAAAGAGTCATTGCAAGGTCATATCATAAAGGAGAGTCTGATTACCTGTTTTGGCACATTGACCTCCATGGACGAGATCTTGTCAGACTGAATGAGGCTATTATGTATGAGTTAGGAGAATTACGAATAACAGGTATTTATTATAATTCAATACTGACTTTGATTAAAAATGGCTTGATTATTCTAGGAATTGATGGTTTTGATGAATTATCTGCTGAAAAGGGTGGAGATGCAGCTTTGGGGTCTCTAACCAATCTATGTATGGAACTGGAAGGTGACGGAAAACTGGTTGCTGCATCAAGAAGGACCTTTTTCAATACTCAAGATTACATTCAGCGCACTGGTATCATGAACTACACTCAGGGCATGGGATGTGAATTTGATGAGATAAGACTCAATAATTGGGAAGAAGAACAATGTGTAAAGTATATAGATATTTATTATTCAGAAGCCAAAGAGAAGTTCAATCAACTTATGGATATTTTTAAGTCATCTTCACGGCATCCACTTATAGAACGACCTTTCTTGTTTACAAAATTGGTTAAAATGGCCTATGAAGCAAACCTTACACCTTATGAGTTCGCTTCGCATGGTGGAGTAACTAATCTTGATAGCACGAACAATATAATAAGGGCATTTGTAGAAAGGGAGGTGACTAAATGGTCATTAACTGAAAAAGACACAGGAAAACCATATTTGGATTTTGATAAACATATGAGGCTTTTGGCTGACATTGCCAATGAAATGTGGGTTAGCCAAAAAGATTATATCTCGATGGATACCGTATCTTATCTACTGACTATCTTGTTTGACGAATGGCATACGGAAGCAGACTTGAAGCCCAAAATCACTAGAATGGTAGAATCACATGCACTCCTCCCTAAGGCAAGTGTCGGTGATAGGTTTAGGAAATTTGACCATGAAGAATTTAAGAATTTCTTTTTAGCGTTGTCTCTCGAACGTATGCTGAAAGCAGCTGATACCACAGGTATTTATACTTCGGTAAAGACTTTTTTGAGAGTTGCTCAAATGTCTGATTCTGTGGCACAGTATTTGGTAAAGCAATTGAAAGCAGATGAGGCTATTTCTATAACGAAAGGGTTGCTTGAGATGACTGCAAACGACTGGAAGTCCACTTATATTCAGCCTAATCTTGGTACAATTCTTCCTTTCTTGTTAGATAAATCCGAGAATGAAGAGATGATGGAGATTGGAAACAAGATTGCCTTTTCGAGCGTTGTTATGGAGAATAAACACATTTCGAATGTGAGATTCAGAGACTGTTCTTTTATTAATATTAGTTTCAACTGTACCAAGTTGAGAAATGTCGAATTTGATTCGTGCTCATTTACTGATATACGATTCAAGAAAGACTCGGATAATGCATTTGAGCATGTAATGCTGAAAGACAACTGCATTGTCAATCAAGTGACTGTTATAGTGTCAGAGGACGATGCATATTCAGAATATTCTCCTCAAAATATTGACTATATCTTAGAAAAACAGGGAATTATTCGTAAAGAGAATAGTGATAATAATGTTACATTGAGACATATAAATTCGGAGTTTAGGAAAGCAGTAAAACAATTCCTCAATAAATACACTACAGCAACTTACCAATATGAGAAAAATATAAAGGACCGGCCATCCTATTATTCACGAAAACCAGACCTTATACTGAATGAGGTTATTCCCTTACTTATACGTTTTGGCATTATAGAAGAAGTATATAATCGGAATACTCAGCACGCAGATACAAGGGCGTGGAAACTAAAAAAATATACAGTAGCGGAGGTTTATAAAGCGGAGGAACAAAACACTTCGGATCTTTATTCTTTTTGGATAGAAGTTTATAAGCATTCTTAATGTTTGTGAGTTTTATTTACAATACAATAGATAATCTATGAGGTAAGCAGCCAATTTTGACGTATTGCGAGAAAAGATAAAATGATATACCTTTGCACTGTTCTTAAATTAATAGTTTTATGTTCAGTAGCAAAGATTTCGAAAAGTGCTGGTTTCTATACCAGAGTGAAGGATTACCTTACAACCTCTCCATCGAAGAGTATTGCCTTAAACAAGGCGTTCCTGTAAACGAGTTCAACAAATGGTACAAGGATACTCACAAGCGTATTCGCCCCATCCAAGTGGATGGCATTCCTTCAGCGGAATCCAAAGTTTCGTCAGGAAATGTTCCTGTAAAGGAGGCGGATTCTGTACGGATGGCTATAACTGTCTGTATGAGCAACGGGATCATTATCAAGCGGAAGAACTTAAACTACGATTCCCTTCAGAAATTCGTAGAGAAACTGGAGGGCCTATGTTGACAATATCCGGCCTGAAGAACTTCTGAGACTCCTCAGAAAGCATACCTTACAATGGAGGATTCGGAGAAAAACAGATATATAGAATTCCTGATTCAGCAGAAGGAAGACCGTGATAAGACAATTGCAGATAAAGATGCATTCATTAAGAATCTGCAGGAGTCTCTCGATATGCTGAAGTCAATGCACGAATCTGACTCTAAGAAGATTGATGAGATGCTTGCGAAGATAAATGATCTGACAGCGCAGTTGAAGCTTAAGAACAAACAGACCTATGCAGCGAAGAGTCAAAAGGGTGTGTCAGGTAAAGGTCGTAGCAAAACTCCGGTGAAGCCTGATGAACGTGACCGTGATGAGGAACGTGGTGGTTTTTCAACAAGTATCTGATGGAGACACCTTTCTACAGGGAGTTGAAACGTCTGATGGAAGAGGATATGCGTATTTGTGATGGCACTCTTTCCAATTGGCTGTCGAAGGGTGTTCCTCATCTGAAGAAGATGATCCCTTATCTTTTGGCCATGGAACGGAAGAACTCCTTGTTCTTTGGCAACCATGCCAAGGCAGAGATGTCAGTTTTGTATCATACCTTCATCGCAACCTGCCAGATGATGGGATTGTCTGTATTAAAGTATTTCAAGAATCTCTTTGCTGCCATTGCGGCTGGGCGTACAGATTATGAGCGCTCGGCTATGCCGCTTGCTACCGAATGGGACGCAAGAATATGTTGCCCATGACCATTTATCTTCGCAACGCAGCATAAAAATAATTAAAAAATTTAGTAGAATTAGATGGAAGTTACCTAAAAGGGCCGCTCGACTCTGTCGCTTGCAAGGCAAGAACCTTTTGGGGCTATACGTCAAAATTGGCTGTTTACCGGAGGATTGTGAAATAATGAATCGAATTATTTGCGCTCATCGTTATATTCACATTTTTTTTCTTTGGAACCCATGATAAATGACATACATTCCAAAAGATGTACATATAGTATGAAATACAATAAGCGTTCATATGATATGGCTATTGATCTGTTGATGAAACATGAATGGTTGTTAGCCAGATCACAAGCAGAATCGGAAGACGCTATATACGAATTGGTTACTATGTGTGATACAAACGAGAAGTTCTCTTTAATGGATGAGTTACTATCTCGCTTTTGTTATATGGACGATGAGTTCTATCAGCGAATGATATGCAAGATAGCAGATCACATCATTAGAATGAGATACAAACCTTTGACGACTGTGATTATTGCTGCTGCTAATGATGAAAAATCAGACGGCTCCCAAGATGTGCTTTATATTTTACAAACGACTTTGGAGGCCAAACAATATTCAGGTTTTAGAACTCGTTCGATGATGCCGGGTCAAAGAAGTTTAAGAAAAATGTATAATGAAGGCATCCGCAACTTTGTTGTTGTAGATGATTTCCTTGGGACAGGCCAAACGGCAGAATCACGTTATAGGCAATTGGTTGGTGATCTTGGCCAAACTGATGTCCATATTTCTATGTGTCAGGTGTCAGGGATGAAGTTCGGAGTGGACTATTGCCATAGAAAAGGTATACCTCTATATTGCCCCAATCAATTGTTGAAGGGTTTGAGTAGCCTATATCATGGTTTCGAACTTTCACAAAAGTTTTTCGTGATGAGATTGTTGGAAATGCACCTTGCCCCACAGATAGGAAGGTTGCTACTCTCCAACCACACAATGGGCTATGGACGTTCGGAAGCATTATTCTATCGTGAAGGCCGTAATATCCCGAATAATGTTTTCCCAATTTTCTGGTGGAAAGCATATAGTGATGGCCGTATGAGAATTCCTCTATTTACACGTAGACAAAATGGATACTAGTATTGCTACTATATCATTGATTAAAGACCTTTATGCCAGCGAGAAGGGACTATTGCCATACACTCTTTATCGTAAATATGGCATATTACCCCGTACCCTTGTGGAAATTATTAAAAATTTACAGCGACAAGGTCTTGCCATAGTAGAAGATTCTGGGAAACTTCGACTAACGAAAAATGGGAAGAAATATGGAGAAGGGCTGATGCATCATGCCGCAAAAGATAATAGACACAATCAAAAGAAATTGGCTTATTTCCAATCAATTTCAAAAGATAGGATGGGAAGGCATCTCCCGTATCTGCCAAATCTAACGACAATCATAAAAATAGGAGAAGAGCAGGATGGTTAGACATTAGGAGTGAAGTCGCTCTGCTATGGTTAAGGCTATAGATTGCTGTTGTCGTTGCATGCAACGACGGATTGAAAGCATGCTTTCAATCAATGCAAATTTATTCAAAAATGGAGGGTCTCCATTTTCTCCCAAATTTGCATAACACTACGTAAAGAAGGTAACCATCCAATCGCTCTTCTCCTTATTACAATAGATGAAGAAGTCTACCGCACAGAAATTAAAAGAATGGAGACGGTTCTACAGACAGAACGGGCTACCAGATGAACAGATAGACCCCCTGTTGAATTATGCAGAGGTTTTGCTTAAGAAAGGCGTGCCTGTGATTTACGACTTGAATCACCTATGTGCGTTACTTGGACTCAAGAAGGACTATGTTTGCTCTGTTATCTTTTGTTCCAAAGTCTTTTATAGGACCTTTGAAATGAAGAAACGGAGTGGTGGTACACGAGAAATATGTGTCCCATATCACTCTTTAAAATATATGCAAGCATGGATATATAGCGAAATATTATCTAAAATACCTATTAATAGAAGTGCTCATGGCTTTGTAAGAAAAAGGTCGATTCTGACTAATGCCAAAGTGCATCAGGGACAGGACTGCTTATTAAAGATTGACCTGAAAGACTTCTTTCCTTCGATAACTATAAATTGGGTGACTCAGGTTTTTAAAAAGATTGGTTATACCAACGACGTTGCTTTCTACCTGGCATCAATCTGTTGTTTGGAAGGTGTTCTTCCTCAAGGTGCTCCAACCAGCCCTGCGCTAAGCAATATTATAGCATCGTGGATGGACAAACGATTATATAAACTATGTGTTGCATACAACTACAAATATTCCAGATATGCTGATGACATTGGAATTTCTGGTGCATATATCTCTGAGTCGTTTATTTCGACAGTTACTGATGTAATACAAGATTGTGGTTTTACGGTGAATAATAATAAAACAAGGCTTTATGGTCAGCAGGGGAATAAGATTCTTGCTGGCGTAAGTCTGGCAAATGGTGATGTTCGAATACCTCGTAATTATAGAAGAAGTCTGGAGAAAGATTTATTCTACATAATGAAATATGGATATGATGCTCATGTAGCGCATAACAAAGTCAGGAAGGCTAATTATCTTCAAAGTACAATGGGGAAAGTGGATTATTGGCTGATGATTGAACCCAAGAATGAGACGGCTCTCAAAGCGAAAGATTATTTATCGAAAATATATAAGGAACGTGTGATTAACTGCAAGTTCTGAAATTAGTTTATGATGACTGAAAAACAGATACTTGAACAACTGAAACGCAAATACAATGCTGAGATGGTTTCGGCTCTTGTGGGAGCCGGATTCACAAAGAATGCGTATCCTAAGGCCCTGAGTTGGACAGAATTGCTCGTGGACTTGGTGGAAGAAGCATACGATACAGAACTTCATGAGATGTACCAGCAATATACGCATAGACGCTTTGGCGTAGATGTGGAACCATACGAGGCTTGTAAGGATGGCTTTATTAAGAGGATAATTGCCAGAGACGGATATCTGAATGTTGTATCAAGATATATAGAACACAAAGGAATCAGGGAAGCCATAGACTATTATATAGAGACACATAACCCCTATTTCTATAAAAGACCAGACGGTACCTATGGAGTAAAAGGTGATGATGAAACGATACTGACCGATAAGGACCTCACAATCCATCAGCGCTTTTTGAATGGCAAATGGCAGTATATCTTCACGACCAATTTTGACAATGCACTGGAGTTCACGAACGAGCAGTTTGATATGGGATATGTCACCATCAAGGCAGACTATGAGATGTCACAGAAGAAAATGGCACGTTCCATTGTCAAAATACATGGTACGCTAATACCATTTGACGAAACATTAAGCAGACCGTATGTGTTTGATGGCGACCATTCTGGAAGGTATATCATTTCACGTGAAGACTTCGACAACTATTTCAAACGTCACGAGGCTTTCTCCTACCTGTTGAGAGTGGCTCTTTTATCAGGATCCTATTGTCTGTTGGGCTTCTCTGGTGATGACCCTAATTTCAAGTCATGGCTTAATTGGGTGAAAGATATCCTGGACAAGGATTCAAAGACAGAAAAGCCCAAAACAGGTACTGATAACGATGAGCAGTTGGTTAAGCCAGGAGAAGATGATATTAAGGTTTTTCTTGTTCTGACGGATAATAAACCTTTGTCGGAAGAACAGAAATTGTACTACAAGAATCATCATATAGGTGTTATCCATCTTGATACGCCTGAAATAAGAGCTGTTCTGGGCTATTCTGAGATAGCCGATGTATCTATCAAAGTAGACCATTTCCTAAAACATATAGTAGGAACATATGTGGACGCGTCTGATGAACTTCAGGAAACTCAAACTCCAAAACCAAGCATTTCGTCGATATGGAGGAAAATATATGATAAGTTAAGTTCAAAAAAGGCAATTGATGAAGAGGTGCAAGAACTCCATGCAGAACGGAAAGAACAAAGGTTTGTGAAAAACTCCAGTATTCAGGAATTTATCCTGGACGACCTGCTGAAGAAAGATGTGTTGAAGTTGACTGATGCGGATAAAAAAACGATGCTATACATTTTATCTGATATTGGCTTAACCACGAATAGTATATCTGATAATATTGCAGGGCTTATGGAGGGTGACTCGGAGTGGCAGGAAATGAAAATTCATGAGGCCACACTGATGGCGGAAGACGACCTGCTGCCAGAAAACGAAGATTTCCATGTGCATGAAAACATACTTCGCTCATTCTATCACTTTGACTTCAAGACGGCAAAGGTGTTGATGGATTCATGGCAGCCACAAGGGAAGTATAGAGGGGTAAAAGCGTCACTCAACTATTTCTTCAATCGAAACGAATCGATGAAACTTCTCGATTCTGTCATTATGAATTCAGAGTCTGAGGTCGAAAAATATACAGCAAGTTTCTTTTATAATTGTTTACACAGCGGGTTTATCGCTGCTTATCCTCTCAATGTTTTTAAGAACAAAGGGTTGATAGGTTTGAATGATGTACTTCTTTCGATCATTCAGGAACTAAAGAACAAAAATGTAGAGATAAATACCTATGGGACGGAAACTGTTTATATCAGTGCTGACGGGGAAGATCATGTCGATAGGACCAATTTGAAGAACTCATTCAGATTCCTGAACTTGGTAAGTAGAGAAGGGTTTAATCTTTGCTACGGTATTTCAAATGTAATCAATGTAGCCGACTGGTACACTGTGTTCAAGAATCTATATTGTTACTATCCATACCCTTGCCTTTATTACAGTTGTCAGTATAACAACAATAAGGTGCTAAAGCGTATAGGCCAAGATTTCGCATTTGAGGAAAGCCTAAAAGATGTACTTGCAGATTTACTGCATATGATATTAAAGGCTCTTAGTTCTCATGACACTCCAGGAACAATGATGAGCGGTATGCTTCAGGTTGGTTCCCAATTGTTCTTTGGCATGAAAGAGACTTTTTGGTTTGATGAATTTTATCACTATTTCAGTACGACATATGTAGAAGAAGAAGGTAAATATTTGTACTCTGGAGATTCCAGTGCCTTTGTCGGCAATGCATTGGTCTGTATTCATGATAAAGAGAATGTCAGTAAGATCGTAACGGTATTACTGAGATTATTCGACAAGATGCCTGATGATGTCATAGACAAACTGGAATATCGAACAAGATTGAATAAACTGGATGGCCTGACTGATGATCACTTAGTGCAAGTGGAGCAGATTGTAAATAAATCAAAGTTTAGAAATGTAACACTACTCTTGAGCATACTTAATGATAATCATTTGCTTCCTAAGGAAATAAGAGAAACATTCGTGAGGTCTTACATCGTTAAGGAGGAGGAATTAAGAAGTAGTGATAATACCACATTGCTTAACTTTTGTATTTTGGCTGACGGTATGGATGATGTCGTTCCGAAACTGAAGGATATCATATTGGAGAGAAATATCTGGGACAGCGGTGTCGGTATGAAGTGGATTTCCGATGCCAAACCTTTTTATATCATGCATCTTGGTAAGTCATTTGTGTGGTCGTTGGAGGAGTTCATGAAGATATATGATAATCTCAAGACTAACCTTAACAAACTCACAAAAAAGGTATTAGAAGAAGCTTTATGGGGTAGGGAATATAGGTTTCTTCTTATGGAAATGAAATGTTTTTCTGACAAAAATGTTATTGATGAGAAGGATAAAAATGATATTGAAGAGAAACTTGCAATTATCTTACATTATAAACGATTAGATGAAGGCTTGTATAGTGGCGACCCTGTGGCTGTAGAGAATGCCACAGATGAGTTGAATCAACGGTTCCGCAAAGGTCTTTTTGATGAGAATCGTGAATTCTTTGATGTACTGCTGAATAAATGTACGATGATGAAAACTCCAGGACTCTCGGATTGTCTTGTGACGATATCTGTGGCTGTACATTTCTGTAGTGATGCCATTAAAAAGGACGCCTCGTTGTTGAATGCGCTTTATCGGTTGTTATTGCAATATAAAGACAAGGATCTCCGTGATCTTGACTTACAAGTGATCCATGCTGGGCACTCTCTGTTGGTGATAGCGGAACTGCTTAGTACAACAAATTTAAACGATGAGAATGTGTCCTATTGGTTGAACAACTCGAATCTTACAAGGTTAAACTATCTTGAGTTTTGATAATGATAAAATGTCTTGTGTAAGCAGTCAATTTTGACGTATTGTGAGAAAAGTTAAAATTTAGTGTAAGATGTTATCGTTTGATATTACATACGACGGAAGACCTGACATTGAATCCTTGAAAGAGGGGTTCGAGAAATGGCTGTCTGCAATTGAAATAGATAGGGAGAAATATGACGTAAAGATTCTTACAGGCTTTGACCATGAACCGTTTTTGGGCAGGCTTGAGGTGACATACAAGGGACAACGGCTGTTTGATGTGAACTTCTATCGAAAATACAGACGTTCAGAAAACGGTAAGAAGGCCATTTGCGGAATGATAACTATCTGTTGCGCTGATGATGGCAAAAACATGACGAGGACTGGTGACAAAATACAACTGAATGTAAATGATAGGCTGGACGTTAATTATCTGGGTAAGCAGACAAACATCGCGGCAGCATTGCAAGATGTGCTCCCAATCAGGGATGAGGAAGACGTGAAAAAGATAGTAGATGTATTTGGCGTTGAGCCAGATAGAATCAAGATGGACACCTATCAAAAGCGATATGTGATAGATACTCCTATTCCTGAATTGCAGTGGGTGGATGAGCCCGTTCCAAAGGAATTCTATAAGTATGTGCCTTTGAAAGTATTTCACCTGATGCTGCTGAATGGCACCTTCAGAATGAATTCTATCATATCGCAGAGTAACACACAAGAAACTTTCTACATTGGTGACTTGGTTTGTAGCGACTATGAGGATGAATATAAGCGGTTCAGGGGTATGCTTGCCGAGCAGAAGACGCTGATTTCATCGTTCAGCACGAAGTATGATGATGCTGATATGTGGAAAGAGTATGGTGATAATGGGCAAGGTGTATGTTTGTGCTTTCATCTGAATGGGAAGCGGGAACTTCGCCAGATGAAGTATATTGATGAGAAGACGTCGCCCATCATGAAATATAAAAAATTGGTTGATGAACTGAAGAAGGAAGACGTGCATGTGCACTTTACGGCGGTTGATGACATCCACCGATTTGTGAAGAACGTCAAGTACAGGCCAGAAGATGAGTGGAGGCTTGTAGTAGAATATGGTGGTGAAGTGGATTATGACCTCTATGATAAACGTTGTGTATCATATAAGGAGTTTAAGTTCGTTGGACGTGACCTGCCGGAGATTGGCCTTCATTTGGATTCAATACTAATAGGGTCAAACCAGCCTGAAGGTACTAGCAATTTCCCGTTGCTGACTCATAGAGCGTATAAGTTGTTCGGCGAAGAGTTAATGGTTAACAGGAGCACGGTAGATGCGAGTGCTTTTATGAACAAGTCGTGACCTGACAGGGGGCCCTAACCTGACAAGGGACAGGTCACTGTCAGGAAAGGTGGGAAAAACTAGTCAGGCATGTGAACGGATTTGACCGATTTTAGTGCAGGGATATGCTCCGTTTTTATCTAAAACGGCCCTGTTAGAAGAGTAAAAGGTTTAAGTCTCTAGAACAGCAAAAAGACGAAAAGCGTGTTTGGGGAGGAATAAGAACTGTTTGAACAGGAAGTGTTAGGATATTGGATGGTAGCAGATATGAGAGTTAATAAGGAAATGTGGTTTGATAGGGGAAACGAGAATTATGGATGAAAATAAGATTTATCGAAACCTTTTTAGATATTGCATATTGATGAATGAGGTAAAGAAACGAATAGAAGCCGTTACTAATATGCTGCGAGGTCTTACTACAACATCGTATAAGGCCACGAACATAGAATTCATGTGCTTGCAGATTAGGAAGATGCTGGAACTGATTTCTATGGGGTCTCTGGTTTTGAATAAAGAAGAGTTTGATGCCATAGGAAAGAAATATGCCCAATTTTGGAATGCTAGACTAATACTGCAAGATATAGAAAGGCTTAATCCGGCTTTTTATCCTATTCCGATGGAAGAAGTGCCCTCGTCAAGGCCAGGTGTTATATGTGATTTGCAGAATAAAACAAGTGGATTCTTGACTCGCGAAGACTTTGTAAAGGTATATGAGAAGTGTGGTAAGATGATGCATGCGAACAACCCGTTTGGCTCACAGGCGGATCTTGATTATTACACCACAATGATTCCTGAATGGCAAAATCTGATAATAGGATTATTGAATTGTCACGTTATCCATCTCAAAGGCGTTGAGGACATTTATATCATTCATCTGAAAGAAGAAGGTAAGGATGATGTGCAAGGGTATATCTTTGAGAGGGTTAAAGACACAGGAATTTGATGATGGGGTCATATTAGAAGGGGCAGACGATGCGTATTTGTGGTTACAATAATTATAGACTAATATGTTTACTATTAAGAACTTAACAATATATCCTCAATGCCAATATAAGAAGATTCTTGAAGATGCTACCTATTCATTTGAGGATAGCGGACTGAAAGATTTCTTCGGTAGGAATATCACGCTTCATACTATCGTTGGTAAGAATGGTAGCGGAAAGTCTTCATTACTTGATATTGTGTTTCGAATGATCAATAATGTCGGAGCGGTTATGTGCAAACAAGAAGTGCGCGAAGCTGCAGACCGAGTTCGCTACGCCAGACATATTTTCGCTGATCTGGAGTATGAAAACAATATGGTTACAAGTAAGTTGTGTGTAAGAGATACTCTATTATGGCTTGAATATGGACGGGATGTATATTGGCTATCAGATACTATGTTGAAGAATTATGCTCAAAATATTGATTGTGATTATTTGCTGAACACATTAAAGACAAGATCTTCGGGAGGTAGTTTTTATGACTTTAGCGATTTACAATCTGATGAGCATAAGCATAAGTTAGCAGAGATGTTTTTTTATACAGTTGCGACTAATTATTCAATGCTTGGTTTTCAAGCTTCGGACTATGAGGACGAGGACTCTCTTGAATGGGATGATGAAATATTTGTAACTACAGAAAAAGGAGAGTATATTACTACAGAAAAAGGAGCATTTGTTACCACGGCAGAATGGACAGAAAAGAAAAATTGGATAACAGGTGTGTTCCACAAGAATGATGGTTACATGTGTCCAATTGTCTTAAATCCATTCCGAAGTGGAGGCCTGATAGATATGGATAATGAGGCAACACTAACAGTTAGCAGACTATCAGCATTATTAATCAGCCAGCAAATAGAAAAGCAACCTCTTGTGGAGGATTTCATGTTGGATCATATTAGTTATGAGTTGAAAAGTGATTTTTATAAGCGTTTTACACCAATATATTCAAAAAACAAGGAAGATAACATCATTGAGAAAAAAAACCTGCTAGCAGATGGAGGCGACGTGAAACAGTTCAAGGTGGCGGCATCAAAAAAAGGTACGGTGGCATGGATAATTCTCAATAGACTTGACTGCCCGCTGAATAGTATGTTGTCGGATACTGAAGTTCATGCTCGGATGTATTTGGTTTATAAGATACTGAATATTGCAGCTACATATCCCCATTATTCTGATTATGTAAAATATGGTGATATAAATAAAACTCTTAGTGCCTCTCGATTGACTCTTTCGCATAAGAAACTAAGAGCATTGGTGGATGAAATACAATTAAGAGAAACACATATTGAACAGAAAGTGCATCAGGTGCTGAACTTTATTACCGAATTTAATGCCCTAAGAAATTATTACGTCGATTTTGATACGTCATGGCTTGAGCGGCCGTTTACATTTGAGGATTATCGAAGGAATCTCAATTTGCCAATAGAGTTCGATAGCATTGAGGATTGTATGAGAAATCTACCTCCCAACATATTCCGTCAGACCATATATCTGAAAAGGAAACGTGAAGATGGAACATGGGATGAACGTATTCCTTTCTCGAAGCTATCGTCAGGTCAGAAGCAGATGCTTTATCAATTATCGGCTCTGATATATCATCTTCTAAATCTAAAATCCGTCCCTGAGGATGAAATACACTATAGTAACGTGAGTATTATGTTGGATGAAATAGAGGTGTGCTTCCATCCAGAGTATCAACGGATGTTTATTTCGCGCTTGCTTGATCTTCTAACCAATCGATTATATCTTAACATCTCGTTTAATATTCACATTTGGATCACAAGCCATAGTCCTTTTATATTGAGTGATATTCCGGAGAAGAACATCGTTTATATGGAAGATGGCCACCAGTTGACAGATGAAGAAAAAAAGAAACGCAAGATATTGCAACCGATGGCAGCAAACATCAGTGACTTATTACATCAAAGTTTTTTCCTTCATAGTGGATTTATAGGTGAACATGCACGTAACAAGATTCTTTCACTTGTGGAATTCTTAAGAACTGATCAAAAAGAATTTGGTGTGTGGGATAAGGATCAGGCAGAACTCTTTATTAATGGAATAAGTGAACCTTTTATATCGAAACAATTAAGGCTTCTGTACAAGCAGTGGTATGAGAAGAATTTTAATTGACCAAGAGGTTAAGGAAAGGGTAGAGGAGTATGTCGGAGTGATGACTATGAATCAGCCCCAAAAAGTTAACTGGAAAATGGATGAAATGCCAAGGGAACGGTTACTGGCCTTTTTCCATTTCCTATGGGGACATCACCATTATGATGAAGGGCGATATGTGTATGCTATCTTGTTTTTATATAATGAACTTTTGGCACTGAAACCTGAATACTTCAATATAGTTTATGAGTCTTTTTTTAAACAATGGGATAGAGTGTTAAATGTAATAATTGACTATGATGGGAATAAAAAGGAGTTTTATAAGCATGTTCTAAACTGTATGAGGTACAAGGATATCCGCTCTGGGTTGATGCGACAATATATGAAGGATCAGAAAATTAAAGCCTGTGTGTATTGTAATGCGCAATATGCGGTAACGACGGAAGAGTTTGTGGAAAAAGAAATAAAGAAACGAATTGGCACATATCAGTTTGACCATTTCAAAGCCGAATCGCTTTATCCTTTTCTCTGTACATCGTATTACAATCTTCAGCCGAGTTGTCCTGCTTGCAATAACTCAAAGGCATTAAACGATTCGTTTTTCAACTTATATACTACAAAAGCCGAGGATCAAGATGTGTTTTGGTTCGAATTGACCCCAGACAAAGTTATTGAGGATTATTTGGAAAAGGATATGGGAGTGTTGGAAGTAAAATTGAACAGTGAAGACAAGAACTTGTTGAAAAACCATCAAGACCGTTTTCACATTGATATGATATACGAACAACATCTTGATGTGGTAGAAGAACTTATTGTTAAGATGAGGGCTTTTAGTAAATGTAACCAGACAGCGACGGAGGAGAGCTTGGCGGAATTATTCCCCAATGGCGTGGAGGATCCAGAGAGGTTCTTCTTTGGATATTATATGGATAAAGAACATGTGCATAGTAGGCCGCTGTCGAAACTGGCACAAGATGTGGTAGGGATGTTTAAGTGAAGAGGAATGAAAAGATTACTTTTATTTATGGACAAAATAACAAACTATGATAGAACTTGATAATTTCT
>Ga0310694_10003078_pt1 | contig 16515 bp, 14 predicted proteins | sample 174DNAGHGhighgp2_FD_203884 | JGI IMG/M metagenome (GOLD analysis project Ga0310694, IMG submission 203884) | Sheep rumen microbial communities from Palmerston North, Manawatu-Wanganui, New Zealand - 1742 DNA GHGhigh gp2 (v2) (version 2) | ecosystem: Host-associated > Mammals > Digestive system... | reverse complement strand
AGTGTGCTACACAGCAAGGCAAGTAAAAACAAGTGCTGTCTCATGGTGTAATCCCTTTAGTCTCGTTACTTGCTTTTCTGCTTGGGAACAAACACAACACCAAACTCAATGTTTGGCGTAAAGCGTCTGGCCGAGAGGTCGTCATCTTTAAAATCTTTCAATTTCTTACCTCGGCGCAAATCAACTCCGGCAAAGATGCCTACGTTGTCTGAAACGAAATATTTTAAACGTGCCTTGACACCAATGAAGAAATCAACAGTGGTGAACGGGTCACCGGCGAGTAAAGAACAGCCTACACCTGCATATAGTGGTATCTGAAGACGCCCCATACGATTGATTGTTCCTCCCACATAGTAGGCTAACGATATGTCGGTAAGGTTTTCTTCTTTGTAGTCGGCTGGATTGAAAGTAGCTGTGGCAGAACCTTGGCCTGTCCAATGGTCAAACTTAGCATTTGTAAATGTCAGTTCGCCTAAGGTGGAAAGGACGTTGTGCGAATAATTCCAACCTACATTAAACCCAAACAACGGTTTGTAACTATAGGTGTATTTGCCATCCGATCCAGAGATCTTTATATCCTGCGAAGGGAAAAATCCACCACCAAACGTAAAGCTCTTATCTGCATAAACGGACACGCACATAAAGGTCATCATTGAAACAAGTAAGCTTTTAGTTGACATAATGTAAATGGTTTAAAAGGTTAATAATTAGATTTTAAAAAATTTCACTATATTGTCTTTTCACTATCAGTAAGTTTGCAGATACACTCAGCGAGCGAATCCTCCCAGTAGGGAACCTCGATGCCGAGGGTCTGTTTGATCTTGGTTTTGTCGAGCACAGAATAATGCGGACGCTTGGCTGGCGTGGGGTACTCCGAGGTATGCAGCGGACGCACCTTGCAAGTGGTGATGCCTGCCAGTCTGTGGATGGCTTTTGTAAAATCATACCATGAGATAACACCCTCATTGCTAAAGTGATAGATACCTGGCGTTATACCATTTTCTATGGCTGCGAAGATAGCCACAGCCAAGTCGCGCGCATAGGTTGGCGTGCCTATCTGGTCGAAGATGACGCCCAACTCCTGACGCTCTCTGCCCAGACGAATCATCGTCTTAACGAAGTTGTTGCCAAAGGTGGAATACAGCCACGCTGTGCGGATAATCATGGACTGTTCACAATGCGCCTGCACGTTCAGCTCGCCCACCAGTTTCGTCTTGCCATAGACGCTGTTGGGACAGGTATCCTCGTCCTCCGTATAGGGCGTGTGGTTGGTGCCGTCGAAGACGTAGTCGGTGCTGATCTGAATCATCCAACCTCCACGTTGTCCGATGGCATGTGCCAGAAAAGCAGGAGCCTCGGCATTCAGTTTCTGGCAGAGCGCCTCGTTGTCTTCAGCCTTGTCCACAGCAGTATAGGCGGCACAGTTCACGATGCCGTCAATCTGATGCGTATTGACAAACTGCTCGACAGCGCCCATATCGGTGATGTCCAGCTCTGCCACATCCGTATTAAAATAGGTATGCGTGGGATGCTGCTGCTCCAAGAGCTGCATCTCGTTACCCAGTTGTCCGTTACATCCTGTAATCAGTATGTTCATAGTTCATAGTTCATAGTTCATAGTTCATAGTTGACTATTCACTATTCAAAATTAACAATTATCAAAACTCTAAGGGTTCTTCCTTGTCTTTCTTATAATAATCGCTTAGCAGCCCCAGGAACGTTGTAATCTCCTTGACCGCATGCTGGGTGCTGGGCGAAATCTCTTTCTTCTGCAGACGCAGCATCATCACACCATAGAGGGTGTTCATGCAGGTCTCAATCTCGTTCTCTTCCTTGTTGGCACCACGGTTGCGCAACTCCACGATAAAGGGCAGCACCTTGTAGTAAGCCGCATTGTAGAAAGGGAACTTGGGCGATGACAACAGCTGCTGGTGCAGTTCTGACAGCAACTGCAACGTCACCTTATTGATTTGCAAGTGCCCTTTTTCCCTGCAGCCCTCCTCATTCATCATCTTGATGAGGTTGCCAAACCAGTCTATCTCGTCTTCTTTCTGTTCGTCATTATAGTCGAAACGCTCCACGTACTCACGGCGTATGCGCGACAGCGAGCAGTCGAAGGCACGGATGGTATCTTCAACCTGCCACATATAGAGCAGGTATTCCACAATATTCTGTTGACGTAGTTCCTTTGCAATAAACATAGTCGTTTTCGAATGCTAAAAAATGAGAAAGATATTGGTTACTGTGCCCAAGAACATCAGGAAACTGATAACCATGACAACAGAACCAATAATTTGGTTAATGATGTGAATCACCGTCACATCGAACTTGGTGCGCACCTTGTCCACCAGCCACGTCAGTCCCCACCACCACAGCAGGGCGCCGCCGATGATACTCATGAAGCCTACCAACATTTCGAACGGATGGTCGGGCAGCACGAAGGCAAACTGGGCAAAGAGTGCCACAAACAGGAAGACGATGAGCGGATTGGAGAAGGTGACCAGGAAAGCTGTCCAGCCGTTGTACCACAGCGTTCCCTTCTTCTTGTTGCCTTGACGCAGGTTCTTGGCAGGATCTGACCTGAACGTGAAGACGCCAAAGCCAAACAGCAGGAAACTACCGATGATCTGCAGGTAGAAGCGCGCCTGGTCGTTGTGGATGATGCCAGCCACCAGACTCATACCATAGCCCGTGATGGCAGCATAGAACATATCGCTGGCAGCAGCACCACAACCCGTGACAAAACCATACCAGCGCCCTTTGTTCAGCGTTCGCTGCACACAAAGCACACCTACAGGTCCCATCGGCGCCGAAACAATCATGCCGATGAGCATACCCTTGAAGATGAAATCAATAATATCTGGTACGATGATGCTCATAGTGGGTGCAAAGGTACGAATTTTTGGGAAGTAATAGTCGATAAAGAAGTTAAAGGGAGTTAAATAGGAAAAGATTTAGATGAAAATGATTATCTTTGCATCAAGTTGAATCAAGTCATCATAAAAAGTTTGGCACGTCTTTTGCAGAAGATAGTGTGAACATCAATCAGGATTAGAACACTTATGGCAAGTCAATTTTCACCAAAAGTCTCTGAGATACTGGCTTTTTCGCGGGAAGAGGCAGCTCGCTTGGCATCCTCGTCGGTAGGGCCCGAGCACCTGTTGCTGGGGTTGCTGCGCGTGAAGGACGGTCCTGTCAGCCATGTGTTCAACCGTCTGAAGCTGAACATGCAGTCAGTGAAGGACGAGTTAGAGCAGAAAGTGCGACAAGATGACATCAACCGTCCCATACTGACCCACGAGCTGGTGCTCAACGAACAGGCTTCGAACATCTTGAAGCTGGCGGTTCTTGAGGCCCGCATACAGAGAATGACCAAGGTCGATGAACAACATCTGCTCCTGGCCATCCTGCACGATCAGGTGGACAACGGAGCCAAACAAATACTGGAATTTAACAACATGAACTACGAAGACGTGTTAACACTGTTACATACAGGACAGACCACCAACGGCATAGGATTGCCCGAGGAGGACGAAGAGGAATACGAGGAGCAGAACAGCGGCGGAACAACGGCTGGTCCCTCGTCGAACAAGAGTACCACACAGACCACAAAGGCACAGAAGACAAAGTCGAAGACGCCTGTGCTCGACAACTTCTCTACCGACCTGACACAGGCCGCTTTGGAAGAGAAGCTCGACCCCGTGGTGGGCCGTGAGCGTGAGATTCAGCGTGTGCTGGAGATACTGGGTCGTCGCAAGAAGAACAACCCCATCCTCATCGGCGAGCCTGGCGTGGGCAAGAGCGCCATCGTCGAAGGACTGGCACAGCTGGTTGCCCAGCGCAAGACGTCGCCCATGTTCTTCGGCAAGCGTATTGTCAGTCTCGATATGACTGGCATCGTGGCAGGAACGAAGTACCGCGGACAGTTTGAGGAGCGCATCCGTGCCCTCATCAAGGAGATTGAGGCCAACCCCGACATCATCGTCTTCATCGACGAGATACACACCATCATCGGCGCTGGCTCGGCTGCCGGCACGATGGATGCTGCCAACATCCTGAAACCAGCTCTGGCACGGGGTACTATCCAATGCATCGGTGCCACGACGCTCGACGAGTATCGCAACTCCATCGAGAAGGACGGTGCCCTGGAACGTCGTTTCCAGAAGGTCATCGTCGAGCCCACGACAGTTGACGAGACCATGCAGATTCTGCACAACATCAAGGACCGCTACGAGCGCCACCACCACGTGACCTATAGCGACGAGGCGCTGCTGGCATGTGTCAAACTGACAGAACGCTATGTCACCGACCGTGCCTTCCCCGACAAAGCCATCGATGCGATGGACGAGACGGGCTCGCGCGTTCATCTTTCAAATGCACAGATACCGCCCGAGATCGTTGAGAAGGAGAAAGAGCTGGCCCAGGTGAAAGGGCTCAAGCAGACGGCTGTGAGCAACCAGAACTTCGAGTTGGCTGCCAGCTATCGCGACAAGCAGACTGCCCTGGAGCAGGAACTGGCTACGCTCGAGGCCAACTGGCAGAGCGGCAATACCGACGACCGTTTGCAGGTGGGCGAAGAGGAGGTGGCCAATGTGGTGTCGATGATGACAGGCGTACCCGTACAGCGTATGGCTGAGAGCGAGGGTGTCCGACTGAAGGGTATGGCCACCAACCTGAAAGAGCATGTCATCGCCCAGGATGCAGCCATCGACAAGATTGTGAAAGCCATCCAGCGCAACCGTGTGGGACTGAAAGACCCCAACCACCCCATCGGCGCCTTCATGTTCCTTGGTCCTACGGGTGTGGGTAAGACCTATCTTGCCAAGAAACTGGCCGAGTTCATGTTTGGATCTCCCGACGCCCTGATACGTGTCGATATGAGCGAATACACGGAGTCGTTCAACGTCAGCCGACTCATTGGTGCGCCTCCAGGATACGTGGGTTACGAGGAAGGTGGTCAGCTGACGGAGCGTGTGCGCCGCAAGCCCTACTCCATCGTGCTTCTCGACGAGATTGAGAAGGCCCACGGCAACGTCTTCAACCTGTTGCTGCAGGTGCTTGACGAGGGTCGTCTGACTGACGGCAACGGTCGCTTTGTGGACTTCCGTAACACGGTTATCATCATGACATCCAACGCCGGTACCCGCCAGCTGAAGGACTTCGGTCGTGGTGTAGGCTTTACCGCTGGTTCGCTGGGACTCAACATGAACGAGAAAGACCGCGAACATGCTCGCAGCATTGTTCAGAAGGCACTGTCCAAGCAGTTCTCGCCCGAGTTTCTGAACCGTCTCGACGAGATCATCACCTTCGACCAGTTGGATCTGACAGCCATCGAACGTATCATCGACGTAGAGCTGCGTCCGCTCATCAAGCGTATTGGCGATCTGGGCTATCAGATTGAACTGACTGACGAGGCCAAGAAGTTCGTTTCTACAAAGGGCTACGACGTGCAGTTTGGTGCCCGTCCCCTGAAGCGCGCCATCCAGAACTACATCGAGGACGGCATCTGCGAGCTGATTATCAACGGCGACCTCCAGGAGGGCTCCGTCATCCATATCGACAAGCATCCCGAAAAGGAAGAGCTGGCGTTTCATAGTTCATAGTTCAAAGTTCATAGTTCATAGTTCATAGTTCATAATTATCAATTGTCCATTATCAATTTTCCATTATAAAACATGAAGACTATAAAATCCTTACTGTCAGGTGCTTTGGGCATCATCATGCTGTCAGCAATGACCGCCTGTTCGCATAAGAACTACGAACAGCTTTCGTTCCCACAGCAACTGCCCCAGAAGAGCATCGTGGTGCTCTACGAGAACGACGTACACTGTGCCATCGAAGGCTACACCAAACTGGCTGGCCTGCGCGATGCCATCAGCGATACAGCCTTCGTCTGCGTGGTGTCCAGTGGTGACTTCCTGCAGGGTGCTACACCTGGTGCTCTGTCGCGCGGACAGTATATCGTCGATGTGATGAGCAAGGTGGGCTACGATGCCGTTGGTCTGGGCAACCACGAGTTCGACTTCTCTGCCGACCGTCTGATGGAGCTGGCTCCGCAGATCAAGTCCCCTGTGGTGTGCACCAACCTGTTTGACTGCTCGAACGGCCAACAGGTGTTCCCGTCTTACGTCATCCGTCAGTGTGGTCAGAAGAAGGTGGCCTTCGTGGGTGTGCTCACACCCGAAACGATGGTGGCTGAGTCGTACTCTTTCTACGATGCCGAGGGTCGTCAGCTTTACGATCTGGGACTCAACACCATCTTCCAGACGGTACAGAAAGCTGTGGACAAGGCACGTGCCGAGGGTGCCGACTACGTGGTGCTGCTCTCTCACATGGGTGAGCAGGCAAACGACTTCCCCATCAATTCCCACATGCTGGTGGCTGCTACCAATGGCATTGACGTGGTGCTCGATGGTCACTCTCACTCGAAGGTTCCTTCCGTCACCGTGATGAACAACCAGAACCAGCCCGTCATCATCACGCAGACGGGCACTCAGTTTGCCAACATCGGCAAGCTGCTCATCACCCGCAACGGGCAGCTCTCTACCGAGCTGGTACCCACCAAGGACCTCAACGTTTCGAATGCTCGCGTCAGCGCTACTACCGACAGCATCATGGCGTTGCTGAAGGTGATTGAGAGCCGTAAGGTGGCTGACTGCGCAGCACCCCTGCGTATCTACGACGACAACGGCACCCGACTGGTGCGCAACCAGGAGACCAATTCGGGCGACTTCGTCACCGACGCCTATCGCTACGTGATGGATGCTGAGATCGGTCTGAGCAACGGCGGCGGCATACGCAACGAGCGCCTGTCAAGCGAGCTCACCTATGGTGACCTGATCAATATGCTGCCCTTCGAAAACTACGTGTGGAAGGTGGAGGCAACAGGTGCCAAGATCATTGAGCTGCTGCAGAAAAGCACCTCCAGCGTGCCCAAGGAAGACGGCGACTTCCCCCAGGTGTCGGGCGTCAAGTTCACCCTTCACACATCCGACCATAGCATCTCCGACGTGATGGTGCAACGCAAGGACGGACAGTGGGAACCTATCGACCCTGCACGCACCTATACTGTAGCCACCATCGACTACTGCATCACCAGCGACGGTCTGCGTGGCGTGCTGCGTGGCAGCAAGGCCCTGAAGCGCACCTCGACGCTCTACCGCGATGTCGTGGAGGAATACATCACCAAGGGTCTGAACGGCAAGATCGGTCCCGAGTATGCCAAGCCCCAAGGCCGCATCACCATCGTTCCGTAATAAAAAATACCTCGAACCAAATCCTCCGCTTCTGCAGTAAACACTCTGGAAGCGGAGTTTTTTTGTGCAAAGTAAAAAAAATTCAGAGATTCTTACTTTGTTTCCAAAAAAGTGTGTACCTTTGCAACGCACTTTGAAGAAAAGTTGCCCATGAAGGTTCGCTTAGCCGCGATTAATTGGGAATGTGAGTGAGAATCTCCGACTGTCCCGCAGCAGTGAACTCCATTATGGCTCCTAAGCATAAACGCCATTGAGCTTCGCTCGATAGCGTTAACGCTCGACAAAGCTCGAATGTATTCGGCTTTGTTCTCGCTAAATCACGCCATTGAGTAATTACTCGAGAAGGCGCTTGGGAGTGGAGGAAAGTCTGAAGACCAGCCTTCAATTGGAAAAATGCCGCCGCTCCACGATGTATGGTGTTGGTTGGCGCAAGTAAACATTTTTGTGGGTTAAACCAATTTGAAGGAACTGTTATGTTCAAGAACTTCTACGGTTTCCATCTCTTGGAGGCTTATCAGCGCCGCAAGCACCATGAGAAGCGGAGCCATCCCGAAAGGGCGTTTAAGAAAACGGTAGAGGCCATTGCAGTTGTCCTTGTGACGTTGCTGCTGTGGAACCTGCCTAGTGACTCATTTGGTATTGAGGGCCTGAACGTCGTTCAGCAGCGCATCATTGCCATCTTTGCCGATCCCGTCATCATGCTGTTCATCGGTGGTTTCATCCTTGCCATTGCCGCCACGAAGACGGGTCTCGACGCTCAGCTGGCAAAGGTACTGCTGAAGCCTTTCGGCACGCGTAGCGAGATGGTGCTTTTAGGTTTCCTGCTCATCACGGGTCTATTTTCCATGTTTGTCTCCAACACAGCTACGGCAGCCATGATGCTGACGTTCCTCACCCCTGTGTTCCGTCAGCTGCCGCCCGAGGGTAAGGGCCGTATCGCCCTGGCACTCAGCATCCCTGTGGCAGCCAACCTGGTGCAACAGAAAGACATGGCACGCATCGGCATCATCGTAGGTATCATCTCGATGGTGCTAGGCTATGCACTACTATATCTTATCGGACTTATGCACGTACTCTAACTTTCTCTCTCGATTATTTTATTTGACTCATATTGTAAACCCAAGCGTAAGTGTTATACGTGTAATATTATGTAAGTCCCTGGGGAGACCCAGTCGTGAGACAGTATCTCCCCTTTTTCTAAAACGAATGAAACATGAAATCAACCATAGTCATCTACGAACACGAAAACCAGATCGGTAAGGCATGTGCCAAGCATATAGCCTACCATCTAGGTGCTCAGACCACCTGTACACACCACGTTCCAGAAGCCATTCTCAACAGCGTCGACAACTTCGTCCTCTGCATCTCTACATGGCGACCTACCGGTGAGCGCGGACAGTGGACCGACATTCTGCAGAGCCTTGCCCGCCACCGTCTGGATGGCAAGACCTTCGCTTTCTTCTTCTGTCACGACCCCGAGGCTGGAGCCTTCATCTTCGATGGTCTCGACCAACTATACGATTTGCTCGCAGCCCAAGGAGCCCGTGTCGTTGGCAGTCCCGAATGGTACCACCGCGATGCAACCATCACCGACTGGATCTGCACCGTGTCGCCCAGTTTGTAGTACTTTTTAGTTTTCTTTTCCCCAAGTTTGGCGAATTTTTTTCGCTAAACTCTTCTTGTTTCATAAAAAAATTCCTGCTTGGCAAGCGAGCAGAGTACGAGCGGTATCTTTGCAAATTCCAATAATTAAAGGCTTATGAACCACCCACTAATATCCATATTTATAATGTGCAAGTACTGGTGCGTGACACAACTTTCTCTCAAAAAAATTATTTAGTACCTTTCCAACCGTGGGACAATTTCATTTTTTCAAATAAAAATTTGGTATTTTGGACAATTTTCCATACCTTTGCATCATCAAGAATACATGTATGTCCAATCCGACTACGAAACGGAACATTAAATTCAGATAATATGAAAAGACTATCATTAGCCATCATCTTTGCCTGCTGCACATTGGTAATGGCAGCACAGAAAGGTATCGAAGTGAGGTTTCTGGGTACCAGCCCCGACATCATCGATTTTGCATGGTCTTTTGCCACCGCTAGCGAGGCACCTGGCTTCGAGGTGGAGTATGTCAACACCACCTACTCCCTGCCACGTACCGGCAAGGACATCACGGTGACACGCTGGGACGAAAACGGAACGAAAACCCAGCAAACGCTGAAGTGGAACGACGGTAGGTTCAGCTATTGATGTATCAGGGAATCAAAGTGAAATGATGAAAACACTACAAATGAGCCTTGCAGCAGCTTGTTGCGCCATCGTGACACAGTCCTGTCAGCAGTCTGCACCCATCGTCAACAACCAGTTGACCACCATTGGCAACCCTTACATGCCCCTGTGGGAGCATATTCCCGACGGAGAGCCGTACGTGTTTGAAGACCCCGACCAGCCTGGCAAGCAGCGCGTCTATGTCTATGGCTCGCACGATGACCTGGTGACAGCCTACTGCGGACGCGATCAGGTGGTGTGGTCGGCAGCGGTCGATAGCCTGAACAACTGGCGCTTCGACGGCACAATTCTGGTGGTTGACAAGAACCGCGACGGACAGAATTTTGACGCTGCAGGCACCGCCGACGTGCTCTTTGCACCCGACGTGACAATGGTCACGGACAAGGACGGCAAGAAAACCTATTACCTTTTCCCCAACGACCAGGTGGGCGAACGCAATGGCCTGATAGCCAAGAGTGCGCGTCCAGACGGTCCCTTTGAGGTATGCAACTGGAGCAAGGACAATCCCAACAAGACTGACGGGGTATTGCAGTTTGACCCCGCCGTGTTTGTCGATGACGACGGACGTGTTTATGGCTACTGGGGCTTTGAACGCTCGTACGCCGCTGAGTTTGACCCCGAGACGATGGCCACGGTAAAACCTGGCACGGAAATCGTAGAAGACATGATACCTGGCCGCTATCAGGAAGGGCGCTTCAAGTTCTTTGAGGCCTCCAGCATCCGAAAAATCAAGGACAAGTATGTGTTTATCTACAGCCGTTTCACAGAGGATGGTGAGTTTGGCATGCCCTCTTCCAACTATACCCTCGCCTACTGCTACAGCGACGCCCCACTGGGTCCTTGGACCTACGGTGGCACCATCATCGACGGCAGGGCACGTGAGAAGGACGAGCAAGGCAACGACATTGCCTCGGCCACACCCGACGGCAATACCCACGGTTCTATCTGTGAGATTAACGGTCAGTGGTACGTATTCTATCACCGTCAGACGGGTACCGACGAATATGCGCGTCAAGCAATGGTGGCTCCCATCAGCGTGAAGGTGGAGGAAGGCAAAGGCGGCAAGGTAGAAATCAGTGAGGGCGAGTACAACAGCAACGGCTTTGCTTTGGACGGTCTCAACCCCTTCGAAGCCCATTCTGCCGGCATCGCCTGCTGGTACACAGGTCCCAAACCTGCCACCCACGAGTGGCCCAACAACACGTTCTACGGCTCGTATGTAGCCTCGGGTTATGTTACTGACAAGAATATGGAGGCACCATACGACCTGAAGAACAATACCAACTACGTGGTCAACAATACCGACGGCTCGATTGTGGGCTATAAGTATTTCAACTTCGACGCCAAACGCCTGAAAGAGAAAGACAACCTGACACTCCACCTGAACCTCATTCCTGAAGGCATCGATGGCACCATTGAGGTGATGATGGATCGTCCATGGACCTCACAGGGCGGAAAGAAGATTGGTCAGACAACACTAAAAGCCAGCATGGCGAAGAAGAGCACGACCATCAACATCAGCATCGACAAAGACAAGAAAGCGACGTTGGCAGGAAAGCATGCTATTTTCTTCATATTCAAGTCGGACGTCAAGGAGAAGTCGCTGTGCATCCTGCAAGACTTGGTTTTTGAATAAAGAGTAATCGCTTTAGCGCTTTTACAAAGCGAAGCGACTAAAAGAAGTTATTTCTATATTATGATCTATAAATACGACTTTTTAATTATCGGAGCAGGTGTGGCCGGGATGAGCTACGCCCTCAAAGTGGCACGTGCCAACAAAGGCAAAGTGTGCCTGATATGCAAGACGACCCTCGACGAGGCCAACACCTCGTTTGCACAGGGCGGCGTGGCCAGTGTGACGAACCTCGAGTTGGACAATTTTGAGAAACACATTGAGGACACGATGATTGCAGGCGACTACATCTCAGACCGTCAGGCCGTGGAGCAGGTGGTGAGAAATGCCCCTGAGCAGATCAGAGAACTGGTGAACTGGGGCGTGAACTTCGACCGTAAGGCCGATGGCAACTTCGACCTGCACCGTGAGGGCGGACACTCTGAGTTCCGCATCCTGCACCATGCCGACGATACTGGTGCCGAGATTCAGCGCGGTCTGATGGAGGCTGTAAGGAGCAATCCCAACATCACCATCAAGGAAAACCACTTCGCCGTAGAGATCATCACCCAGCACCATCTGGGTGCCAAGGTCACCCGTCGCACACCCTATATCAACTGCTATGGGGCGTATGTAGCCCATGAGATCAATGGGACCAATGGGACCAATGAGACTGTTGTAGATACCTACCTGGCCAAAGTGACCGTGATGTGTACAGGCGGCTGCGGTGCTGTCTATCAGACCACCACCAATCCCATTATCGCTACTGGTGACGGCGAAGCCATGGTCTATCGTGCCAAGGGAACCGTTGCCGACATGGAGTTCGTGCAGTTTCATCCTACGGCTCTCTTTTCGCCTGGCGAAACCCATCCCGCCTTCCTCATCACCGAGGCTATGCGCGGCTACGGCGGCATCCTGCGATTGCCTAACGGTGAGAGCTTCATGGAGAAGTACGACGAGCGTCTATCTTTAGCACCACGCGACATCGTGGCCCGTGCCATCGATAAGGAGATGAAGATTCACGGCTTGGACCACGTGTGTCTGGACGTGACCCACAAAGATCCTGCCGAGACCCGCAAGCACTTCCCCAACATCTACCAGAAGTGTCTCAGTATGGGTATTGACATCACCACCGACTATATCCCCGTACGTCCGGCTGCCCACTATATGTGTGGCGGTATCAAGGTGGACTTGAACGGCTGTTCGTCGATAGAACGTCTCTATGCCCTTGGTGAATGCTCGTGCACAGGTCTGCATGGTGGCAACCGTCTGGCATCCAACTCGCTCATCGAGGCGGTGGTCTATGCCGATGCAGCAGCCAAGCACTCGCTGGAGCACGTTGATTTGTATGACTTCAACGAGAAGGTGCCCGAATGGAACGACGAGGGCACGATGACCAACGAAGAGAAGGTGCTCATCACGCAGTCGGTGAAAGAGGTGGGCGAGATCATGTCTAATTACGTGGGCATCGTGCGCTCAGACCTGCGTCTGCACCGTGCTTGGGTGCGCCTGGACACCCTTTATGAGGAGACCGAGAACCTCTTCAAACGTGTGAAAGCCACAAAGGATATCTGTGAGCTGCGTAATATGATCAATGTGGGCTACCTCATTACCCGCTTTGCGCTGGAACGCAAGGAGAGTCGCGGCCTGCACTATACCATCGATTATCCGGTACATGCTTACGACAAGCAGTAACAACCTTAAATTTATTCAATGCAAACCATCAGTTTTAAACCAAAGTTTTTTTCTTCTATACGCCACTACGACCGTAAGACGTTCACACAGGACCTCATGGCCGGAGTCATCGTCGGTATTGTGGCATTGCCTCTGGCCATTGCCTTCGGTATTGCCAGCGGCGTCAGTCCTGAGAAAGGTATCATCACAGCCATCGTAGCGGGTCTTATGATCTCGCTCTTCGGTGGCTCGAAAGTACAGATAGGCGGACCTACCGGTGCTTTTATCGTTATTGTAGCTGGTATCATCCAACAGTATGGTATTGAAGGACTTACCATCGCCACACTCATGGCGGGAGTATTCTTGATACTGCTCGGTGTGCTACATCTGGGCACCATCATCAAGTACATTCCCTACCCCATTGTCGTGGGCTTCACCAGCGGTATTGCCGTCACCATCTTCACCACGCAGATCAAGGACCTGCTGGGACTGACGATGGACAGCGTGCCGTCGGACTTTATCGAGAAATGGATAGCCTATATCCGTGAGTTGGCCACCATCGACTGGTGGAGCGCTGCCATCGGCGTAGGCTCGGTGGCACTCATCGCCTCATGGCCCATGTTGGTGCGCAAATTCCATCTGTCACCACTGAAATCGCTGCCCGGCTCTCTGGTGGCTATCCTTCTGATGACCGTTGCTGCCCTGCTATTAAAACAGTATGCCGGCGTGACAACCGTAGAGACCATCGGTGACCGCTTCAGTATCAACTCGACCCTGCCCGATGCCGTGATGCCGCAGCTGTCGTGGGAAACCATTAAAATGCTGGTAGGTCCCGCTGTCACTATCGCCGTCTTAGGCGCTATTGAGTCGTTGCTGTCGGCAACGGTAGCTGATGGTGTGATTGGCGACCACCATAACTCCAATACCGAGCTTATCGGTCAGGGTATAGCTAACCTCGCATCGCCCCTCTTCGGCGGTATTCCTGCCACAGGTGCCATTGCCCGTACGATGACCAATATCAACAACGGCGGACGTACGCCCGTAGCAGGTATCATCCACGCTGTCGTGCTGCTGCTCATCTTCCTTTTCCTCATGCCGCTGGCACAGTACATCCCCATGGCTTGTCTGGCAGGCGTCCTCGTGGTGGTAGCCTACGGCATGAGCGGCTGGCGCTCGTTCCTGGCAATGGCTCGTCGTAACCCCAAGAGCGACGTGACGGTGCTGCTGATGACCTTCTTCCTGACAATCATCTTCGACCTAACCATCGCCATTGAGTTTGGACTGGTATGTGCCTGTCTGCTCTTCATGCGCCGTATGGCCGAGACAACAGAAGTGCATGCCGTATTGAACGAGATAGACTTGAATCAGGATGCCGACATGGAGCGTGGCAACCTGGAGCACCTCACCATCCCCAAGGGTGTGGAAGTCTATGAGATCAACGGTCCCTACTTCTTTGGAGCCGGTACACGATTCGAGGATATCATGGCACGCTACGGCCATCGTCCAAAGGTACGCATCATCCGTATGCGTAAGGTACCGTTCATCGACTCCACAGGTATGCACAACCTGGAGAACATGTGTCGCATGAGTCAGAAAGAGGGAGTCACCGTGGTGCTCTCAGGCGTCAATCCGAAAGTGGAAGAGCTGTTACAGCGCAATGGTTTTCCAGAGCTGTTGGGACAAGAGAATATCTGCAACCATATAGATCTGGCTCTGTCGCGTGCCTCGGAGATATGTGAACAGAACCAAGCTTAGAACATTGTAGAGAGAACCAATCCTAAACTGACAAGCAGCCCGTACACAAAGATGTTACGGGCTGTTTTGCCTAATGTGGCGTTCAGCGCCCTTCCCTGCCAGATAGTACGCATCTCACGGTAGGTACGATAGTGAAGCAGCAGATAAAGCAGTGGCAAGACAAAGGCCAGCCAACAGTCTTCAAAGATGAAGACCACACCCATGAGACAGGCAATGATGCCTACACCCAAGTACGAGCGCAGGGCAGCCTCGGCACCGATACGCACCACCAGCGTCACCTTACCTGCCTCACGGTCGGTATCGCGGTCGCGGAAATTGTTCACCAACAGCAAGGCGTCAATCACCATACCGCAAGCCAACGAGGCAATGACGACAGGGATGGTTAAAGTGTGGAGTTGGATATAGTAGGTGACGCACACGGGAACAACGCCGAAGAACACCAATACCAGCACATCGCCAAGCCCCATATATGAAAGATGAGTCGTATAAAGGAAACAGAAAACGACACAGATCAGACCAACCAGCACCATTTCCCAACCACCATAATAGATAAGAGGCAGACCTACGAGACAGGCTATCAACGTGGTCAACGCAATGGCCACCTTCATTTTGCCGACACTCACCCATCCCTGCGTGCAGGCACGCTCCGGTCCCAGACGTGTCTCACGGTCGTCGGTACCCTTCAGATAGTCAAACAGGTCGTTAATGAAGTTGGCATCAATCTGCATGATAAAGGCGAAAAGAAGGCAGAGGATGGCGGGGACTATTGACAATTGACAATTCACAATTGACAATTGATAATTGGCCAGGGCCAGTCCTATCATGACAGGGACGGCAGCCCCCGTCAGCGTCTTGGGACGGGCTGCCAGAATCCATGCTTTCAGAGAGTCTTTCTTGACGTCCATAGATTATTTTTTGGAAAACGCTTGCAAAAGTAAACAAAAATCACTACATTTGCAAACGAAACAACAGAAAAATGATGCTAAAGAACACCGCAAGCCTTGATTTGGTCGAGTTCATAGAGACTCAGATACTGCCGCGTTATGCCCAGTTTGACCGTGCCCACAACACCGAACACGTGGTTCGCGTCATACGCCGTTCCATCGAACTGGCTAACCGTACCGGTGCAGATATGAACATGGTCTATGCCATTGCCGCCTATCATGACCTGGGCATGGACGGTCCACGTGCCATCCATCATATCACAGGGGGAAAAATACTGGCCGGCGATGCCCGACTGAAACGCTGGTTCTCGCCTGAACAGATCAAAATCATGAAGGAGGCCGTAGAGGACCACCGTGCCTCGGCATCGCATGCTCCCCGCAGTCTCTACGGTAAGATTGTGGCCGAGGCCGACCGCGATATCGTTCCCGAGGTGGTGTTCCAGCGCACCGTGCAGTTTGGTCTTGCCAACTACCCAGAGAAATCGAAGGAAGAACACTGGGAGCGCTTCCGTCAGCACATGGACGAGAAGTACTCCGTACACGGCTATATCCGTTTGTGGATACCAGGCTCACCCAACGAGGAGAAGTTGAACGAGCTTCGCAACATCATTGCCAACCCCGTTGAGCTTCGCAAACAGTTTGAGCGTTTCTTTGCACAGGAGACAGTTGGCTAAACCACAATCTGCCCGTCCTTAACCAGATATCACTTAAACAGTTGTTTGAAAGGTGTAGGAATAGGTGTCTCAAACTCCATCGGCTCGTTGGTCATAGGATGTGTGAAACACAGCAACCAGGCATGCAGGCACAGACGGTGCAAGGGATCGTCGCCATTACCATACTTTGTATCACCACACACAGGATATCCCATGTCGGCAGCATGTACACGTATCTGGTTCTTACGTCCCGTCTCCAACTTAAACTCCACCAACGAGTGATCGGTAGTGCGGTCAAGAACGTGGAAATGGGTGATAGCCAG